>Ga0208638_1000181_pt1 | contig 53927 bp, 52 predicted proteins | sample ETNtaG_34_FD_185753 | JGI IMG/M metagenome (GOLD analysis project Ga0208638, IMG submission 185753) | Marine microbial and viral communities from oxygen minimum zone, Eastern Pacific Ocean - ETNP201306SV51 (SPAdes) (version 2) | ecosystem: Environmental > Aquatic > Marine > Oceanic ...
CCTTGATGGCTTTGAATTGCAATTGTTGCTTTTTTTGCATACTCACTTAGAATTTTAGGATCTTCAATTTTTTCATACACAGATATCCAATATCCTTTTGACATAAATTTTCTCCTTTTTAATTAAGTTTTTTTTAACTATGATAGCAGAATTGGTATGTCAGAAAAATTAATTGTTAGCTGGGAAGACTATACAAATACGGTAGAAAAATTAGCAATCCAAATTGATGAAAGTGGTTATAAACCTACTATTTTAATTGGAATTATGAGGGGAGCGGGCCTTTGCATTGACCTTCTTTCGCGAATATGGAAAATGAAAACTGGATATTTATCCGTACAAAGCTATTCAGGAAAAGGGGTAGAAAACACTCAGGGTTCTATAATGTTTTCAAGACAGATAAGTTCTATTGCAGAAGGCAATGATTTTGAAAAAATTTTACTAATAGACGATTTAAGTGATACAGGCTTAACGCTTAATAAAAGTATAGAATGGTTAAAAAATCACGATCCAATTAAAAATTATATCAAAGAGATTAAAACAGGTTGCTTATGGAAGAAGAAAAAGTCGACCTTTACACCAGACTTTTGCGCAGTGAATTTACCGAACTCACCTTGGATAGTGCAACCCTTCGAGGCACATGAAGAAATTAGAATTGAAGACTTAAAAAAGAAACATAATAAATAAAAAAAAGGGCCAGAATAAATCCGGCCCTTTTTCAATAAAAATTTAAATTTTTTAGCTAAGCAACAACAAAACTTATTAAGCTCGCTATTGCTATTACCCAAATAGCTGGACTAACATTTGTTTTTCCTGTGCAGATTTTAATCGCTGCGTAAGAGATAAATGCTAAAGCTATTCCGTGTGAAATAGAATATGTGAAGGGCATCGCAATCATGGCCAGCACGGCAGGCCCAGATTCAGCAATGTCATCCCATTCTATATCAACTATGTTACGAACAAAAATGGTTGCAATATAAATTAATGCAGCTCCATCTATTTCTTTTGGTAGTGATGTGGCGAGCGGTGCAAAAAATAAACATAACAAGAATAAAACTCCTATTACAAGTGAAGTCATTCCTGTTCTTCCGCCTGCTTTGACACCCGCGGCGCTCTCAACGTATGTGGTTACAGTACTCGTACCTAAGATACTCCCCACAACGGTAGATGCACTGTCTGAAAGCATAGCCTTGTCAATGTCTTTGATTTTTCCGTCTTTTCCAATTTTACCAGCAACATTTGCAACGCTTGTTAAAGTTCCAGCAGTATCGAAAAAATCAATGAAGAACAGAGTAAAAATTACTGTTACCATTGAAGCAGATAATGCAGCACCTAAGTCAAATGCAAATAAGTGAGTCATTGGTGGTGGAGCGGATACAACACCATTAAATTTGCCTAAGCCAGTGACCCAAGCAATAGCACTAAAGGCAACAATTCCGATAATTATGTTCCCTTTAATTTTCATTTTCTCCATTACAATCATCGATATGAATGCACCAGCTCCTAATAAAAGCAAAGGATTACCTAAATTACCTAGTGTAACAAGTGTAACGGGATGGTCAGCAGTCAGACCCATAATTTCAAAACCTATCACACCGAGAAACAAGCCGATCCCAGCACCTATACCTAATTTTAAACTCTTAGGTATGCTATTGATCAGCCAAGCTCTTATTGGTGTTAGTGAAATTATTAAGAAGACTACGCCAGCAACTAAAACAGCACCTAACGCTTCTGCTGGAGTATATTTCATACCCAAGCAAACTCCGTATGCTATAAAAGCATTTATTCCCATACCGGGAGCCAAGCCGACTGGCCATGTTTTTGCATAAAAGGCTGCTATGAAGCATGCAAGAGCAGTTGCCAACGCCGTGGCAGTAAATACCCCTCCAAAATCAAAACCTCCGTCTGCAAGTATTATTGGATTTAAGAACATTATATATGCCATCGTCAAGAAGGTCGATACTCCTGCAATGACTTCTGTCTTAAAATCCGTTTTGTGTTTTCTATAGTCGAAATATTTATCCATCATAAAATAATATTTCCTCCTTAAAGTTTTAAAAGTGAACCTTAGTAAACCTTTTCAAGAAAGTCACAACTAATTAAAGCTATTTAAATGTGTATAATGCTTAAAATATACAACCTGAAAGTTTATACTTGTTGAAAATTTTTGTGGTATTCTATATTTGGTTGAAAGCATGGTTTCAAAAATCGCAGTTTTTTTAGTAGTTTTGATCAGTTTCTCTTTACTTAGCAGTTGTAAGACTATTGAGGATAAATCACAACGAGCAATAAAAAAGGAAAATGAAAAATTAAGCAAATTTATTCATCAGCCCGAATCAGAGTTAAAAATTGTAATGGGATTACCAGATCAGGTTACCTATGACGCAAAGGGTTCAAAAATTCTTGTCTATGTTTCAAAAAAATACAATATTACTTGCGAGAGGAAATTTGAGATCAATAAAAGCGAAATAGTTGTAGGTTTTTCTTCAAAGGGATGTTTTTAAAAGATCAAGAGGCGGCATCACTACCGCCTCTATCTATGGAATGATTATTTAATATCAATCATTCTAGGTTTTTGTGCTTCCGGAATTATACGTTCCAGCGACACTCTAAGTAATCCGTCCTTTAGTTCCGCGCCTTTAACCTCGCAGTTATCGGCAACACTAAAGCTTTTCTTGAAGTATCTTTTTGCGATACCTTGATGAATAACGTTTCCGTTTTCATCTTCTTCTTTAGTTTTGTCGTTTTTTACTGATTCAATAGATAATTGTCCGTCAGCATAACTAACTTTAATATCCTTCTTGTTGAATCCTGCTAAAGCAACTTCCACATCGTAATGATTATCTTTTGTTTTTACGATGTTGTAAGCCGGATAATTTGATGGGGCACTGAAAAAATCGTCAGAAAACATTCTTTCGAAATTGTCAAATACACTATCAAATCCCACAGTCACGGGCCTTAGTTGATTAAATATAGATAGTTCTTTCATAATATACTCCTTTCATTAAGCAAGTACTATTTAAGTGAGCCCATAATGGCACTCACTACTATTATTTAGGAACGATTTTTAAAATTTCAAGATTAGGTATTTAATTTATTTGTGATTTTTAAAATGAAACTATAATCAAAAGCTATTTCTTCAATAGCTGAGTCCCTTCCAGATTTTCCGCCATGGCCTGCATCTTCTAATTCACATTTTAAAAGTAATAAATTTTTATCAGTTTTATATTGTCTAAGTTTGGCTGTGAATTTTGTAGGCTCGTCGAAGAGGACTCTTACGTCTTTTAGATTTGTGACTAATAGTAAATTAGGATAATCCATTTGTTTAATGTTGTGGTAAGGTGAGTAAGATTTGATGTACTTAAAGTGATCGAAATTACCTTTGGCGTCGCCGAATTCAGTCATCTCCCCAAGACTCAAAGGCAAAGAATGATCAACATTAGTGGTCAGAGAATCGAGGAATCCAACTTGAATCACCATTCCTAAAAATAATTCTGGGGCTTGATTAACTACCGCTCCTAATAAAAGACCACCAGCACTGCCTCCATATCCCACAATACCACCTTTGTAAGTATATTTTTTTTCAATCAAAAATTTTGCAGCAGACATATAATCTTCAAAAGTATTTTTTTTATTTAGCATTTTTCCTTCTTCGTGCCAGATTTCTCCACGCTCACGCCCACCTCTGACGGAAGCATCAACCCAAATAATATGCCTATTAAGCAAAGTTAGCCTAGTATTTGAAAAGTCAAAACTTAAACTGTTTCCATAACTTCCATACGAATATAATAAAATATTAGCAGTTCCATCAACCTTGGTATCCTTATGTCGAGTTATGGTTAAAGGTATTAATCTTCCATCATGAGATTTGCATTCTAATCTTTCTGTAATGTAGTTTTTGGGAGAATAGTTTTTATCTAGAACTTCTTGTTCTTTTACAAATTTTTTTTCTTTTGTTCTAAGATTATAAATATAAGCTCTCGAATTAGTCTTTGGAGAGGAATAGCTAATATAAACATTATCTGTATTTGTTTCCTTTTGCATTTCAGAAACAGATGGGCTCCAAACTTTTTCGTCGGCAAAAACCAACTCTTCTTCTTCATTGGTCTTTAGAGATCTTACAAACAGTTTAGGTAACGCATTAGACATCTCTCCTCTAATCATCCAGTCATCGAGGAAACTAAAGCCTCCAATTATTACTTCTTTTTTGGCCGGAATAAAATCTTCCCAGCTGTTAATATTTTCATGTTTGCACCTGCAAATTTTAAAATCAGGCGATTTGTCTTGGTTCGTATGAATCCAAAAATAACTCTGCCAAGAATCGATTGAATACTTGATTTTTTCACTACGCTTTTGAAATAGATTTAATTTTATTTCTTCTTCTGCGTTTGCAGAATCCGATGTGAAATAATGTGTTTCAGTTGTGGAATGGTCAGATGTACCAATTAAAAAAAATTTTTCATCTGTAGTTAAACCTCCCATTCCTACTGTGAATCTTTCGTCAAGTTCCTCATAAATTAGTTCATCCTCATTTGGGGACGATCCAATTTTATGTCTAAAAACTTTTTTGGGTTGATGTTTAGAATTTAATAAAGTGTAGAAAATAAACCGAGAATCTTTGCTAAAAGTTATTCCTCCAGATGTGTTTTCAATTTTTTCAGTAACCAGTTGTTCGTCAGCAATCCTTCTTACATAAATAGTGTAAAACTCACTTCCGTTAAGATCCAATGAATAACCTAGGAGAGAATGGTCATGACTCACGGAGAGATCGCCTAAACCAAAATAGCTAGCACCTATTTTCTTTTTTTCTTTATCTCCGTTCCAATATTCTTGAATTTTATTTTTACCATCTCCTATTTTTTTTCTTAAATGTATAGCATAATTATTTTCCGTAGTTGTTTTTGCCCAATATTCCCATCCATCTTTTTTATAGAAAAAATGTAGCGATTCATCATCTAATTTGATTCTTCCTTTAATTTCTTTGAATAATTTCTTTTGAAATTCTTCAGTATCTTTCATTTTGAATTTTGTATAAGCGTTTTCCTCTTCTAAATATTTTCTTACTTCAGGATTTAATTTTGAACCATCTCTTAATACTTCAAGAATATTTTTCTGATGGATCCAAGAAAATTCGTCTTTTATCTCATAGCCATGGTGTTTTTTAACTTCTAATTTTCGTTTTAATTGTGGTATTTTCATAGAGATAAATATTTATATGAATATTTTATTTACTGGAATAATAATTTTTGTCATCACTTTTTTGTTATTATCTTGGTTTGCTAGGGCAAATAGCAAGAAAGTTGTAAAAGGTGCCAGAAGTATAATTATACTATTATCGTTAATACTTGCTATAATTCTTGCCGTTGGGGGCAGGATATTATTTTCATTACCCCTATTTTTACTTGCAATGAGCGCTCTTAAAATAAAGGGTTTAACAGCTATTCAGATATTTCAACTTTGGCGTCTTCTTAATTATCTAAGAAGTTCAGGAAGATTTTCTTATTATGGTCGTCACCAAGCAGCTCCTTCAAGTAGTTTGACTTTAGATGAAGCTTATAAAATTTTGGGAATTAAAAGAGGTTGCTCGAAAGAAGAGGTAATAATAGCAGCTAACAACTTACAAAAAAAAATTCATCCAGATGTGAACAAAGATGCAAACACCGAAAGACTTAGCCAAATAGTAAACGAAAGCAAACAGGCAATCCTTAAGCATGATTTTACCTAGTTTATTTATCAGATTTTTTAAAAAATCGTTGTGTGTACTTTAAAACAAAAACTTTCATTTTTGATTCAATCGAATATAATTTAAAATAAACAGGTTTAAACATGGCTAAACAGATACAGAAAGGCATTTATTGTGCTTCGATTACAATTTGTAACGAAGATTTGACAGTTGATATTGATTCAACGATTAAACATTCCGAATATATCCTCCAGAATGGAGCAGTAGGCTGTGTCCTATTCGGCTCAACTGGACAGGCCCAACTAATTTCTATTGACGAAAAAAAAAAGTTAATTGAAAAACTTAGTGATAATAAATTTAAGGAACGATTTATTCTTGGAACTGGACTCAATAGTTTAAACGAGAATGTAAATTTAATTAAATTTGCATTAAAAAATGGAATTGATAGATTTTTATTAGGTGTGCCCGCTTACTACAAATTTACAAATGAAGGTGCATACGAATTTTTTGCAAACCTTTTCAATAAAGTCCCTGAGATTCAAGTTATCTTGTATAGTTTCGAAAAATTATTTGGATACAAATTTGATGTTCCAATTATTGAAAGATTGGTAAAAGAATTCCCGCAAGTAAAAGGCGTCAAGGATTCTGACTATGATAAATTTGACACACTTAAAATAGATGATGATTTTTTAATATTTCCAGGGAGCGAAACTAAATTACTACGAGGCCTAGAATTAGGTAACGCAGGAATTATATCCGCGACGGTGAATATTACCGCATCACTGGCTCGCAAAGTTTACGACGATTTTTATAATAAAAAGAAACAAACTTTTAATGAACGTCTGTGCGCAATCCGTAAAATCTTTGACAAAAATAACCTAATATCAGGCTTGCACACTTTTATGTCATTTAAAGACAAAAAATATAAAACAGTTTTGCCACCATTGAGTCTTCTTTCTAAAGAACAAGAAAAACAAATGATGGATGCACTGAAGGCTTTAAATTTTTATCCTGAAAAGAATATTGCAGCTTAAATTATGTTAGTAGCAAGATTATTATCCAAGATATTTAAAAAGAACGGAGGGATTGTTTTGGTAGATTCTCAAGGTCAGAAATATATTTGCGGCAAACCAAATCTACAGAAACCTCTAACGATAAAATTATTAAAAAAAGATTTAAATTGGAAATTAGCAATAAGTCCGGATCTAAATTTTCCGGAGGCGTATATGCGAGGAGAAATTGAGATTGAAAATGGCTCGTTACTGGATTTTTTTAACATGACCTTTGAAAACTTGGGGAGCAGTGAAATTAATATTTATGGAAGTATTGTTAATAAAATACTGCATACTTGGAAATATATTACTAATTACAATCTACCAACCAAATCAAAAAAAAATGTTGAACATCATTATGATAAAGGCGAAGAACTTTACGATTTATTTCTGGATGAGAAACATAGGCAATATTCATGTGCCTATTTTATAAAAGATGACGAAAGTTTAGAAGATGCGCAACAAAATAAACTCAATCATATAATAAAAAAATTGGATTTACATCCTGGTCAAAAAGTTATTGATATAGGATGTGGTTGGGGTGGGCTAGCATTTGAAATCGCAAGACAAAGCGAATGCGAAGTCACAGGAATATCTTTAAGTGAAAATCAAATTGATTACTGTAAAAAAAAATCGAAAGAATTAAAACTAGACAATCAGGTTCAATTTAAACTATGTGACTATCGTGAAGTAAAAGAAAAATTTCAAAGAGGGGTGTCAGTAGGTGCCTTTGAGCATATCGGGAAAAAATTTTATAAAACCTTTTTTAAAAAAATAAAAGATATAATGACCGATGATGGCTTATTTTTGTTACATACTATAGGATCAGTCAAGTCCCCCGGAGCCGTACAGCCGTTTATACAGAAGTACGTGTTTCCAGGCGGCGTGGTTCCCAGTTTGTCTGACTTAATGAATCCTATTGAAAAAACAAATTTAGTTTTAGCTGATTGCGAAACTCTAATACATCATTATGACAAAACACTTAAAATTTGGTTACAGCGATTTATTAAAAATAAAGCCAAAGCAAAATATTTATATGGCGGAGAGTTCGTGAAGATGTGGGAGTGTTACTTAAGCATGTGCTCTGCTGGGTTTAAATTTAGAGATTTGGTTGTATATCAATTGCAACTTGTAAAAAATTTTGCTGCCATTCCAAGCAATCGTCGAAATTATATATATAGCAATAATTTATTGTAATATATAAGTAGAATCACATTCAATGAAAAAAAAAAGAAAAAAATTTAATAAAAGAATACGTAAAATAAAAAAGAAAAAGGCATCCAAAGTAAGTAAAAAAAGTAGGCGCTATAAAATAAGAAATAAGGTCAAAAAACTAAAAAAGAGAAAAAAAATCAAATTCAAAAGGAGAATAAAAATAGTTCGAAAAATTAAAAGAAGAAAAAAAATCAAAAAATCAAAGAAAAAAATTAAACCAAAAATATCGATTACAAAGTTCAAAAAAATAAAAATTCCACAATTTGAGAAACAAAAGAACCAATTAAAAAAATTAAGCCTTAAAAAGATAATAAGCTTTTTATTACATCCAATTTTTACTGTATATGAAGATTTTAGGGAAAAGAGAAAAATTGAAAGGCTTAGAAAAATTGCATTAGAAAAGAAAGAAAAAGAAAGGCAAATCAAAGAGGAAGAACGTCTAAGATACGAAGCGAAACAAAAAGAACTCAAACAAGAAATTAAACTCGCAAGGGAGCGCTCACACGACCTAAAGAAATTTATAAGGCAAGAACAAGCCATTTTAAGACGAGAGCAAGCGGAAAAACGACTGCGTTTCCTAGAAGAGATTAGATTAGAGAAAAAAATTGATTCATTCAGACGAAGAGAACTACAAGAAATCAAGAATTTGGAGAAGTTGGCTCTTAAGGAACAAAGGGATGATTATCGCCCAGTAGAAGAACGACTTGAGAAGATTAAAGAAAAATATCGATTAATTCGAGAACAAAAAATTAGAGAACGAGTACAATCCTTGGGAGTAGAAATTTCGGACACTGATAGCAAAGAAGATTTACTGCAAAAAGAAAGAGAATACGCCGAACAACGTGAAAAAATTTCGCTCGCTCTTGAATCTTTTTATCGTTCTATAAATTCTTTAGTTTTTCAATTGAACAAGAGATATATTCCCAAACACAAAAGTGTTCTAAGAGTCATCGATCGCCGCTACGAAACTAATGAGTGCTTTATTCGCTACGATGACAGTCCTGACGAGGATTGGTTGGTGCTAATATATTTGGAAGATTCGGATTCAAAAAAGGGTAAAATCATTGTTGAAAACAAGACTAATCCAGAAAAACATGAAACAAAATCTTTTCAAACGAAAGAAATTTTTTCCTTCTCTGATTATATGGTGGATGCCATGACACAACACATTGATCGCGAAAGAGCTCAAAAAAAAGCTAGTTAATATTTATGTCTATAACAAAAAGCATTGGCAGCTTTATCGATAGTACGCTTATTGATTTGGGTAGACAATTTCGTTGGTCTTATCTGCCTCCGCTTATGATTTATGTTGCAGCTGGAGTTTCGGGATTAACCGGGATAGTTGGTATTTTTTTTATAAAAGATTATCTTAATTTATCAGCTGCATTTCTAGCAGGATTAGGATTTTGGGCAGGAATTCCTTGGGCGCTAAAAATGCCCTTGGGGCATCTTGTAGATTTAATTTGGTCGAGAAAAAATTATCTTGTTTTTGTTGGAGCCGCACTTATCGCACTAAGCATAATCATTATGTATGGACTCATTATTTATACAGAAAGCATGGCTTCTATCTTTAAGGTTGAAACGTGGTTTATCATAAGTGCATTGTTAGCTCCGGTAGGCTTTGTCGTTCAGGATGTTGTAGCGGATGCGATGACCGTTGAAGCTGTGCCAAGCACGGACGATCAAGGAATTAAATATTCTGATCAAAAAATAAAAATCATGCACACAACAATGCAAACGTTGGGTCGTTTTGCTATCATTGGTGGATTCGTCTTGGTAGCTCTGGTTAATGTTTTTATGTTTGCTGGCGTTAGCGCTTTAAGTGAGTCAGAAAAAATAGAAATATACGGCAGAATTTATCTTTATGCATTAATTATTCCGGTTGTTTCAGTTTCAGGAGTCTTTCTTGCAATGTACCTAAAAAAAAGACGTTTGGAACAATTAATAAAATCAGGAGTAGGCGATGAAGAATTAAACAGGCTTACAACAGAATTTGAGGTCACTACTGAACCTAATTGGTGGATTTTAGGAGGCAGTTTAGTATTTGTTATTTTTACACTTGGAATTGGAATATTAAAAGTTCCCTTTGCTCAAGAAATTGTATTTTTAGGTTCGACACTTATCATTTTGTTTTTAATGAAAAAATTAATTACCGAATTACCTGAAAAATCGCGCTTTATGATAGTTGGAACCGCTATTATCATTTTTGTTTTTCGAGCAATGCCAGGCCCTGGGCCCGGTCTATCTTGGTTTGAAATTGACGTTCTGAATTTTGATCAACAGTTCTTTTCAACGCTGTCGCTTATCGCATCTGTTCTGACTTTGGTAGGTATTGTTATTTTTAGACCTTTTATGGCAAAAAATTCTATCGCCAAAATTATTGTAGTACTATCAATCGTTGGTTCAATATTATTTTTACCTAGTGTGGGAATGTATTACGGATTCCATAATTGGACATCTTCACTTACAAACGGACTAGTTGATGCCAGGTTCATTGCTATTGTTAATACAGCACTAGAGTCCCCTTTGGGACAGGTTTCGATGATTCCACTACTAGCTTGGATTGCAAAAAATGCACCAGCACATTTAAAGGCAACCTTTTTTGCTATTTTTGCATCGTTTACAAATCTTGCCTTATCAGCCAATGCCTTGGGGAGCAAATATTTAAATGAAATATTCGTTGTAACAAGAGCTGTTAAAGATAAAGTTACGAATGTTATTTTAAGTACTGCTGATTATTCTGAGCTTGGAATTATATTAATTTCTGTAACCTTATTAACTTTATTAGTTCCCATTCTGGCTGTGTGGTTGATTCAAAAAAGCAAATTTAGAACTAATGAATAATTATTCATTTAGGTAGAATTAAATTTTCATTGTTGTTGGTTGGTACATTGACATTTCGGCCAACGGGATGGAATTTAAGTTCAGGGGACTTACAAGAATTTAAGAAATCTACTCCATCATTTTTCATATTTAGGTAATGATTCAAGTCATTTTTATTGATAATTACAGGTTGTCTGTCGTGAATATCACCCACATTTGATCTAGCTTCTTGGGTAATAATGCAAAACTGCTTTTGTTTAAATATTCCCGCAAAAAAGATGGTTTCGTTATCTTGTCTTTTGAAGTAGTGGGGCGTTTTTATATTTTTTTCTCTTTTCCATTCATAATAACCATCCGCAACAACCAAGCATCGGTAGCCTTTAATGAGATTTTTAAAAGATATTTTTTCTCCTAAGGTTTCTAGTCGAGCGTTAATTAATGGACGTATATTTTTTTCTTTGGTCCAAGAGGGTGTCATTCCCCATTCTAGACCCTCTAATGTTTTACCATTAGTATATTGCTTGATGACCGGAAGCTTTTGTTGAGGATGAGCATTGTAATTATCGTCATTTTCGACACCAATGGTCTTTTTAACAATTTTCTCTGTTTTAAAAACTGGTTTAGTAACTACGTATCTTCCACACATGAGTGTTATAATGCAAACAATCCTATTATTTTTTTATTTATTTTGTTTTTATCGCGTTTATATTTTATATGAAAAATAATAAAAGAGGTATATCTTACAAATTATGCAAGATTCGCTTTTATATATAGTTTCAGTTCTTATTGTTCTCCTCATCTGTGTCATTGGCATCGATATTTACCTTTTAATTAATAGAAGAAGAAAAAAGGATGATGATAAGGATAAAGAGGAAATAAATAGATTAAAAGAATCCATAAACAATTCTATTAATAACATGTCCACATCCTTTAACAATTTATCGAAAGATGTGACTCGGGATATGACCCAGGCACTTACTAAAGTCGATGAGAAAGTAGGGGTCTTTAATAAGCAAGTTGAAGACTTGAATAGAAGCCAGGCAAGTTTTAGTAAAATTCTCGCAGGCGTTAAAAAATATGGCACGCTGGCCGAGTTTTCACTTGCGTCTCTTCTTAAGGATCTGTTGCCGGCTTCTCAATATATTTCCAATGTAAAAATGAAAGAGGATTCCGGAGAGAATGTAGAGTTTGCCGTAAAGCTGCAAGACGGTATTTTAGTTCCAATTGATTCACACTGGCCAGTTGAAAAATTTCAAGCTATTAGCGATGCTGAAGATGCAAAAGATAAAAAGGCTATAGCAGATGCTAAGGATAAATTAGCAAGCGCCTTTAGAGCTAAAGCTAAAAAAGTTAATGAGAAATATATCGTTCCACCTAAAACAACTGATTTTGCAATCGTTTATGCCCCAACAGAAAGTTTATTTTCTGAACTTACTAGCTACCGAGATCCAAGCACCAAAGAATTACTAACCCAAGAGTTGATGAAAAAATATAAAATTACAATTTCTGGACCCAATACACTTTCAGCTTACCTACAGTCCTTGCATATGGGTTTTCAAACTCTAAAAGTGCAAAAGCATGCAACACAAATTTATAATGATTTAAGAAATATTTCGTCAAGATTTAACAAACACTTTGATGGCATTCTAAGTTTGAGAAAAACTTTGGAGGAGGCGTTAAATCACACCGATGATTTTGGCAGAGATGCTAGATCCATTATGCGAACTTTAGAAAACATCAAAGATCCCGATCAAGTTGAAAAGACAACTAAAGAAGAAGTTGACAAAATCAAAGTAATGAATAAGTAATACCCAATGCCAAATTATGTATTTTACGACTTTGAAACATGCTCAAGCAATGTTTCTTACGGTCAAATTATAGAAGCAGCCGCAGTTCTGGTAAATGATGATTTTCAAGAATTAGATCGATACGAAGGTCGTTGCAGATTGAATCCTGGAATTATCCCAGAAGCAATGGCTCTTATTGTAAATAAAAGCAGTGTTGCTATGTTAAAGAATACAAATTTATCCCACTATCAAATGATAAAACAATTGATGGAGAAATTTAATCAATGGAAAAATTCAGTTTTTTTTGGATACAACAGTATTGACTTTGACGAAGAGTTTTTAAGACGAACTCTTTTTAAAAATCTTGAATATCCATACATAACAGTAACAAATGGAAATGAAAGAGGTGATCTGCTAGGTTTAGCAAGAGCAGCACATCTATATTATCCGGATTGCATTAAAACTCCCATTAGCAGTAAAAACAATCCTTTGTTTAAATTAGAGAAGCTTGCTCCCATGAATAATATCAAGCATGATAAAGCGCATTCAGCTATGGGAGATGTTTTGGCGACTATTGAAATTGCAAAATTATTGAGCAAAAAAGCATCCAACGTTTGGAAAGCAAGCTTAATAACAACCAACAAAGATAAATGCCTTCAAATTATAAAAGATGAAGAATTATTTTGTACTAATTTTTTTTATGGTAAAGCAACCCCTTTTGTATTGACGTATGTATGTCAGCATCCTTGGAATTATGCATTTTGTTTTGATTTAAAAGCGGATCCTTCTTATTATTTTAAATTATCAATTCAAGAATTAAAAAAAGAGATTTTTGACACAAAACCTAGGGTGATGCGGACTATTAAGCATAAAAAACACCCCATCATTATGAATGCTAGTTATGGAATTAATTTTGATAGTTACAAACAGTTGGGTTTACCTAAATTGAGGGAAAGAGCTAAAATGATTAGAGAAAATAAAGATTTTGCTAGAAAAGTAAATTCAATTTTAGAAGAAGATATAAGGGAAAAACAAGAGCTAGATTCGCAATTAGATGTCTATGCAGAGGAATCCATATACAAAAAATTTCCCACAAACGAAGATAGTGCAATTATGCCAGAGTTTCACAAAGTAGATTGGAAAGATAAATTTTCCATTCTTCAAAAATTCAAGGATGAACGCTTTCAATATTTTGGTAAAAAAATTCTTTATGAAGAGAGCCCAGAGTCTTTGCCAAAAAAAGAATATAATATAATTCATAAAGAAATTGCATCAAGAGTACTAAGTACCAACAATGAAAAATGGAACACTATTCCAAGAACCTATTCAGAAATCGATACATTAAGAAATAAATTTAAGGAAGATAAAGAAAAATTAAAAACTTTAGAGGATATTAATTCTTATGTTGAAGAGATGGAAAAAATTTACCAAAAGGCTAGTTGACATTAAATGAAAAACCAATAAATTGAAAATTATCACATGAGCACCAAAAATATCACAGATGAAAATTTTGAGACTGAGGTTTTAAAATCAAACCTACCAACCATAGTTGATTTTTGGGCAGAATGGTGTGGACCATGTAAGCAAGTGGCACCCATTCTTGAAGAGATTTCTACCGAGATGCATGGAAAAGTAGTTGTGGCCAAACACAACATTGATCAAGAACCCAATATGCCCACAAAGTATGGAGTAAGAGGAATTCCAACCATGTTAATTTTTAAAGATGGAGAATTAAAAGCAACAAAAGTTGGCGTCACTACAAAATCAAATATTGTTTCTTGGATAAAAGAAAATATTTAGTTTAAATTTAAAATTTCCCCAGAAAAGTATAAACTGCCTGTACAAAAAATAATTGCGTTATCGTCTTCTTTTGCAATGTTTTTTATTGCCATTTCAATAGAATTTTCTATTTTTGAAGGAATGCCGCAAGAGAATGCGATTTCTGAAAGTTTTTCTTTTTTTATAAAGTTTACTTGATTGGGAATATCTAAAGCGATTATTGAGTGAACTTTATCTTTAAATATTTGTATAAATTTTTTGTGTTCTTTATTTATCATCATTCCAAGAACCATAAAAACTTTCTTTTCTTTATCAAGAGCGTCTAAATATTTTCTTATTGCAAGTGCAGCCAAAACGTTATGCGCACCATCGATTATAATTCGGTTGTTCTTCGAAACATATTTTCTCAGCTTTCCTTGCGTTATATTTTGCAATCTTCCCTCGCACCGAATTTTTGTTATTGCTTTTGCAATATGAGATTCAGATATTTTGAATTGATCTAAGTTTCTTATTGTGGCTATCGCGGTAGAAATATTACTGATCTGAAAATCACCAAGTAAATTAGGATGACCAAGGTTCATCGAACCAATTTTATCGTTGTAAATAAATCCTTTAGTATTTTTTTGATAATTATAATGTTCACCATAAATAATCTTTTTCGATGTATTGGTTGCAATATTTTTCTTAATTTTTTCCATAACGCCATTTATTTGTTCCGAAATAACGATTTTAGAACCATCCAACAAATGTGAGCATTTTTCGTATATTATTTCATCGATGGTGCCTTCTTTTAAAAAATCCTTGTGATCTATACCTATTGGCATCACCACCGAACAAATATTTTTCTCCAGTACATTGCTGGCATCGAGTCTGAAAAAAAGTCCAGATTCAAGAATATTCACATCACTATTTGTTCTTGATGCTGCAAGAAAAAAACAAGCACAAATAAATTCATGATATGTAATGCTTTTCCCTTGATTGATTTTTTCTACTTCGGTGAGCAGATCAAGAAGTTTTTCGTCAGAAATATATTTCCCCGAAAGGAAATACCTTTCATTAAATTTTCTTAGTGAGGGACTTGTATTAAGATTTACTGTATAACCTGCCGTTTCAAAAATTTCTCTTAACGTGACACAAAGGCTATGTTTTCCATTTGTGCCGACTACTTGTATTGCGTTATTTATTTTTTTTTCTGGGTTATTTAGATCTTTTAATAATCTTTTGATTCTATCAAGCGATAAGTCTATTGATTTAGGATGCAGTTGAAGCAGTCTTTTTAAAATCTTCCTGATCTTCATAAGCTTCCTCTACATCATTTTTCGCTTTTGATTCGCCTTTTTTTAAAAGTATATTAGCTAAATTAGTTATAGTGTCTTTCAATTCTTTTCTATTTTCAAGAGTTATGTCTGCTAGACCTGATGATTTCATTATACCGGATGCGGTACCAAAATCTTCTGGAATTTGATCGGTGCCTTTCAAAATATTTGATGTAACCCTTTTTCCAGAGAAAAGCATATTTTCTACATCTTTAGATTCTATGATAACAAAATCATGTTGAAAAAAACTACTAGCATATGTACCACCCGCAACTGGGCCAGGAGAACCAGCAATGGCAAAAGTTATTATTCCCGCTTTTTTAATTTCGTTCATAGCGATAATACTTTTGGTCATTCCTGTAAGTCCAGCAACACCTGTATGAACATCAATGCCTGAACTTTGATATATAACGATCCACACGTCTACTTTTTTTTGTATTGCAAAATTAGCAGCCTTTAAAAAATGTTCACATTCAGCGGGACCGAATCTTCCAGCTCCAAACTTTGGACTAAAACAAACTACACCTGCGCTTAAATTAGAAATATTTCCCCAACCACACATTAATGCCGTCTGCATGCCCGTTGTTTTTCTGTATTTTTTAATTTTGTCGATATATCTATACTCCTCTCGAGCACCACCTTTTACTTCAAAATTTAGGGGATCAGGATTAATGTTTACCGGAGCTTCGATAATTTCGTAGTTCGAGTCAAATAGAAAATCCAAACGTAATTTTGGAGGCAGATCAAAATGAAATGAACATTCACAAATATATGAGTTTTTAAATAGATCAGGTTTGTATGTGATTTTTTGACATTTTGGGCAATTTTTCCAATCCGTTTCTTCAGAATTTTTAGGTTGTTTCTTTATGATCTTTTTTATTTTAAAACCAATCTTTTTAAACCAATTTCTGTCCTTTATCCAATTCATGATAATTTTTTCCTTAGATTTTTTACCATATTACCTACATTTGTGACAGGATTTTGTCTATTTTTAATTGATTCTGAAATTTTCTTGCAAATTTCTGACCCCACTACACATCCATCCGATGCTTTAAATGATGAAATATTTTTACTTGTGATTCCAAAGCCAATTACCAGATTTTTGTTTTTGTTTTTGATGATTTTTTTTATTTTATTATAATTTTTTAAAATCTCTTTTGGTGTGACTTTGAGTTTTCCTCCAGTGGTAGATAGCATGCTAATATAGTAAAGCATATCATGAGAATTACCGATGATTTTTTTCATTCTTTTTTTTGAAGTAGTTGGAGATAAAAGTTGCACAAAACTAATAGAATTTTTTCTACATTTTTTTGCAATAAATTTGTTATCTGGCCAAGGTAAATCAACTACAATCAAACCATCCACACCTACTTGTTTACATTTTTTTAAAAATCTACTCTGACCGTACTGGTAGATCATGTTGTAATACCCCATTAAAATTACAGGCTTTGCATTTTTACTTTTTTTAAAATTTTTAACAATTTGAAAGACGTCTTTCATTTTAATTCCATTATTAATTGCGCGATTAGCAGATGTTTGAATTTGTCCGCCATCTGCTATGGGTGTGTTATGAGGGAATCCTATTTCGCATATATCTGCGTGATTTGAAATTGACTTCAATATTGTTAGTGATTTTTCTTTTGTATTATCCCCAGCCACTGTATAAGTCAGCAAAGCAGGTCTTTTTTCCTTTTTAGATTTTTCGAATGCTAAACTGATTTGTGAAATAGTCATTATTTATTTCCCTAATCTCTGTCTTAAAATGTCCCGATCTTTATGTGCATCACCACAAGAATTCACAATTATGATTGTATCCTTGTTTAATTTTGGAGCAATTCGAATAGCTTCAGCAAATGCATGAGCCGGTTCTAAGCTCGGATTTAAATTTTCATATTTTGTTACTAGTTTATAAGCATTTAAAGCTTCCTCATCAGTAGCAAGAGTATATCTTGCTCTTCTTGTGTCTTTTAAAAAACAATGCATGGGACTTACGGAAGGGTAGTCAAGTCCGGCTGAAATTGACTCAGTTTCATTTATTTGACCTTCAGAGTTTTGACAAACATAGGCAGCCGCTCCATGAAGTATTCCTAACTTTGCACCCCTGCTTAAGGGGGCGGCGTGAAGTTTAGATTTACTTGGGCCGTCAGCTTCAACTCCAATTAATTCAATTTGTTTTTTACTATAGTCAATGAACTCACTCCAAAAACCGTAGGCAGAACTTCCTCCTCCAACACAATTTATTAATTTTATTTTTTTAGGAATTGTTTTAAATTCAGATTTTATTTGATCTTTTAACTCTCTAGATATTTGTGCTGTGCTCCAACCACATATTTTTACAAAAATATTTGGACCTACTGTACTTCCAACACACATGGCTGTGTTATGACAATTTGAAACCCAATATCTCATACATTCGCTTACCGCGTCTACTAGTGTTTGGCTGCCAGAGTAAACAGGAACTATTTCAGCACCATTTTTTCTCATAGCGTCACAATTAGGCTTTTGTCTTTTGATATCTTTTACACCCATAAATATTTTACACTTTAGACCAAATTTTTTTGCTGCCATGCTCAACATTTTTCCAGCATATCCGGCCCCGGTATCTCCGACTATGTATTTTTTTCCAGCTCTTTTAGTAATCAAACAATGAACAGTAGCATTATAAATTTTATGAGCTCCACCATTAGCTTCAGACACGACTTTTGTCCATATCTGGGCGCCATTTAAATGTTTTGTTAAGTTCTTAAGTTTTATAAACGGAGTGGGGACCCCAACCCAATTTTTAAAATAGTAATCTCTTTCCTTAATAAAATTTTTATCTTTTCTGAGTTTCTTAAATAAAATTGTAAGATCTTCTACAGGTTTTTTTAAAGTTTCGGGAATAAAATTTCCTCCAAATTTTCCTCCCCAGTAGCCATTTTTGTCATGTTGATCAATTAAAGGTATGCCTTTCTTTATTTTAATCATGAAATTATTCTTTTATAGAATTGGATACTTTATTTATATTTTCTTCAATATTTCCCCGAATTAAACTTCTTCCCATAATTAGCTTGTTGGCACCATTTTTTATGGCTTCTGTTGGAGTGCAAATACGTTGTTGATCGTCTTTATTATCTTTAGGCATACGTATTCCCGGAGTAAAAATTAAAAGATCTTGACCTATTATTTTTCTAACAATTATTGCCTCATGCCCAGAACACACAACACCAACTTTCATTTCTTTTGCAACTGTCGACAATTTTTCAACTTGTTCAACTACTGTGTTATTATTTCCTATCTCTTTTAAATCATTGTCGTTTAGAGCTGTTAAGATTGTAACCATCATAATACTAGGCTTAGATTTAATTTCGCTTGCTGCTTTTTTGGCATTCTCAATCATTTTTCTTCCACCTTGGCCGTGTATCGTTAAAAACCCGAACCAAATATCATCTAAAGCTTTAATTGCTTTATAGACAGTTTGAGGAATATCCTTCAATTTTAAATCTAACATTAAATTTGTTATACCTATCTCATTGAACTTTTTTATACCTTCTTTGCCGTGTGCATTAAAAAATTCAAGGCCTATTTTGATGGTAAAAACTTTATCTTTTATTTGACTGGCAACATTTATTGCTTCTTCCAAATTAGCTGTGTCTAAAGCAAAAATTATTTTGTTCACTGATTTTCAAATTGCATATTAGTTTGTAGCAGGTATTTTATTCTCGTTAATATTATTGTTCAATCGGTTATATAATATCCTACTCATTTTCCATTTAATTGCTTTTTTTGCGGGTATTTGAATAACTTTTGAATTTTTTGGATTTCTGCCGACCCTTGCTCTTCTAGTCACGACTTTCAATCGTCCCCAACCTCGTATCTCTACAGCTTCATCACGGTGAAGCGCCTCAATCATTTCAAATATTATAGTTTCTACAACCTTTTCCATATCTTTACGTAGAATGTTCGGATACATATTGCAAAGTTTTTGCACTAATTCAGATTTTACCATTAAATGTTGTATAACTATTTTTTAATTTTCTTATTTAAAAGTGGTTTTAAATTAAATATGTCGCCTAAGATGCCCCCTGAATCTGCAGAACCGTATTTTTCTACTTGTTCTTTCATCAATTTTTCTTCTAGCGATTTTATAGATAATGTAACTCTTTTTTTGTCTTTATTAATATCAACAATCATCGCGTCCACTTTATTTCCTTTCGCAAATCTTGATGAGCGCTGATTTTCAACTTCTTTCGCCAATTGTTTTTTTTTAATTAATAATAGGAGATTTTTATTTCCCGAATGAACTAAGATTCCTTCTTTGGTAGAAGATTCTACAATAACAGTTACAACGTCAGATAAATCTTTGTTCATAAAAAACTCAAAAGGATCTTTTGCAAGTTGTTTTATACCCAATCTTATTCTTTCTTTTTCTTGATTTATTTCTATAATTTTAAATTTTATTAATTGGTTTTTTTTGTAATTTTGTAGTTCTGATTCTTTTTCTGACCAACTTAAATCTTTATAATGAATCATACCAGAGAGTTCAGTGTCCCTTATTGATGTAAATAAGCCATAATCTGTTATATTTTTTATTATTCCTTCAATTTCATCACCAACTTTGTGATCATTGGTAAATTTAAGCCAAGGATTAACCAGCGTATTTTTGTAACTTAGAGAAATTCTTCTTTTTTCTATATTTTTTTCCAAAATTTGTACCTCAATTTTTTGGGAAGTGGATAGAATTTTACCAGGATTAATATTTTTTTTTGTCCAACTCAATTCTGACTGATGAATAAGTCCTTCGAGACCTTCTTCTAGCTTAGCAAAACAGCCATAATCTTGCACTTTAGTAATTGTCGCTGGATAATTTTTACCAACTTTATAATTGTGTATTGATTTTAAGTAAGGATCTTCATTTAGTTGTTTCACTCCCAAACTTATTTTTTTTGTACCTTCCTCTATTTTGGTTATTTTTGCTTTTATGGTTTGTCCGACAGAAAGCAACTCAGAAGGTCTGCTAATTCTATCCCAAGAAATATCAGTAATATGAAGTAGGGCATCAACACCCTGAAGATCGATGAATGCACCCCACTCTGTTAGATTCTTAACAATTCCAGAAACTATGTCACCTTCTTTCATCTTGCTTATAACTTTGTCTCTGTCCTTGTTTCTAATTCTTTCCATAATAGTACGCCTGCTTAGAACTATGTTACCCCGCCGCTTATCTAGCTTGATGCACTCAAAAGTTTGTTGAGTCTTTATTAGATGATCATAATTTTTTAAGGGTTTAAGATCGACTTGTGATCCGGGTAAAAAACATAAACATGATTCAACTTCTACAATAAAACCACCTTTACATCTTGATACTATAACTCCTTTGACTTCTTCCTTATTTTCAAAAGCTTTTTCCATTTTTTTCCACGATTGTGCTTTACGGGCTTTTTCTCTCGAAATTACCATGTCACCGTTTCTATTTTCTATTTTTTCTAACAAAACTTCAATTTTCGATCCAACTTTGATCTTATCTAATTCTTTGGTGAGCTTGAATTCTTCAATTGGTATGGTTCCTTCAGATTTGAGTCCTAAGTCTATAAATATAAATTTTTTTCCAATTTGGCTTATAGTGCCAGCTGTTACTTCTCCTTCTTTAAACTTTCTGTTCCCCAAATCCTTGGTGAGAAGGTTTTCAAATTCTCTATGTGATTTACTTTTATCTTGCTTTATAATTTCTTCCATATTTTAATAACAATTTATCTTCAACAACTTTATGAATTACTCCAAACATCTGCTTTTTATTCATCTTAGTGGTGTCAACAATTACAGCACCTTGAGGGATACGTAAAGGTGAAAATTTGCGCATTGAATCCATATGATTGCGTAATCTGATCTCTTTTTTTACCATTTTGAGAGTAATTTTGCTGTATGTTTTTTTAAGTTCTTTAAATCTTCTTTTGGCTGCAACTTTCAACGCACATTTAAAAAAAAATTTTATATCTGCATTTGGGAATAATATTCCCATGTCACGACCCTCCAAAATAGCAAGTTTTTTAGTTGCAAATTTCATTTGATATGCTCTCAAGAAGAGTCTTACTTTTTTAATTTTTGCAATACAGGAGCTATATTTGGTTACTTTAGATGAATATAACTTTTTGTTTTTTAATAAATTTGAATTAATATTTTTTATAATTTTTTTCAGAAACAAAACATCATTAGTTGTTTTTTTCGAGACAAGAAGTTTATAAGAGATGTATCTATAAAGTAGTCCACTGGTAAGAAGACTAAGTCCAAATGTTTTACTTAAATATTTTGAAGCAGTAGTTTTTCCTGCTGCCGCTCCAGAATCGCAAGTTAATAGTAGTCTTATGTTACTTTTTAATTTCAATTTTTCCCCCCATGCTTCGAATCAATGAAACAAAACCTGGAAATGAAGTGTTTACAGTTTCAAAGTTTTTTACTTTTATTTTTATTCCAGTAACTAACGACAAAATAACAGAAGACATACAAATTCTATGGTCTAATTTGGTATTTACGATAATTAAATTATTTTTAATATCTATATTTTTTTCCCCTTGTATGGACATCGAAGATTTTGTTGAATGACAGTTAATTCCTATTTGAGTTAGTATTTTTTTCATTTCTAAGATTCTGTTACTTTCTTTGGTGGTTAACTCTGAAATATCTTCAAACTTTGAAACACCTTCAGTTAAAGCTGAAATGACAAAAAGTATAGGAAATTCATCTATTAGTGACGGGACTAGTCTTTTAGGACAATTAATGGCTTGAAGTCTACTGCTTTTGACAATAATGGAACCTACTGGTTCGCCTGATATGTATTTCAAATTTTTTACTTTTATATTAGCGTTCATTTTTTTCAAAATTTTAATGAAACCTGAGCGCGTGGCATTACAAAGAACATTGTGAATTACCAATTTGGAGTATGGAGTTAACAGAGCGAGAGCGATTAGAAAAGCACTAGAGCTGGGGTCGGCGCTTACTGTATAATCGAAACCATACAGATCTTTTTGACCTTTCAATGAAATCAGATTTCCTCTTTTTAATTTCTTGATCTTTATGTCTGCTTTAATTTTTTTTAAAAATATTTCTGAATGATTTCGGCTAATCTTATTTTCTCTTATGGTTGTTATTCCAGGTGTAGAAAGTGCAGATAGAAGTATTAGACTTTTAACTTGAGCACTACCTCTATTTTCTATGTGTTGCTGAGCTAAGGGCATCGAAGTACCTTCAATTGTGAGAGGCAAAGTTGATTTACCTTTGGGGTAAAAAAAACATCCCAACTTTTCTAATGGCTTAATAACACGAGACATGTCACGTTTATTTATTGAAGAATCTCCATATAAATAAAATTTATTGGAGCAAGTTGACAACAATCCCATTAATAATCTAGCTGTAGTTGCACTATTTCCCACAAAAATTCTAGTAATTCTTTTTTTAACTTTGAATGAATTCAATCCGTTGCCATGCACAATATAAACATTGTTGGATTTTATTATTTTTATTCCCAATGTTTTTAATGCTCTTATACAGGTTAACACATCATCAGATTCAAGTAAATTTTTTATTTTTGATTTACCGATACATTGACTTGCTAGCAACAAAGATCTTAGACTTAATCCCTTATCAGGTGGTATTATAATAACTTTATTAAATTTACTTATTTTTTTTTTTATTAAAACAGAAAATTTTTTATTCATTTGAAACTAAATGGTAAAATCTTCACCAAAATACAGTTTTTTCGCCTCAGCAGTATTTACAATTTGCCTAGGCGTTCCGTTAGCCACTATAGTTCCATTTGCAATCACATAAGCTCTATCAACAACACTAAGAAGTTGCGATGCATTATGATCGGTTATTAATACAGCGCATCCTCTGTGTTGTAATTTTAATAGAAGTCCTTTGATATCTTGTATTGAAAGTAAATCCACTCCAGCGAAAGGTTCGTCTAATAATAACACTTTAGGATTACTTATTAAGCATCGTGCAATTTCAGTTCTACGACGCTCACCTCCAGATAAAGAAGTGGCTTTAATATTTCTTAAGTGAGTTATGGAAAATTCAGCCATTAATTTTTCAACGATATCTTTTTGTTCGGATATATTTTTTTTTACTATTTGAGCAATTCCCAATAAATTTTCATAAACGGTAAGTCCTCTAAAAATTGCTGTTTGTTGAGGAAGGTAAGCTATGCCTAATTTGGATCGTTCGTGTATAGGTATATTTGTTAATTTTGTATTACCCAAAAATATATCACCAAAATCACACCTTAAGATACCCAAAACAATATTCATAAAAGTGCTTTTTCCAGCTCCATTACTTCCAAGCAACCCTAGCATTTCACTCTGATTTAGATGTATGTCAATTTTTCTCAAAATCATTCTACCAGCAAAAGATTTAGAAATATTTTTTGCTGCTAAAATAGGTTTAGATTTAAATTTTATTATTCTAAATTTTTTTGTATTGTTCATCTAATCAACTTTATTTTAACCTTTTTATCACCAAACATAGAAATATTAAATTTTCTTGTTGAAAGATCATAATTAATTTTATCTGCTTGCAGCGATCCTTTATTACCGGTTAAGACGACATCGTTATAGACGGATACTGTATTTTTATTAGATAAAAGATCCAAATTTTCTGCTAATATTAAACTTTCGCCATCTGCGGCCCTAACGTTATTTTCGAAATAACAGTCGTAGGTTACCTTGTTATACTTTCCTCTGTCACTTGTTATGGTTACAGTTCGTCCATCATTTAAGTGTAAAATCACACTCATGTTAGTCATATAAACAATATCGGGTTCTTCTTTTGTAATATTAGCTTTGTCCGAATTAATCACAAAAGGAGTATCAATATTATATATGCCTTTATATTCAACATGTTCAAATATGTTAGCTTCATTTTTATCAGCAATTACTATTTCATCTTTATCTTTTTTTACAATTTTTTTTTCTTCAAGAAGTTTGTTTTTCTCAATTTTAGGATATAAGAAATATGTTGCTAAAATTAGTAGCACTCCAATAGATATAAGACTAAATTGAATTATTTTTCTATTTGATGTCATTTTATTCCTTTAGCTAGCGCGGAGTGTAAGTGAATAACTCCAACCAACCTTTTATTCTTTTTTTTATTATCCTTTTTTTTCGATACTAGAAGAGATGTTATACTTTGAGCGTTCATAGTGTTTATAGCTGATAGAGCGGTATCTGTATCGGCAACCCAAGATGGATTTTTAGTTGCAACTTTTACGACTTTTTTCTTATATAAATTATTTGAATGTCTTCGAATGTCGCCATCAGTTAACAGCATTATTGAATTTTTACTTTTTACACAAACTATTCCCAATTTTTTTTTGTTCATTTCAGTTATAGCTGCCTTCATTGTTGCTCCAGAGGAAACAAGTGGAATTTCTCTTCCCTTTGTCATTATTTCTCTTACTTGAATTAGAGCAGTGGCTAGAGATCCTCCCGTATGATGTTCCACGAATTTTTTGTTTGTCCATTTTTTTCTTTTCATACAAGCGATTGCTAAAGAATCTCCCCAAGAAAGGAAATTTAGACTTGAAGATGTTGGAGCCAAACTATGACCTGCCTCAGTAACCATTGGTAGTAAAATTTTAATAGTTGAATGCTGAAGAAGCATTGATTTAGATTTACAGCTAACACCAATAACTGAGATGTTGTATCTGTTCGCGTATCTTAAAATGCTATTCAATTCAGCAGATTCTCCAGAAACACTAAAAATTAGCATTACATCCTGGTTTCTTTGAATAGCACCCAAACCACCATGTTGTAAATCGTTAGCTGAAAAAGCCACACTCGGGGTACCCAAACTTGATAGTGTTGAAGATATTTTAAGTCCTACAATGTAGCTTTTTCCTACACCAATAACCAAACATTTTCCCTTGGCTCTGGAAATTAAGTTGACCGCCTTTGAAAATTGTGAAGCTCGACCAAAGCTTGATGATAGTTTTTTCAAAGCCTTGATTTCTGTTTTTACTGTTTCTTTTGCAATTTGTAAATCTTTGTTCATTAATGTTGAAATATATCTTCAGCAAATCCGCTTTGATCCAATTTAATTCTTGTTTTTAAAAATTGAATACAACTTTTATAGAGGTCTAATCTATTTTCTCTAACCAGCATTTTATGAAGCGCTTCCATTATTTTATGTAAATATATCACGTCGTTACTACAATACTGAAGTTGTGCGTCTGTTAATTCATTTAAGCTCTTGTTCCAATCACTACTACCAAGTCTCTTATCTATTTTTCTACCACAAAATTCTTGGGTCAAATCTTTTAATCCATGATTTTGTGAGTAAGTTCGGCATAGCCTACTTGCTAACTTAGTGTCAAAAACATTTCTTACGTTACATTTAAGAAAATATTCTAAGCCTGATATATCATACCTTAAATAATGGCCAATTTTTGTGATTGTGCTATTTTCTAAAATTTTTACGATATTGGGTGCTTTATAATTTTTCCGATCGGGTTGAATAATATAAGCATCATTATTTCCTGTGCTGAATTGTACTAAACTTAAGTTATCACGGTGAGGAATTTGTAAACCGGAGCCTTCAGTGTCAATGGCAATACTTGAATGCTTTTCCAACTCTTTTAATGCTTCAGTCGAAATATCACCTTGAAACTTATAAATTTTAGTCATACTTAAATTCATATATAATGTTAATGTTGTCAAAATGCAAAATAATCAAAAAATAATAGGAATTTTTGGATCTGGGGGATTTCTCGGCAAACATTTAATGCGTCAGTTAACAAAGTCTGGTTACAGAATTAAGGTTGCTACCCGAAATCCTTACTTGAGGGGCTATTTAAAGCCCCAAGGTAACCCAGGGCAAATTGAACTTTTTAAGGTCAATATTTTTAGTCCAGATAATGTCAAAAATTTTTTAAAAAATTGTGATTTAATAATTAATCTCGTGGGCATTTTATACGAGACAAGAAAACAAAAATTTTATCAAATTCATTCTGAATTTCCGTATTTATTATGTAATTTATGCAACGAACTGGGAATAAGAAATTTAGTGCATATTAGCGCTTTAGGAGTTAAAGAAAATAATGCTTCACTGTATATGCAATCAAAGCTTCAAGGAGAAAAAAATATTCAAGATACATTTAAGCCCTCAGTAATTTTAAGACCTTCAGTAGTTTTTGGCCCAGAGGACAAATTTTTTAATACCTTTGCTTCGATCGCTCAATTTTCTCCATTTCTTCCTTTAATAGGAGGAGGCAAAACGAAATTTGCACCTATTTATGTCGGAGATGTTGCTAAAGCTATTGTCAAAGTTTTAGAATTAAATAATTCAGAACCAAAAATTTATGAATTAGGTGGACCCGAAAATTATTCATTTAAGGAACTTATGGAAATTTTATTAACTGAAATTAGGAAGAGAAGATTTTTTATTTCCATTCCTTTTAATATAGCAAAATTTCAATCTTATTTTTTACAAATAATACCAAATCCACTTTTGACACCCGATCAAGTTGAGATGTTAAAATATAATAATATTGTTTCAGGAGATTGTCCCACTTTAAAAGATCTCGGTATTACCGGAACATCTATCCAAAGCATTTTACCTAAATACATTTATCGTTTTAGGACAGGGGGGCAGTTTGGTTAGTAAAATTTATTATAAGCCTTTAGGAATAATTATATAATGGATCACTAATACAATTCCAATTGACACGCTCAATCCAAAGATCATTTTAACAAAGTCTTTACCGATAAGCGGAAACACATATTTAAGTTTATAATCCTTATTCATTGTAGATATTGCTAGTTCTCTTCCACATAACAATCCTACAAAAACCCAAGTAGTGCTCATGGGCAAGTTGTTTAATTCCTTAAAGTAATAAAGAACTACTGCATAGATTATATTGATGATGGTCGCACTTCTTGCATAACGTGTTCCTGTTTTGTCTAATACGACTTTCTGTATAGGTCCACCGTGAATATAAAAAATATAAAAAAGAAGAATTGTAAAATAAATAAGAACAATGACCAATAATGAAATATCAAGTTTTCTTGGTAAATAAACAGCAATATTAGCAACATCGTGCATTAACCAGGTAGCCCATAAAAAGGCTGTAGTTACCCAAACTGCATTACGCCAAAAAGTAATTTTCCAATTAGTGGTAATTTCATCGAATTTCTCATTAATGAATTTAGAAATACCGATCCAACAAACATAAGCTGCGACAGCGGCGACAGCGTAACCAACAACACTTTTTAAAAGCATTTTCTCTAAAACAACTGTTGAAGCAAAAGCAGATAACACTAGGAAGGTCGTAGAAACTGGAATTCCAATTCTTGTAAGTAACAATAATATTCCAGGAGCAACAGCGTGATACCACTGAATTTCTTGATAAGGAATTTGTGTTAATCTTCCGTATGAAATATCGCCATCATACATCCACCATCCATAACTTACTGTAACAATCATAGCAAAAGATGCTGAAGCAGCTAAAGTATACCACTTAAACCACTTTTGCTTACTAGCGATGAAGGTTCCTAAGCACTGTATTGAGTCGTTAGCTGTCACACTCCAAGCAGCCAAGCCGAATCCTAAGATGGTATAAATTAATGATAGTTCCATATAGTCATTTTAATGACTGCCCCTTCATATTAGCTTATGTTGAAAACTAGTCTAGTAGAAAATTAAATTATTTTATTAATCTTTAGATTGAAACTTTCACCATTATAATATTTTAAACTTTTGTCTAGTTGTATTTTTTGATTAGACTTAACATATATTTTTGTTATGCTATAATACAACAATGGAACATTTAATTGGAGGAATAACGTGGTTACAGGACAAAATATTTTTGAGAGGATTTGTCTTTGGTCTTGTTCATGTTAGCATTATGCTGATTGGTTTTTATACAGGCTGGAGTATCAATAGACTGTTAAAGATTGTTTCCAATGGATTTATTGCGGGAATTTTTGGTGTTGTTATTGCTCATGTAATAGCCGACTATATAGCCGCAACGTTAGATCCAGAGCTCAGAACAGCTGCATTAGGAATTGTTTTGGGAGGCTTGATACCCTTGATATTAATTCCTTTTTTAGAGAAATATGTAACGAAAAGCCAACATCATATTGCTATTGGTGATCATGAAGATCTTAAAAAAGACTTAGAAAAAAAGCACAACTAAGCAGATTTAATTTTTTTTTCAATAAATTGGGGTACATCCTCTTTGCTAATAATATCATCTTCCTTAGCGTGTTTAGGTTGGAAGGCATACAAAACATGTAATTTACAATAAGGAAATTTTTCCATCGGCTTCCGTCCACAAAAGTAAAAATTTTTCTCAAAAGGGTGACCAATAGGCCATCTACAAGTTTCATCAGTGAGCTCTTCAAGTTTTTTTGGATTTTCCTGTTCAAAGCTTTTATCTAATAACAAAGATTTAAATCTGGCTTTTCGACTAAGTTTTCCACCTCTGATTTCAACATTGTTACTTTCTTTCTTCATTTTCGTGGCAACAGAAATTTTTTTTGAAACTATTCTTGCCTCTAAGTTCAATCGGTGAGCTTTCCCAATAACAGCGTTACGTGTTGTGTCCCCAATCAAGACAGCTATTTGACTTGCTGTATGGCCCTTTTTCCATAATTCTCTTAATTTATTTTCTCTCTCAGGCGTCCAAGTCATTTTATTATTGTAATAAATAAGATCACAATATGTAGTAGTATAAAAGGAAAAATTTACAACATGTGGATAACTAAAAAATTGAAAATTATAAAAATTTTGCAACTGTTTACAATTTATTTATTAAGCTTTCTTTTAAGGTATAAGCGTCTCAATGGTTGAAATTGAAGAAAAATATAAGATTTATGAGAAAAAATTTGGTTATGTAAATTGGTTAGGCTTTTTTACTCTTTATCATAAAGAGATACTGAGATTCCTTAAGGTTGTTATACAAACTATTATCTCGCCTCTGGTAACAGCGCTACTTTTTTTATTAGTGCTCTCATTGGCGATAGGAAACGAAAGAGGTGGAGCATTGGGATTTCCCTTTATAACATTTCTTGCTCCAGGACTTATAGCGATGCAAATAATACAGCAAGCCTTTTCTCATACATCATCTTCTATCATGATTGGTAAAATACAAGGCAATATTGTCGATGTTTTGTATGCCCCACTATCACCAGGTGAAGTAACACTGGCCATTATTTTAGCTGCTGTTACTAGAAGTCTGATTATCGCAATGGTATCTATAATAGCTTTTAGTTTTGTTATTGACCTGGCGTTCCACAATTTTTACTATATTTTTATATACACATTTTTAGGTTCTTTTATTTTGGGTGCTATTGGTTTTGTCGTGGGTTTGTGGGCTGAAAAATTTGATAATATGGCTTCGGCAACAAATTTTATTATTGTTCCATTGAGTTTCTTGAGTGGCACGTTTTATTCGATAAAAAAATTACCAGAAATTTTACAAAAAATAAGCGAATGGAATCCGTTTTTTTATATAATCGATGGTTTTAGATATGGTTTTTTAGGTACGTCAGACGGTTCATTAAAATTCGGCCTATTATACCTTATTTTATTAAGTTGTTTAACTTGGTTTACTTCGTACATTCTTTTTAAGCGGGGATATAAAATTAAATTTTAATTTATTTATGAGTTCAGTTCTTGACACATATGCAAGAAAACCTATTTCTTTTACTAGGGGAGAGGGCAGTTATCTCTACGCAGGAAATGGAGAAAAATATCTTGATTGGGTTGCTGGCATAGCGACCAACATTTTAGGACACTGTCATCCTCATGTTGTTAAAGCTATTCAAGATCAGTCTAAAAAACTTATTCACGTTTCAAACGCCTTTATTATAAAAGAAGCAGAATCTTTAGCAAAAAGGTTAACAGACAATACTTTTGCAGACAAAGTTTTCTTTTGTAATAGTGGCGCAGAAAGTGTTGAAGGAGCTATAAAAATTGTTAGAAAATATTTTCATACAATTGGAAAGTTAGAAAAAAATAGAATCATAGCAATGTCCGGTGCTTTTCATGGCAGGACGCTTGCTGCATTATTTTTAGCTAACAACAAATCGCATACTGAAGGTTTTGGTCCAAAAGTTGATGGCTTTGATCAAGTTGCTTTTGGTGATCATGAAACATTAAAAAAAGCTATAAACAAAAATACAGCTGCTATAATTGCGGAACCTATTCAAGGGGAAGGGGGAATCAAGACTCTCCCAGACTATTGCTTAAAAGGTTTAAGAGAAATATGTGATGAGCACGGAATATTGTTGGTTTTTGATTGTGTGCAAACTTCTTTTAGGACTGGGACTCTATTGGGATTTGAAAATTCAGGAATTTCTGCAGATTTATGCTGTGTGGCGAAAGGTTTTGGAAATGGATTTCCTGTCGGTGCAATTTTACTAACAAATGAAGTAGCAAAAGTAATGAAACATGGTTCGCATGGATCAACTTTTGGGAACAATTTGTTAGCATGCGCTGCAGTTAATGCTGTTCTTGATATTGTTTTAGCAAAAGGTTTTTTTGAAGAAGTTAAAACAAAAGGTGAATATTTTGATAAAGAATTGAAAAAATTAAAAGATGAATTTCCAAAAATAATAGAAGAGGTAAGAGGCATTAACTTTATTAAAGGTTTGAAATTAAAAGTAGATAATAACGATTTTATGTCGAAATTAATGAAACATAAACTGCTTGTTGTTAAAGCTTCAGAAAATTGTATTAGATTATTTCCTAGTTTATTAAGTACAACTGATGAATTGGACATGGGTATTAAAATTATAAAAAAAACTTGCGAAGAAATGAATTAATTATGAGAAATTTTATTAATTTAGCAGATATAGATAAAAGAGAACTAAGAAAAATCATCGATCACGCAAAATCACTAAAAGAAAAAGGATCTACCAAAGATTTAAATACTCCTTTGACAGGCAAAACATTAATTATGATTTTTGAAAAACCTTCAACCAGAACCAGACTTTCATTTGAGTCTGCAATGCAAAAATTGGGCGGACACGTTTTAGTTTTAAATCCAAAAGAAAGTCATTACGGCAGCAAAGACGAAAGTATTCATGATACCTCAAAGGTTTTGTCTCAATATGGGGATATTGTAATGATGCGTACTGGTAAACATGAACATTTTTTGGAATTTTCTAAACATTTAGAAATTCCTATCATTAATGGCTTAACAAATCTAAGTCATCCTTGTCAGGTGATGGCTGACGTACTTACTTTTGAAGAACTAAAAGGACCTATAATCTATAAAAAAATTGCTTGGCTGGGAGACGGTAACAATGTTGTTTATAGTTTAATTGAAGCTGCAACACAGTTTAATTTTCAATTAGCTATAGCTTGTCCAAAAAAATTCGAACCCAACAAAAAAATTATCAAGTGGGCAAACAACAGGAATGCAAATATTTTCATAACAAAAGATCCTAAAGAAGCTGCAGAGGACGCGGATGCCATAATGACGGATAAACCCATTTCTATGGGAGATATTAATGTAAACAAGAAACAAAAAAAGCAATTATTAAAATCTTACCAAGTGAATAAAAAAATTATGAAGTTAGCTAAAAAAGATGCAATTTTTATGCATTGCTTGCCTGCCAGTAGAGGAGAAGAAGTGACCAATAAGGTAATGGATGGAAAGCAATCAGCCGTTTGGCTAGAAGCACTCAATAGAATGTATGTGCAAAAAAGTATTATTCAATGGTGTCTAAAATTATTGTAGAGGTAGAGGAGTATCAGTATTATTGTTCATATAAAGGATTAGGGCAGATCTCTCTTTTGCATCTTTTAATCCAGCAAAAGACATTTTAGTACCTTTGATCCAATCTTTTGGCTTTTTTATAAAGCCGTCCATTTCTTTAAAAGACCAAGTTTTTCCATATGTGGCCATGACCTTGGAGTATTTATAATCAGACGCCGAACCAACTTGTCTACCTAGAATGCCCCACAAAGCTGGTCCAATTTTGTTGCCTCCTCCTTTAGTAATACTGTGGCAAGCAGCGCATTTTATAAAAATTTTTTCACCATCGGAAGCATTTACTGTAGTTAATAACGTTATAATATTTTCCAGTTCGTCATCAGAGTTTGTGGAAGCTGTTTTAGTTGTAGTTTTAGTTGTTACACCCTCAACTTGATAGATCGACTTTTCTGGTTTCCCAACATAAAATATTATGTCGGTAATTTTATTTATTCCCAAAACTAGGAGTATAACCAATATGACCGAAACTATAATTTTATTCATTTTAAAAAGTTTGCAAATTTAGTACAAATTCGTTCTAAGATATATCATGACTTTGATTAAAAAAATGAACTTTAGCGAGTTTATTTTGCGACTGTTGGACGCATAATTTTATTATTTATGAAAAATAGCGCCATAATTATACCTACACGTTTAGGGGCTAAAAGGTTTCCAAATAAACCATTAGCAAAAATTAATGGGGTACCAATGATTATTCATGTTCTGAACAGAGCACAAGAATCGCATATTCAAAGGGTAATCGTGGCAACGCCAGATAATGAAATTGCTGATATTGTGAAAGAATATGGAGGCCATGCTATTTTAACTAGGAACGATCATTTTTCGGGCAGCGATAGAGTTTACGAAGCATATAAAAGAGAATTAAAAGATAATGTTGATTTAATAATTAATTTGCAAGGCGATATGCCTAATATAAAGCCTGATTCTATTTCTAAACTTGTGGATCTTATGAGGAGAAATCATTGTGATATTGGAACATTAGCCTCTCACATAAAAGATAAGGAAGAAATTATTGATCCCAATATTGTAAAGGTTCATGTTGATCAAGATCTAGAAAATAACAATTTTTTAAATGTAAATGATTTTTTTCGTATAAAAAAAAATTTAACAAATGAAAAAATCTATCATCACATAGGAATTTATGCCTTTACAAACGTTGCTTTAACAAAGTATGTAAAGCTTTCTAGATCTAGGTTAGAAATAAAAAGAAATTTGGAACAAATGAGAGCAATGGAAAATAATTTTGTAATAAAAGTAGGTTTAAGTGACAACATCCCTCTGGGAATAGATACTGTTGAAGATCTTAAAAAGATAACGAAGGAAATGAGTTAAACATGACAAAACAAATTGCCGTACAAGGTGAAGCTGGCTCATTCAGTCACATGGCTACTTTAAAAATATTTCCAAAAGCAGAGATAAAGTTTTGTGCAACTTTTGAGGAGGCGTTTTTGTTAACAACCCAGAAACCCGAGTTCAATTTAGTTTGTCCTTGCGAAAATACTGTAGCAGGAAGAGTTCCTGAATTCCATTCTCTTTTGAGAAGATATTCTCTTCAGATTTACACTGAGCACTTTGAAAAAATTAGTCATAATTTGCTCGGCGTTAAAGGAGCAAAATTAGGATCTACTGTTAAAAATGTTCATTCACATATACATGCTCTCGGACAGTGTAGAAAAATTATTTTGGATCAAAAATTAAAGGAGATAATTGAGTCTGATACAGCGTATAGCGCAAAATATATTGCTGAAAAAAATGACAAAAGTGAATCAGCAATTGCAAGTGAACTTGCAGCAAAAATATACAACTTACAAGTATTAAAATCGAATGTTGAGGATGAGCCCAATTCTAATGTAACTCGATTTCTTGTAATGGGAAAAAAGACCAAACATCCCGAATTTATTGAAGAAAAGAATTTTATAACAAGTTGTATTTTTCAATTAAAATCGATTCCAAGCGCTCTCTACAAGGCCTTAGGTTCTTTTAGCGGATATGGAATTAACTTATGTCGACTCGAATCCTTCACACTTAGAAATACTTTTCGACAGGTTGCATTTTATATAGAAATTGAAAAACATATTGAAGATCCGGTTATGCAAAAGGCTTTGGAGGAATTGGGGTTTCACACCCAGGACCTTACTATTTTAGGGTGCTATCCAGCGAGTTCTTACAGATCAAATAATTAATTATCAACCAATAAGAATATTGTAGTTATTATTTTTATACTGATATAATAAAACAGGAGGCTCGCAATGGGTGGGGTTTATAGCATAATCAGTTCAGGCGAGAAATCGAGCAGACTTAACTGTAAATTTCAGGTCGTTGTTGAGTCTCCTTATTAAGGATATGAAAAGCGTCAATCACAAAATTCTAGCGTTAAAATATCGTCCTTTAAATTTTGATCAATTAATAGGTCAGGATCTGATGGCTCAAACGATAACCAATTCAATAAAAACTAATAGAATTGCAAATGCATTCCTGTTAACCGGCGTGAGAGGAACCGGAAAAACTTCCACGGCTCGAATTATATCCAAGGCCTTAACATGCACTGGTAATTTTACTGAAGGCGTAAAATGTAAGACAGAAGAATTTTGTCACTGCGAGGAAATTGTTAATTGCAAACATCTTGATATAATTGAAATGGACGCAGCATCAAAAACTGGCGTAGACGATGTTAGAAAAGAAATTATTGAATCAGCAATTTATAAACCCACAACCTCAAGGTACAAAATATACATAATCGACGAATGTCACATGTTAAGTCGATCAGCATGGAATGCTTTGCTAAAGACTCTTGAAGAACCTCCCGATCAGTTAAAATTTATTTTTTGTACTACCGAACCAAAAAAAGTACCTCTTACGATCATAAGTCGTTGCCAAAGATATGACTTACATAGAGTAACTATTAAAGTTTTATATGAATATTTGAAAAAAATTTCAAAGCTTGAAAATGGCAAAATATCAGACTTGGCGATTAAATTAATTGCTAAGGCAGCAACAGGCAGCGTAAGGGATGCACTAAGTCTTCTGGACAGAGCACTTGTAAGCCAGAAGATTGTTGACGAGGAAATAGACGAAACGTTTGTAAGAAAAATGTTGGGCTTGGCTACTCGAGAAAAAATATTGGATCTATTAAAATTTATATTAGATGGAGATCAAACAAAATCAATTCTTTACTTAAGACAAATGATCAACGAAGGTCTTGATCCGATAAATTTTATCAACGATTTTTTGGAAACGATTTATTTTGTATTGCAAAAAAGAAATCTAGGAAATTTTGAGTCTGATTTAACTATTTCCGAAGCAGAGCTTGAAATTATCGACTTAATTTCAAAAAATGTTGATACGTCGACGCTTATACTTTTTTGGCAATTTCTTCTTAAGGGGTTAGATGAACTTTCTATAGTTGCCAATCCACTTTTGTCACTTGAAATGTTAGTTATTAGACTTTTACATTTAAAAGGAATGCCATCCTATGAAGATTTGATTAACAAAAATATTTTATATCAAAAAAGCGAACCTACGATAGCAGGGAAAGTTATGGAAAAAGATTTAAGCAAAGAGAAAAAGGACGAAGCAACAAAAGCTTCTAAAGATCAAATAAAAAATATATCACAAACAAGACCTGAATTAACATCCTTAGTTTCTAATAAAATAGAAGAAAAAAGTATCAAGTCTTTGGAGGAATTAATTGAGTTATCATCGTTAAAAAAGGAAATTGAATTGAAGTACGATTTAGAAAAAAATGTAAATCTAATTAAATTTTCTGATGGAAAAATAGATATAGCATTCAATGAAAATTTGTCGAAAAATTTTGTAAGAAATTTAAGTGAAAAATTGTTAGCTTGGACACAAAAACGATGGGTTATCACATTAACTAAAGGACCGGGTCAAAAAACGTTTGCAGAAAAGCAATTTATTAAAAAAAAAGAAATATTGGAAAGTGAGAAAAAAGGCGAAGTGTATAAAAAATTTAAAAATATTTTTTCAGACGGAGAGCTAGTAGAAGTTTCAAAAGAAGATTAATTTATGCAGAATTTTACTGATTTAATATCACAAGCTAAGAAAATGCAGGAGAAAATGAAAGAGACTCAAGAATCACTTAAAAAAATTGAAGTAGAGGGCATTTCTGGAGGAGGCGCAGTCAAAGTTGTTATGAATGGAGAGAGTGAACTTAAAAAGATTTCTCTTGCTGATTCAGTATTAAAAGAATCAAAAGAAATTTTTTGTGATTTGATAATTGCTGCTCATTCAGATGCCAGAACTAAGCTAAAGAAAAAAACATCAGAAGAGATTGCAAAAGTTACAGGTGGTATAGATTTACCGCCTGGATTTAAACTTCCTTTTTAAAACAAAAAATGACCGGCAATGGCAATAAAGAGATAGAAGATTTAGTTAAAATAATTGCTAAACTACCTGCTCTGGGCCCCAAATCAGCACGCCGAATAGTTTTAAAACTTATAAATAATAAAGAAGAACTTATAAGACCTTTGTCAAACACACTAGCGCAAGTTTATAAAAATTTACGCAGGTGTCAAATATGTGGAGATTATTTTAACATAAATTCTAAATGTGTTTGCTCCAGTAATAATTATGATCAAATTTGTGTAGTGCAACACATTGAAGATAAGTGGACAATAGAAGAATCGGGTATTTATAAGTCCGGATTTCATATATTAGGCGGAACCTTACCAACTTTAGAAAGTAAAAAGAAAGATGGATTATTAATTTCGTCACTAATTAATAGGGTAAAAAACAATAGCAAAATCAAAGAAGTCATACTTGCATGTGGCAGCACAATCGAAGGTCAAGTTACCTCTCACTACATACAAGATAGTTTAAAAGACATGAAAGTAAAAATCACCAAACTTGCTCAAGGAATATCGGTCGGAATGGAGGTCTCATTTGCTGACGATGGTAGTTTGATTGCAGCTTTTAAAAATAGGAGTCCAGTAGTTAATGACTAGCTTTTTTTTCAAGACGCCGAAGATGTAAAATTGGTTCTGTATATCCCGAAGGCTGTTTTCTGCCTTTAAAGATCAGATCACACGCTGACTTGAATGCTATACCATCGAAATTAGGAGCTATTACTTCATAATCTGATCTTCCGTGTCTATTGTAAGCAGGATCATTTATGTTCTGTTTATCAACAATACCACTCATTTTGCGCAGTACGTGCATCACTTGATCTTTAGTGCAGATTCCATGATGTAACCAGTTCGCAATATGTTGAGAGGAAATTCTTAAGGTGGCTCTGTCTTCCATAAGTCCGATATTATTTATATCAGGTACTTTTGAACAACCTACTCCATTATTAATCCATCTAACAACATAGCCTAAAATTCCTTGTGCATTATTTTCTAGTTCCTTAGTAATTTCTTCCATTGACCAATTTGGTCTATCTGCGATTGGAATTGAAAGAATATCCGAAAGTTTTGTAGGTGTTCTATTTTTCAATTTCATTTGTTCCAAAAAAACATCAACTTGATGATAATGCATTGCGTGCAAAGTTGCAGCAGTAGGGCTAGGCACCCATGCAGTATTTGCGCCCGCTTTTGGATGTCCAACTTTTTGTTCAACCATATCTGCCATTTTATTTGGAGCAGCCCACATTCCTTTTCCAATTTGAGCTATGCCTGAAAATCCACAAGCTAAACCCACATCAACGTTATTATCTTCGTATGCAGAAATCCACTTAGAGAACTTCATATCTCTTTTTTTTATCATTGGCCCAGCCTCCATTGACGAAAAAATTTCATCACCAGTACGGTCTAAAAAACCAGTGTTAATAAAAACAACTCTGTTTTTTATAGCCCTAATACATTCTTTTAGATTTACTGTTGTTCTTCTTTCTTCATCCATCAGGCCACACTTTATACTGTATTTGTTTAATTCTAAAACTTCCTCGACTTTTTCGAAAATTAAATTAGTAAATGCGGCTTCATCTGGACCATGCATTTTTGGTTTTACAATATAAACAGAATTTGTTTTTGAATTTTCTTTTCTTTTAAAATCGTGGATTGACGCAGCAACAGTTATAAATGCATCCATTATACCCTCTGGAATTTCGGACCCATCTTTTAATAAAATAGCAGGGCTGGTCATTAAATGACCGACATTTCTATTCAACATTAATGCTCTTCCAGACAATTTAATTTTATTACCGTCAGGTGTTATATATTGACGATCAAAATTTAATTTTCTTGTAAATTTCTTTCCATTTTTTTCTACTTCAACTTGTAGACTTCCCTTCATAAGTTTTAGCCAATTTCTATAACCTAAAACTTTGTCTTCAGAATCTACTGCTGCTACCGAATCTTCATGATCGATAATTGTAGATATGGCTGATTCTAAAATTATATCCTGTATACTAGCTTTATCTTGGCTTCCGATAGAACCATTTGGATCAAACACAATATCTATGTGAAGATTATTATTTTTTAGCAAGAGTGATGATAAGCCAGAAAGTTTTCCAGAATATCCCACAAATTGTTTAGGATTTTTAAGTTTTATTTCTTCATCGTTTATATATAAAAGCAACAGGCCATTATGAACCTGGGGAAGTTTTGAAACATCTTTCCAACTACCTTGTTCTAGTGGTGTGGTTTTATCCAAGAAGTTACGAGCATATTTGATTACTTTTTCCCCTCGCGCTGGATTATATTTATCTCCGCGGTTTGCTTCACGTGTTTCTGGTATTACATCTGTTCCGTAAAGAGCATCGTACAAGCTGCACCATCGAGCGTTAGCTGCATTCAAAGCATAACGTGCGTTCATTACTGGGACAACAAGCTGTGGACCAGCAATACTAGAAATTTCTTCATCTATATTTTTTGTTTCGATTAAAAAACTCGACTCTTCTTTGACAAGATATTTAATCTCTTTTAAAAAATTTATATAAGAGTTAAAATCGATTTTTTGACCTTTGCGAGAAAGATGCCAGTTATCAATTTTTTGTTGCATCTGCTCTCTAATGTTAAGAAGTTTTCCGTTTTTGGGCGTTAGTTCGTGTGCTACTTTATCTAACCCAATCCAAAATTTTTCAGAATCAATATTTGTGCCTGGCAGAAGTTCGGTATTTACAAATTCTAATAGTTCTGTAGCAACAGACAATTTACCTTGTGGAGTATAATTCATATTTGGACAAAATTTTGCCACTAATTTCTATATTTTTATTAATCGATTCAATATTTATGTATATATATATTCTTAATCAAGTATTATTCGATTAATCAAATGAAAAGTTATCTAGATTTTGAGCATGATATAAAAACTTTAGAAGAAGAGCTTGAAAAATTAAAGGATCCTTTTAACAAAGAAGGAATATCAAAGGTAGATACAGAGCAAATATCTCGTATACAGGGTGAAATCGATCAAAAGCTAAAAGTTTCGTACGAAAATTTGAATGAGTGGCAAAAAACTCAAGTTGCTAGACACGAAGAAAGACCAAAAGCAAAATTTTTTATAAATAATTTGTTTACTAATTTCATTAATTTATCTGGTGATCGAAAATTTGCTGAAGATGAAGCTGTTATTACCGGGTTTGCTGTCTTCGAAGGCAAATCTGTTCTGGTCATAGGCCAAGAGAAGGGCGATGATTTGGATAGTCGACTTAAGAGAAACTTTGGTATGATGAGGCCAGAAGGTTACAGAAAATGTGTCAGACTGATGAAGCTAGCAGACAAATTTAATATTCCAATAATATCATTTATTGATACACCAGGAGCGTACCCTGGAATTGGAGCTGAACAAAGAGGACAAGCAGAAGCAATTGCTAACTCAATAGAGTGTTGTATGTCATTAAAAGTTCCAATCATTTCAGTCATTATCGGCGAAGGAGGCTCGGGTGGCGCAATCGCTTTAGCATCCGCAAACAAAGTACTAATGTTTGAAAATGCAATTTATTCTGTTATTTCCCCCGAAGGATGTGCATCTATATTATGGAGAGATCCAAGTAAATCTTTAGAAGCGGCAAAAGCCATGAAGCTAACCGCCAACGAACTTTTTAAAATGAATATTATAGATGAAATTATCAAAGAACCACTTGGTGGTGCTCACAGAAATAAAAAACAATCGGTTTCTAATACTAAAATAGTATTAATAAAATATTTTAAAGAATTTAATAATTACACTAGAGAAGAAATATTCGAGCAAAGGAAAAAAAAGTTTTTACAAATCGGTAGACAAAAAAACATCACACCATTTTCAAAAAATGAAGGTAATTTAGTGCAAAGCGATAGCCTTTTTACATCTTTCGGGAAGAACTTTTTTAAACACAAAAATAAATTGATAATAGCTTTATTATTGTTGGTAATAATGTTGCTAATTTTTGTCTAAACATTTTATAGGGCGCCACAACAGTTTTTAAATTTTTTTCCAGTAGCTAAACACCTTTCATTTCTTGATATTTTTTCGTTTTTTTTGGTTACTAACAAACATTTTGGGCTATTTTTAAATTTATTATTGTTTACAGTTGAATATTTGCTTGTTTGTTTCTCATAAGGGGAAATTTCAAGATTGTTCAAAAAAGTAATAAAGTCGATTTTGATTTTATTTAATAAATCTTCAAACAATTTGAACGCTTCTCTTTTATATTCTTCCAAAGGGTCTTTTTGCGCATACCCTCTCAATCCCACAACTTGTCTTAAATGTTCTAAATATTGCAAGTGAGATCTCCACAGAAAATCAATAGTTTGCAAGAATATTCTTTTTTCAAGCTCCAAATTTACGACTTCTGTAAGCTGTTTATTTCTTTCGTCTCTGAATTCGTGGAAGCGCTTTTTTATAGTATTTCCGAAGTTTTCATTTTTTAAATCTGTAATATTTGCAAATTCTTCTGTTTTAATTGATCTTCCCAATATAGGCTTAATTTTCATTTTGAAAGCATCAAGTTGATTTTCCCTAGAATAGATTACCTTCTCATTTGTAAAATATTCGACCAAATCGTTTAAAAATGAATTGATTATTTCATTAATGTGATTTGATTTAAGTACTTCTTTTCTTTGTTCAAAGATAACTTGCCTCTGATCATTCATTACATCATCAAATTTTAATAAAGTTTTTCTAATATCAAAATTTCGAGACTCAACTCTTTGTTGGGCTCTTTCAAGAGCTTTATTGATCCAGGGGTGATCAATTGATTCTCCCTCCTTTAATCCAAATTTTTGCATAATTCCATCTATAGATTCTGATCCGAATATTCTCATCAAGTCATCTTCCAAACTTATATAAAATATGGATTTACCTGGATCACCCTGTCTTCCTGATCGCCCTCTTAGTTGATTGTCAATTCTTCTGCTTTCATGTCTTTCAGTTCCAATTACATACAGCCCACCATTTTTTATAACTTCTTTTTTTTCTTGTAAAATTGAGTTTTGCTTGTCGTTTAAATTGGTTTGTTTTCCTCCCAGCTGAATGTCAGTTCCTCGGCCGGCCATATTTGTAGCTATTGTTACAGCTTTTAATTTGCCCGCGTCAGCAATTATCTTGGCTTCCTTTTCATGCTGTTTAGCGTTTAAAACGCTATGATTTATTTTTTTTGTGCTAAGCAGGGAGGAGATTTTTTCGGACTTTTCTATGCTTGTTGTTCCAACTAGGACTGGCTGACTATTATAATAACAACTTTCTATTTTTTCAATTATGGCTTTGTATTTTTCTTTTTCCGTTCTAAAAATTTGATCATTTAAATCAGTTCTAATCATTGATTTATTTGTGGGAATTGAAACCGTTTTTAGTTTATAAATGTCATAAAATTCTTCTGCCTCAGTAAGCGCAGTGCCCGTCATTCCCGAAAGTTTGTTGTACAATCTAAAATAATTTTGATAGGTAATCGAGGCTAAAGTTTGATTTTCACTTTGAATTTCTACCTTTTCTTTTGCTTCCAGGGCTTGGTGGAGTCCATCTGAAAATCTTCTACCCTCAAGCACTCTACCAGTGAATTCGTCTATAATTTGTACTTTATTATCTCTAACAATGTAATCTGTATCTTTTGAAAATAATAAATTTGCCCTTAAAGCCTGATTTATATGATGAACTAAATTAATATTTTGCGGATCATAGAAGTTATTATTTTTTAGAATTCCATATGTTCTTGATAGTTTTTCTATTTTGTCTATGCCTTTTTCAGAAAGCATTACATTTTTGTTTTTTTCGTCTAATTCGTAATCAGTTTTTTCAAGATGTTTAACAAATTTATTGCTCACAAAATATTGATCAGATTTGTCTTCCGTTGCTCCTGAAATCACCAGCGGGGTCCTTGCTTCATCAATAAGAATGCTGTCCACTTCATCAACGATACAAAAAAAATGATCTCTCTGTACCATTTGCTCAATATTATACTTCATATTATCCCTTAGATAGTCAAAACCAAATTCATTATTAGTACCGTATGTCACATCACAGTTATAATTTTTTTTTCTAATTTCATCTTCTATTTCATTTGTAATACATCCTACGGATAAGCCCAAAAAATTATAAATTTTACCCATCCATTCCGAATCTCTTTTTGCCAAATAGTCATTTACCGTTACTACGTGAACTCCTTTACCCAACAAGGCATTTAAATATACAGGCAGTGTAGAAACTAAAGTTTTGCCCTCTCCTGTCTTCATTTCAGCAATTTTTCCTTGATGAAGAATAATGCCACCCATTAGTTGTACATCAAAATGTCGTTCGCCAAGGACTCTTCTAGAAGCTTCCCTCACACAAGCGAAAGCCTCTGGAATTAAATCTTCAAGTTTAATGCCTTTTTGAATTTTTGATTTGAATTCTGCAGTTTTTATAGGGAAATTTTCGTCAGATTTTTCTTTGACTTTTGATTCCCAGTCATTAATTTTTTCTACGGTTAATTTTAAACGTTCAAGCTCTCTTTGGCTTGAATTCTTAATAAATTTGCCAATAATTTTGCCAATATTTAACATAGATATTTATTTTTTTTTTAAGACAGTATAAAGGTATATTAGTCCAATTAAGACTTATATATATAATCAATAATAAAAGATTTTAAATACCCATGACAATAAACTTGAAAAATTTTCTAAATCCTAAAATCAAGATGGCAAAAATGGGTGAATTTCAAGAATTACAACCCATAAAAGGATTAGAAATATCGTCAATATCAGCAGATCTGTATGGTGATGGTAGAGATGATCTTACGTTGTTTAACTTTCAAGAAGGAGCCAATTTTGCCGCGATATATACAACGTCAAAAATTACCTCGGCAAGCATAAACTGGAATTTAAAAATTAAAAAAAATTTTGCGAAAGCACTTTTAGTGAATACAAAAAATGCTAATACTTTTACCGGCACAAAAGGAGCCCAGGGATTAAAAGAAGTTGCTCACGCATTATCGAAAGTTCTAACAATAAGATCATCGCAATCACCTAAAGGGATTAGTGAAGTTGTAAAGATAACTGATTTGTTGTTTGCGTCAACCGGGGTAATTGGTGAAGATTTTCCGTATATTAAAATTAAAAATAGAATCCCAGAATTAGTGAAAAAGTTAAAAACGGAAACAAATAAATTTGTTTGGTTTAAGGCTGCAAGCGCAATCATGACAACCGATGTAAAGCCAAAACTTGCCTACGAAGAATGTAAAATAGGTAATAAATCAGTGAAAATTTCTGGGATAGCCAAAGGTTCTGGTATGATTGCTCCAAATATGGCAACCATGTTGTCCTTCATATTTACTGATGCAAATATACCTTCTGTTTTCTTAAAAGCTATTTTAAGGACAGTTGCCAATACGACATTTAATGCCATAACCGTTGATGGAGATACTTCAACTAACGATATGGTTGTCATTTTTTCTACAGGCAAGGCAAAAAATGCAAAAATATATAACGTCTTGGATTCCAATCTACAAGATTTTAAAAAAGCTTTACATAGATTGTCACTAAATCTTGCTAAACAAATTGTTGCAGACGGAGAAGGAGCAAAAAAATTCATTACGATAGAAGTTGTTGGAGCCAGATCAATATCTATGGCAAAAAAAATTGGCTTTTCGATTGCCAACTCTCCTTTATTCAAAACAGCTGTTGCAGGTGAAGATCCAAATTGGGGAAGAATTATTATGGCGATAGGAAAATCAAAGGAGAATATTATTCCAAATAAAATACAGATAAAAATTGGAAACCAATTAATAGTTGATCAAAGCAAGGTAGCCAAAGATTATAGTGAAAAAAAAATAAAAGAATATATGAAATGGGATTCAATTAATATAGAAGTTAATTTAAATATTGGAGAAGCTGATTACACAGTATATACATGTGATTTTACACATGATTACATTGACATAAATGCTGATTACCGAAATTAATACTTGTTTTTTTTAATTAAAATTAAATAATATAAATATAGATGATAAAATATAATTTGATATGTAAATGTGGAAAAACATTTGAAAGCTGGTTCTCAAGTTCAGATAGTTACGACACGTTGTGGAAAAAAAAGTTGATCAATTGTATTTATTGCAATTCTACTTCCGTTAAAAAATCAGTCATGGCACCGAATTTATTTAGCAAAACAAATAAGATTTCAAAAAATACAAAATTAAAAAAGAAAATGAAAAAGCAACTTTTGAACTTAAGAAAATATATTGAAAAGAATTGCAAAAATGTCGGAGATAATTTTTCCCACGAAGTTAGAAGTATTCATTATGATAAGAAGACTTCCAAAGGAATCTATGGCACCGCAACACCAGAAGAAACTACAGAACTAATCGATGAAGGTATTGACGTTACTACCATACCCTGGGTAAATAAATCAGAAAACTAATTTACCGAAAAAGTTGAAATGTAATTTACCGAAGCATCACTAGCCGTATGCCATTTTTTCAAAAATAAATTGTATTTCATTCCAACCACCTCATCAATTATGAAGTTGTTGTTGCTAGCAATTATTTCTAATTCTTGCGGTGTTAAAAATTTTTCCCAATCATGTGTACCAATTGGCAACCATTTCAAAATATATTCTGCTCCCAAGATTGCGTAGAAATATGATTTTAAATTTTTATTTATAGTGGCAACAAACATAATTCCATTTTTTTTAATTAGCTTTGAACAATTTTGAATAAACACATTTACATTTGAAACATGTTCAACAACTTCCATATTTAATATTACATCAAATTTATTTTTAAAATTTAATTTTTCAGGTGAACAATGTGTATATTTGATGTTTAGATTCATTTTCTTAGAATGCAACTTTGCAACCTTAATGTTAATGTTAGAGGCATCAATTCCTGTCATTTCTGCTCCCAGTCTACTTAACGGCTCACATAAAAGTCCACCACCACATCCGATATCTAAAATTTTTAATCCTCTTAATGGCAGTGAAATATCCGGGTCAAGTTTAAAGTGAAAAATTAGTTTTTCTTTGATAAATTTAATCCTAGTTGGATTAAAAAGATGCAAGGGTTTAAATTTTCCCTTTGGATTCCACCAATCTTTTGCCAATGTCGAAAATTTTTCTATTTCTTTTTTGTCTACTGTAGTCAAAATAATAATTATCTAGCTATACTTGTACATTTTTGCAATTAAGAGTATTTATTATTAAAAATTATATAAAGTAAACAAGATATTTTATCATGAAAAGATTAGTTCTTAAGTTTGGCGGCACATCTGTTGGAACTATAGAAAAAATTAAAAAAGTAGCAAATATTATCAAAAAAATATTTAATAAGGGTAACGAAATTATTGTTATTGTTTCTGCAATGACAGGTGTTACCGATGAGTTAAAGAAAAAGTCTAATTTAATTAGCAATAATTTTGATGACAAAGAGTTGGATGTATTACTTTCATCTGGGGAACAAGTTTCGTGTTCACTTTTGTCAGGAGCAATTATTGATTTGGGACTTAAAGCGAGATCATGGCAAGGTTGGCAAATCCCAATTCTAACAGATGCTAACCACACATCTTCTAATATAATGAGAATTAAAACCGAAGAAATTTCAAATTTTGTTTCACAGGGAGGTATAGCTGTAATCACTGGTTTTCAAGGAGTTTCAATGGATAACAGAATTACAACATTAGGACGCGGAGGTTCAGATTTGTCAGCTGTTGTAATTGCAAAATTTTTTCGAGCAGATTCTTGTGAAATATATACTGACGTAGATGGAATTTTTACAACTGATCCTTCCATAAATAACAATGCCAAAAAAATTGACAAAATATCATACGAAGAAATGCTTGAAATGGCCTCTTTGGGAGCAAAAGTTATGCAACCAAATGCAGTCCAAGCTTCGATGATTGACAATATTCCAATTCATGTAAAATCTACTTTTTCCGAAAAATCCGGAACAAAAGTAATTTCTGAAAACGAAATTGATTATAAAAAAGCAGTAACAGGAATAGCTTATTCAAAAAGGAATGCTAAAGTTTCTGTCATCGGCGTTGTAGACAAGCCTGGCGTTGCAGCTGATATCTTCGAACCAATAGGAAAAAATAATATTAATGTTGATATGGTAATTCAAAATACTTCTCTTGATGGCAAAAAAGCTAATGTGACTTTCACTATTAAACGAGAAGATTTAAACAAAACATTGAGTTTAATTGAAAAAAGTAAACAAAAGTTAAATTATAATAAAATAATACATGATGATAAGCTTGCCAAAGTGTCTATTATTGGTGCAGGTATGATAGCTAATCCTGGAGTAACATATAAAATGTTTAGAACTTTAGCAGATATGAAAATAAATATTTTAGCGATTTCAACTTCAGAAATAAAAATTTCTGTTTTAATTCGAGAAGATTTGACCCAAAAAGCAGTAAAAGCACTACACAAATCATTTGAACTTAATTAAGAAACCAATGAGCATTAGACCATTCAGAGATATTAAAAGAAAAAAAACTAAAAAAATTAAAGTTGGCAAAATTAATGTGGGTGGCGGAGCACCAATATCTGTTCAGTCGATGACAAACACTTTAACAACTAATGTTGAAGGGACAGTAAAACAAATTAATGAGTTAACCGAAGCCGGCGCAGATATTGTGAGAGTTTCATGTCCCGACAAAGACTCATCTTTATCTTTAAAAAAAATTATAAATCAAGTTAATGTTCCTATAGTTGCGGATATTCATTTTCACTACAAAAGAGCGATAGAAGCTGCAAATTCAGGAGCAGACTGTTTAAGAATAAATCCAGGAAATATTGGTTCCAAAGAAAAAATTCGTGAAATTCTTAAGGCTGCAAAAGATAATAATTGTTCCATTAGAGTTGGGATTAACGCAGGATCTCTAGAAAAAAAATTATTAGAAAAATATAAAGAGCCGTGTCCGGAGGCATTAGTTGAAAGCGCCCTAAATAATATAAAATTTTTAGAGGATAAAGATTTCTTTAACTTTAAAATAAGCGTGAAATCATCGGATGTTTTTCTATCAACCAAAGCTTACAGGTCTCTTTCGGAAGTTTGTGATTATCCTCTACATTTGGGTATTACCGAGGCAGGAAGTTTGACTTCGGGAAGCATTAAGTCTTCAATCGGTATAGGTATTTTATTAATGGAAGGAATTGGAGATACCATAAGAGTTTCTTTATCAGCAAATCCTATCGAAGAAATAAAAATTGGTTATGAAATTTTAAAATCTCTAAACCTAAGACACAAAGGGGTAAATATTATATCTTGTCCTTCGTGTGCTCGACAGGGATTTCCAGTTATTGATACAGTTAAAATTTTAGAAGAAAAACTTTCACACTTGAAAGAACCAATAACGCTATCAGTTATAGGATGTGTTGTTAATGGCCCTGGAGAAGCTTCTCAAACCCAAATAGGATTAACCGGCGGAGGACAAGGTAGTCATATGATGTATCTTTCAGGCTTGCCTCACCATAAAGTGGTTACCGATGAGATAATCAAAGAAGTTGTTAGTCTAGTGGAAAAAAAGTCCAAAGAACTTAGAAACAATTAAATTACCAAAAATGATACCGTTAGATAAAGTTAAACAAATAATTAGTACTTATGAAACTTTGGAAAAAGAGCTTGCATCAGGAAATATTGACAAAAAGAATTTTGTAAAAAAATCCAAAGAATATTCGAGTGTAGGAGAGGTGGTTGCTCAGGCTAGAGATTATCTAGGTTTTAAGAAAGAAAAAGAAGAATTAAAAAAAATTATAGAAGATAAAAAAAGTGGCAATGATATGATCGAGCTTGCCAAAAATGAACTACTTCAATTATCTAAAAAAAATGAAGAAGATGAAAAAAAGTTAAAAATATATCTTCTTCCGAAAGATGAGGCAGATTCAAAAAATGCTATATTAGAAATTAGAGCAGGAACAGGGGGGTTGGAAGCCAGTTTATTTGTTGCCGATCTATATAAAATGTATGAAAAAGTCTGTTTAAATAAAAACTGGTCTCTTGAGATTATTAATTTATCAAAAAGTGAAGCCGGAGGATTTAAGGAAGTTATATTATTGGTGAGGGGTGTGAATATCTACTCTTTTTTGAAATTTGAGTCCGGGGTACACAGAGTACAGCGAGTGCCGGCTACCGAAACTCAAGACAGAGTTCATACATCAGCCGCAACTGTTGCGGTTTTGCCTGAAGCTGAAGAAGTAGATGTAAAAATAAATGAAAAAGATTTAAGAATCGATGTTTTTAGATCGAGTGGACCAGGAGGCCAATCAGTTAATACGACAGACAGCGCGGTGAGAATTACTCACTTACCAACGGGAATTGTGGTAAGTCAGCAAGATGAGAAATCACAACACAAAAACCGCGCAAAGGCTATAAAGATATTAAGATCAAGAATTTATGAGGCCGAGAGAGAAAAAAAAGATAGAGAAAGATCGAGAGATAGAAAAAAACAAATAGGATCAGGAGATAGATCAGAAAGAATTAGAACATACAACTTTCCCCAAAGCAGAGTAACAGACCACAGAATAAATTTGACGCTACATAATCTTGGGGACTTTTTAAGCGGAGATGCTTTTGAAGAATTAAATGAAAATTTAAGAATACGAGATCAAGAAATAAAATTAGCAAACCTAAAGCAATAAAATGATTTTAGCAAACACGATTAAACAAGCGTCACAACTATTAAGGAATCACAATATTGATTCATGTGAACTTGATGCTCAAATAATTCTTTCTAATGTTATGGGAGTTTCAAAAGAATTTTTAATAACAAATGATAAAATAAACGTTTCAAAAAAAGTGAGGCAACAATATTTTCACGCAATTAAAAGACGAATTAAAAGAGAACCGGTTGCCTATATCACAGGAAGGAAAGAATTTTGGAGTCACAGCTTTGCGGTTAATCATTCAACGCTCATTCCAAGACCAGAAACCGAGCTATTAATTTATAAAGTAGTAAATTTTTTTAAAAACAAAAAAATAAATATTTTGGATATTGGAACTGGTTCGGGCTGCATATTACTTTCAATACTAAAAGAGTTGAATTTTTCAAGAGGCACGGGCATAGATGTTTCTATGAAAGCAATTCAAATGGCTAAAACAAATTCTAGGGAACTTCACTTATTTTATAGGTCAATATTTAAGATTTTCGATATAAATGAATTTAATGTGGGAAAATATGATTTAATCGTTTCGAATCCACCATATATATCATCAAAAGATATAAAAAAATTAAGCAGGGATATAATAAATTATGAGCCTTTAGTTGCTTTAAACGGAGGACTTGATGGTCTTGACCTTATAAAAAAAGTTATCTATAAATCGGATGTTCTATTAAAGAGGAATGGATTGCTTGCCATAGAAATTGGGTACGGTCAATACAGAAAGATTTCTTCCATATTGAAACAACGAGGATTTAGAGAGGTGGGCAAAGAATACGATAGTAATCGCAATGTACGTTGCATAATAAGCACAAAGGCGAGATTTTATTAGATATTAGAAATAATTATTTTGACAAAGCAAAATGGTAATGAATAGGATGGTGTATATCCCTTGAGAAAGGGGTATTTCAATAAAAGATGTATGTTTCAGCATAGACCAAGAAGATTTAGACGTCGTTCGAATGGTAGAAATCGCCAGCCTCGAGATAATGGGATCAAACGTACAGGAATGGAATCTATTTCATTAACCAATTTTCGGGGAAGAAATAATATTAATCAATATCAAAACGCGACGAAATTAGCAGAGAAATATGAAGTTTTAGCGAAAGAAGCTTTATCAAGAGGAGACAAGACTTTATCCGAAAGTTATTTTCAACACGCTGATCATTATATGAGAATTGTTAATGAAAAAAATTTAAATCAAAGTCAAAATAGAGTTAAAGATTTTGAAAACAAAGAAGTAGCTGGCAAAAATATAGATAACAATATTAGCATTGATCAAGGCAAAACTTCAAAAATAGACAAAGAAGAAAAGGAGTAATTTTTTTTAAAATTATTTTTTTTCTGAAATCAATTCTGCTATTAACACATCGGTTTTAATTCTGTGTATTTCAAAAAGTTCTCTTTCGTTCTCTTTTAATGATTTCCCTGAAGGTAATTTTAACTTTTGAGAATTAACTTTTTTTCCATTTACTATAACTTCGTAATGTAGATGGGGGCCTGTGGATAATCCAGTTGTTCCCACGTATCCAATAATTTGTCCTTGTTTAACTTTTTTATTTTTTTTAATACCTCTAGCAAAATTTTTTAAATGTGCATAAACTGTCTCATAAGCAAAGTTATGTCTGATTTTTATACAATTTCCTCCTCCTCCACACCATCCAGATTTAACAACGGTTCCGCTACCAGAAGCCATGATTGGAACGCCTTCTCGCGCCGCAAAGTCAGTACCTTGATGCATTTTGTTAAAACCAAGAATAGGATGTTTTCTCATTCCGAAAGATGAAGAAAGTCTTGCTCCATTTATTGGGGTTTTCATTAGGGCCTTTTCGACACTTTTTCCATTTATATCAAAATAATTATAAGTTTGATCATTACCAAATTTGTAAAGTGCAATTTCACGTCCGTTAACAGACATATATGCGTAAAGAATAGATCCACTTTTTATAAATTCGCCATTTTCGTCAATATATTTATCGTAAACAATTCTGAAGTAATCATTTTTTCTGATGTCTCTCTGAAAATCAATCTCAAAACCAAAAATTCTTGCAAATTCGATAATTGTATTGGGGTTTATATTTGCGTCAGTTGCAGATGAATAAAAATTATTTGTAATTACATTTTCTTCGATAAAGCTTTTTTTGTAAAGTTTGGTGATAATTTTTTTTGATAAAATTTTACCTTCTTCATTATTTTTGGATATTTCTATAATTATACTTTTAGTAACTGGAATAGAAAATTTTATTATAGAGTGATTTTTATTAGATAAATTTTCTTTAATAATTATATTAATTTTATTTCCAGCTAGCAATTGATTAGCATTACCGTATTTTTTGTATTGTGTTATAACAGATTGAATTTCTTTATTTTGTATTTTTAATTTTTTTAAAATTTTTTGAATACTGTCACCACTTTTTATTTCATAGTCTATATTTATGAACGGAGATTTGATTTTTTGTAGAAAAAACTCCTTGATCAAAGTTATATCTTCATTCGGTTGCGAAGTATTTGTTTTTTGACTTACTATTTCTTTATCATTTTTAAAAAAAATTGTAACTAAAATTACCCATGTTAAAATCAACGTAAATAAGACGGAATATACAGTTTTTTCCTTATTTTTTCCTAGCATTTGAAACATAGTAAGATTTATAATAGTCTCAGTTGTAATTTTATATTTTATCAATTTTTTACATCAAATAATTAATAATATTGTTAAAAAGTCACTAATTTCTCCACCATTTAATTTTAATATTCGCCTTGATTTATTCCTTAATTAGCTTATAAGCAACGGTCCGACCTTCAAAAGGCCTAATTTTCTTTGCTTTATTGACAGGTCGTTAATTTAAACACAAAGATGAATTCATTGAGTACGATTTTGTCTTGAAGTGTTTTAGCTATTTTATATTGTAAAAAAAAGAAGAGAAGTGTGGACGGTTAGGTTACCAAAATTATTTGTCGTACACACTTCAACGAAAATATAAATAATTTTTTTATTTATATGAAGCTAGTGTGCGCCGTTATTAAACTTGAGAGTTTGATCATGGCTCAGAACGTACGCTGGCGGCACGCCTAACACATGCAAGTCGAACGAAGTAGCAATACTTAGTGGCGAACGGGTGAGTAATATGTGGGAATCTACCTTTCGGTCTGGAATAACATGAGGAAACTTATGCTAATACCGGATAAGCCTTTACAGGGAAAGCTTCATGCTCCGATTGATGAGTCCACACTTGATTAGTTAGTTGGTGAGGTAATAGCTCACCAAGACAATGATCAATAGCTGATTTGAGAGGATGATCAGCCACATTGGGACTGAGACACGGCCCAAACTCCTACGGGAGGCAGCAGTGGGGAATCTTGCACAATGGGGGAAACCCTGATGCAGCGATGCCGCGTGAGTGAAGAAGGCCCTTGGGTTGTAAAGCTCTTTCGTCGGGGAAGAAAATGACTGTACCCGAATAAGAAGGTCCGGCTAACTTCGTGCCAGCAGCCGCGGTAATACGAAGGGACCTAGCGTAGTTCGGAATTACTGGGCTTAAAGAGCACGTAGGTGGTTAAAAAAGTTGGTGGTGAAATCCCAGAGCTTAACTCTGGAACTGCCATCAAAACTTTTTAGCTAGAGTATGATAGAGGAAAGTAGAATTTCTAGTGTAGAGGTGAAATTCGTAGATATTAGAAAGAATACCAATTGCGAAGGCAGCTTTCTGGATCATTACTGACACTGAGGTGCGAAAGCATGGGTAGCGAAGAGGATTAGATACCCTCGTAGTCCATGCCGTAAACGATGTGTGCTAGACGTTGGAAATTTATTTTCAGTGTCGCAGCAAAAGCATTAAGCACACCGCCTGGGGAGTACGACCGCAAGGTTAAAACTCAAATGAATTGACGGGGACCCGCACAAGCAGTGGAGCATGTGGTTTAATTCGAAGATACGCGCAGAACCTTACCAACACTTGACATGTTCGTCGCGACTTTAAGAGATTAAAGTTTTCGGTTCGGCCGGACGAAACACAGGTGCTGCATGGCTGTCGTCAGCTCGTGTCGTGAGATGTTGGGTTAAGTCCCGCAACGAGCGCAACCCTTACTTTTAGTTGCCATCATTTAGTTGGGCACTCTGAAAGAACTGCCAGTGATAAGCTGGAGGAAGGTGGGGATGACGTCAAGTCCTCATGGCCCTTACGTGTTGGGCTACACACGTGCTACAATGGCATTTACAATAGGAAGCAAGATGGCGACATCAAGCAAATCCTAAAAAAATGCCTCAGTTCGGATTGTACTCTGCAACTCGAGTACATGAAGCTGGAATTGCTAGTAATCGCGGATCAGCGCGCCGCGGTGAATACGTTCCCGGGTCTTGTACACACCGCCCGTCACACCATGGAAGTTGGTTCTACCTTAAGGCAAAGCATAAAATCTTTGACCACGGTATAGTCAGCGACTGGGGTGAAGTCGTAACAAGGTAGCCGTAGGGGAACCTGCGGCTGGATTACCTCCTTTCTAAGGATGATTAAA
>Ga0208638_1000185_pt1 | contig 53626 bp, 49 predicted proteins | sample ETNtaG_34_FD_185753 | JGI IMG/M metagenome (GOLD analysis project Ga0208638, IMG submission 185753) | Marine microbial and viral communities from oxygen minimum zone, Eastern Pacific Ocean - ETNP201306SV51 (SPAdes) (version 2) | ecosystem: Environmental > Aquatic > Marine > Oceanic ...
ATTCTAGTGTACTCTTGGGCAACCTCAGAGAATATTTTTCGCCACATACCATACATGTGAGTTATAACATTGGCTTTATCCACAGATGTAACTTTTGTTCTGTTGTGGTCAACTGCGTAATCAAAAGCATATTTCACTATTCTCTTTATACCTCCTCTCGTTAGAACTCCAAGCTGAAACGCAACTTCATCAGCATCTGTTTCAACATCTATCCCAAATTTCACATCGTATGTCTCACGAATCAGGTCAAGTTTAGTATGGCTCTTACCTTTATCTACCTTAGCGCCTAACCCAACATAGAAGTCCTCAGTATTCTCTCTTACAACAGTGAAATTGATATCTTTAGATGTCTTATTCTTCAAAGGTGTCTCAACACCTTCGTATAGTTTTACAGGTCGAAGATTCACATACTGGTCCATATAGAACCGCAGTCTCAAAAGAATACCTAACTCGAGAATTCCAGGCTCAATTCTATCGTCACCGAGAGCCCCAAGATAAATCGCTTTATACTTCTTCAGCTCCTTTAAAGTATCTTCACCAATCAACTCTCCTGTCTTAAGATAATGATCAGCACCGTGAGGATATTCTATCCATTCAACATCAAACCCATCTACCTCGCTTACAGCATCAATTACTTTTCTACCCTCTTTAATTATCTCGGCACCAATACCATCACCAGGAATCACTGGAATTTTATACGTGGTCAATTAGTTTCACTACTCAACACAGAAAAACTGGGTCTCTATAAGTTTTAGCCGTAAAATATAAAATTATATGGCAGATGGCTTTGCAAGGAGTGTTGAAATCTCAGGGTCTATTCTTTCTTGATTTATGCTCATAGATTCAACCACCAAATCATTATACAGCTTTAAAGCCTCTTGGTCATCATTTACTCCAACTACAACTGCAATACCGCTTGATAATATACTGACAATAATTTCGTCATCATAATTGAACGTAACTCCAAGCCTTCCTTGAACACTTATCTTGAAACCTTTCTTCTTCATCTTCCCAGTCAAAATTTGGATATCTAAATTCAAATTTTCTCTAGGTGTTATGGTAAGTGTTCTCTTACCGTGCTCACGTCCACAAAGCTCTTTCACAAGTTTTCTCGGAATCGATTTTGGAGACTCTGTTTTTTTATTTCCACACGTCAAACATGCTTCTTGCCTAGAAATATCTATTTGATCAAAACTCAAGTCTTTAACGTCAAAGTAAACTAAACGCCCAGCTAATTTAGGTGCTTTTCCAATAAGAATGCGTACAGTTTCAGAAACTTGAATACTTCCAATAATGGAAAGAATCGATGGATGTACGCCTTCTACTCCGCATTTCGGAAGTTGGTCATCATCAAGGTTTGGCGCAAAACATTCCACACAAGGTGATTTACCTGGAATTATTGTCGTTGATGAACCTATGGTTTCTATTGCTGCACCATAAATATACGGAATACCTTCAGCAATACATGCTCGATTTACTAAATATCGAGTTTCTATAGAATCAAGTCCATCTACAACAACATCCATACCCTTCACAATATCTTCTACACTATCTTCGTTAACAGATACCGTTAATGCCTCAATATTGAGATTAGGATTTATCGCCTTCAACTTCTTTTCAGCAACCTCGGCTTTTGGATAACCAATGTCATACAAATTATAGAGAGTCTGTCTGTGAAGATTAGAAATCTCGATTACATCTCTATCAATGATCCTAAGTGTACCAACCCCCATTGCTGTGAGCTGTTGAGCTATAGGTGACCCTAAACCTCCAACACCAATTATGCAGACTTTCCCTTCACGAAGTTTAATTTGACCCTTATACCCTATTTCATCAAGAACAATCTGCCGCGAATATCGCTCCTTTTCTTCATCCGTAAAAGACAAGTCTTCATCCTCCACCAACAGCTGGAAGAAGCATTACAATATCCCCATCATTCAACTTCGTTTCAAAGTTTGATAGAAACCTGATGTTTTTTCCGTTCACATAGAAATTCAATAAACGTTTGGGTTTACCTGTTGGATCAAGAATTCTTCTCTCAAATTCTGATCCATACTTTGAAACCAATAAGGAAACTGCATCACCTACAGTTGCTGCATCTACTTCTATTTCCCTAATTCCTCCAGTAATGCTTGCAAGAACCCCTGGAACTGTAAATTTGATTTTTGCCACACAACATCACCTAGAAAGAATTGGTGCTAAAGATTGAATATCCGGTTCAACAACAATAGGTTTTGGTAACTGACTTGAAATAGCTTCAGGAGTCTTTAAACCGTTTCCTGTGACATAGCAAACAACATTTTCGTCACGATCAATATTTCCATCATCAATAAGTCTCTTCAAAACTGCAATTGAAACACCACCTGCAGGTTCAGTGTATATCCCTTCACTCTTTGCAAGAAGCCTAATCCCATCTCTAATTTCTTGATCTACCGGGTCCTCAGCGAACCCTTTTGAGTCCTTTATCGTATTCAATGCATATATTCCGTCACCAGGGTCTCCAATCGCCAGACTCTTAGCTAAAGTTCTAGGTGTTTCAATAGGTGTAATGAAATCTTTCCTTTTCTTTATAGCATCAACTATGGGTGCACAACCCGCTCCTTGTGCAGCCGTAATCTTGGTGTTACAATCATCTAAAAGCCCAACTTTCACCAACTCATCAAAACCTTTCTTTATCGCACAAAGAAGTGCACCACTTGCTGTAGGAACAATAACATGGTCAGGTGCTTTCCAACCGAGTTGCTCAGCAACTTCAAAACCGAGAGTCTTTGACCCCTCTACATAATAAGATCTAATATTTACATTAACTACTCCTATTTTATACATGTCTGCAGCCTGTGTAAGCATTCGGTTAGCATCATCATAGGTTCCTTTTACTGCAACAACCTGTGCGCCATAAGCAGAGGCCTGAACAATCTTGTTAGGTTCGATGTCAGAAGGAACAAAAATGTAGCAAGGTAACTGGGCTCTAGCAGCATGAGCTGCTGTTGCTGCTGCAAGATTTCCTGTAGAAGGGCAACCTACAGCATTCAAGTTAAACTCCAACGACTTGGATACAGCAACTGTTGCGGGTCTATCCTTAAAAGAGAAACTTGGATTTACTGAATCATTCTTTATGAAAAGATTTTTCAAACCCAATCTTTCACCAAGCCCAATACTCCTATGCAGTGGTGTAAAACCAGCTCCAAGATCTACAGCTTTACCAGGGTCATTAAGTGGGAGAAGTTCAATATATCTCCAGAGACTCTTAACTCTATCAGTGAAAGAATTGGGAGTCAAATCAATACTATCATAATCATAAACAGTATCTAAAGGCCCAAAACACTCATCACAAATATGTCTCAATGTCGGTGTGTATTCTTTATTACATTCTCTACAAACTAATTTAGATACTTCACCCATTGCTTTTCGACTCTACTAAAGTCGACAAAATTCAGGTATAAATAGTTTAATGACAAATTTATTAATATATGAATATTTACTGTGTGTTCTTTTTAGATACGTCTTATTAGATCCAGCATTTTTTTATCTCCTATCTTTTCAATGGCTGAAACCTTGAACTCACTCAGCATCTCCTTAGAATATCCCTCATCCATATATTCAGATGCTTGTAATGCCATCTCAAACTGATCTGCATCATGAACTAATTTGGCTTCTTCAGAGGACCTTGAACCTAATTCAGTCCAGAGAAAAGAATATTGTTCCCTTAATTTATCAGGAAGATGATTGAGTAACTCTTGGATAGCGTTAACCTCATCTATCTCCTTAGTCTGATCTCTTTCCTTATCTTCAGGTGTAATATCGCCAATCAATGATTCACCAAGATCATGAATAATGGCTAACTTCATCATCTTCTCAGTATTTAAACCCCGTAAATCACCAAGCACCATGGATAGAAGAATCAAACGAAAAGTATGATCCGCTACTGACTCAGGATTAGATACACCAGCCTTAAGCACCCATCCTCTCCTTGGCTCACTCTTTAGACGGCCAGTTGTCTTTAGAAAACCTATCAAATTCTCTTCTTCATTCATCTTAACAGTAGGTACCATGGAATCACTCACTTAAATCTTCAATATCGCCTAAGGTTAAATAGAATGTTTTTCTAATTACTTACATGATTGAAGTTACTGAAGACACTTTTCAAGAGAAGATATTGAATAGCAACAAAACAGTTGTTACACTATTCTATACAACTTACTGCCCTTTCGTTAGAGATTTCAAACCCATATTCAAAAAATATAGTCAAAACTCTGATGATGAATATGCATTGGTAGACATCACAGATGATAATAACCCATTATGGGATAAATGCAATGTAGCCAAAGTACCGACAATTTTAGTCTTCAAAGAAGGGCAAGAAATTGGCCGAAGAAACGCTATTCCAGGCGTAGGATTAACCGAAAGGGATATGAAAGGTCTATTGAATGACATCTAAAAAACCAGTAAAACGATTACTTTCGAAGAATATGAAAATATTATTGTAAAATTATTTCATATTATTTAGTGAATAAATATGATAATTAGAAATAAAGTTTATCTGGTTTAAATATTATTCATTCTTCATTAAGTAATACTTAATAATGAACCGTATTCTATGGTCATTCGAAAATATATGTTAAATCTCAAACTACTAACAACAATATCAATTCTAGTACTTAGTACACTACTACCCGCAATTTCTTTTGGTGCACCATTAAATGATGATGCTGCATCTTGGACATATGTCAATGGAAATTCGTGGGGAGGAAATTACAATCCACAGACACAAATAACATCAGAAAATGTAGATAAACTCGAAGTTAAATGGATTTTCCCACTTGCTGATAACAGTAATGTACCAGCAGGTATCTCAATGCTTGAACCAGGTATGGGTTCAGCTACACCACCAGTCGTTATAGATGGCAAAGTAATCATCCAGACCAATTATCAACGTCTAATTGCAGTTGACGCCAAAACAGGTGAACAATTGTGGTTCAAAGATTATGAAGTCAACCTAACTGATGCAGAAGAAAGATTACCCGTAGCCTACAATAGCTTCTTCCTTGGACAACACATCCATGGTATACGAGCTTGGACTGCCGGTAATGCAATTATTCAATCAGGTTTAGCTTGTGACTTCTACGGTGTAGATCTTGATTCTGGTGAGGAATCATTCCATGTAAACGACCTCTGTGTCGATGTACCTGGAAACCTCTATGATTATCAACAGGGTTCAGTAGCTGTGACCAACATTGGAACTTATGATAAAGGAAATATGTTTATCACAGTTCTTCCAGGTAGGATGCACGGTACAATAATGGAGCAAGGAGACTTCCGTCACACCACAATCGGTGTTGACATGTCTTCCCATAACATTGTATGGCGAGTATTCAGTTTTCCACCTCACGGTGTCTTAACTAAAGACTGGGCTCTACAGGAATGTGATGTCGGTTGGTTCCGAGATATTCCTTGTAGCACAGTTGCAGCACAGGCACCTGAGAATCTTGAGTGGGACTGGGCACGACCCAATGAACCACCAAGTCTCTACGGAGGTGTAACAGCTAACTGGGGAATGCTCGTTGTAGATGAAGACACAGGCTATGTTTACACTAACACTGGTAACCAAGGACCTTACATATACATTGGTGAGACTCCTGGACCAAGACTATACGGCAGTACCATTATGGCTATCGATGCAGATAATGGTCAACGAATGTGGTGGAGTCAGCCTATGCCACGAGATCCCTATGATTACGATTGTAACTGGGGTGGCTTCTTAGCTGATCACGCATCACTCGGTAAAGTCTATGTTAAAGGATGTAAAGAAGGACTACTACACATATGGGACGCAGCTGATGGTACTCCATTAAATATCATCGATGTTGTCTCTGAGCAAGTTGCAAGAGGACAAATCGGCCCATTAGCCGACATTCCGGCAATGGAAGGTGGTATAAAATATCGTCTTATGGATCCATTGAGCAACTATGATATGAGACAAATGCTTGAACCAGTTGGTAGCCCATACTGTAGCGACCCATGTCACATGTACCCATACTGGTATAACGGCATGTTCTCCACAGATATGTCTTACAATCCTGAAACAGGTATGATGTTCCATTGGACTCAAACAATGCAAAGAATTCTCTTGAAACAACCAGACCCACCATGGGAACCAGGTACAAGTGTCAGCCAGGGTGAAAGTCCAGGTACTCCAATTAATACCACATTAGTTGCACGAAATCTTGCAACAGGCCAAGAAGTTTGGACATGGTATTACAATGCTACATGGATTCGTTCACACATCGTAACATCCGCTGACTTAGTATGGTCAGGATTCAACGATGGCTACATGCGATTCTTGGATGCTGGAACAGGTGAAGTGCTTCGAGAAATAAACCTAGGAGCAAATCTTGGCCAAATAGGTACAACTACTGGTCAGGACGAGGATGGACATCAGAAGATATTTGCTCTCCTCATCACAGGTTCTTCATTCGGTCAAAGTAACTCAGGAACATTAATTGCTTTAGGTCTCGAGGACCGTGCTCAAGCTCAAGTTGTAACAACTACAGTTGTATCAACATCTCGAACAACAATCACATCAACATCAGTATCAACATCAGTATCAACATCAGTATCAACTTCAACAGCTACACTAACATCAACTGCAGATGCTTCAACTACAACAGTTACTTCTGAAGTGACTGAAGAAGTTGGATTATCTAGCACTATAACATATGCGGCAGTAGCCGTGGCTGTTATAGCTATAATCGGTGCAGCAGTACTCTACACACGAAAAGAATAGTTAAAAGGATGATCCTGAACAGGATCACTTCCCTTTTTTTTTTATATTTATTCCTGACTTAATATTGGTAATAATGATATGAAATAAATCGTTAATTACTTTTATTTAGGTTAAATGGTTTTGTTTATATGAGTGAATTTAACTATTTAGCTGTAGCCGTCTTCTCCAAGTAATGGAACAAATATGCATTCACAAACACTCTGGTTATGCAATTTACTATCTGCATTCTTGGTAATTTTGAGTAGATTCTGAACATGTCGTTCTCCTACAGGTATAAGAAGTAATCCGCCTCTCTTTAGTTGTTTCAAGAGATATTTTGGGGTATGTGGGGCAGCAGCGGTTACCATGATCCTATCATATATCTCATTTTCGCTCTTTTCAGGATAGCCAAGTGTCCCATCACCAGAGTGTACAGACACAATGTCTGAATAACCAGCTCGTTTGATATTCTTTGATGCAACCTTTACAAGGTCATCCATTCTTTCTATTGAAATTATTTGACAATTTTTTTCATTGCTGTTATGTGGGCTTCTGATCATTTCAGCCATTAGGGCTGCATTATATCCACTACCTGTACCAATCTCAAGAACTTTCTGTCCAGGCGATAAATTCATTTCTTCAAGCATAATAGCTATCATATGGGGTGCTGATATTGTTTGACCAGTATTGCCCAGAGATTGAGGAGAATCATGATATGATGAAAGTTTATTCGATTTCCACATAAAGTACTCACGACGAACTTTTAGCATTGCAGCTTTAACTTTCTCAGTTTTTATAGTTCCACTTTTCTCAAGTGATTCAACTAGTTTGTGTCTTTTCCCGGTATAATGGTTTTCTTCCAATGCTATTACTCATCTCTACTTTTTCTAAAGTAGAATCTGTGGTTAGAAAAGCACCCTATAGATATTATGCTCATATTAATATACGTTAATCTTCCCCTGTGGCGTATATAATATTGAGTCAGATGCATACACTTTATGGATTCCAATACAAATGGGTAGCTCTAGTAATAATCAATATAGCTACTTTCGTTGTTTCATTCGACACAGGACTAGTTACACTGATACTTCCCAATATTGCACGAGATTTTCATGCCGACATAAATGTCACTGTTTGGGTTCCTATGTCTAAATTCCTAATGATGGCAGCCTTTATGCCGGTCTTTGGAAAATTATCGGATATAAAAGGAAGAAAACGGTACTTCAACATTGGTATCGTAATCTTTACTATTGGAACCTTGCTTACAGCAATAGCCTCTTCTATCTATGAAATACCATTTTACAGAGCAATCACAGGGATAGGGTCAGCAATCTTAATAGTGAATACAAGGTCTCTTATTGTTGATATTTTTCCTGAAAATGAAAGAGGTAAAGCTCTAGGTTGGCATCTTTTCACTGTTTACTTAGGACACACCCTTGGCCCTGCTTTGGGAGGCATCATAACCGCCTTCTGGGGATGGCGATTCCTCTTCATCATATTGATTCCCATCTCTATAGTTACTTTGATACTTTCACATCGAATGATAAAGGAATCAGCTAAGCAAAAACAAAGTATGGACTGGGTAGGTTCACTCCTCTTAGTGGGTGCTTTAATCTTCACCTTAATCCCAATTACTTTTGGACCTCAAAGAGATTGGACACCACTCGATATTGTTATAACTGAATTCTGGATACCTCTAACAAATATATTTGTGGATGCATTCGTATATATTACAATACCCCTAATTGAAACCTTTATTGCAGGTATAGTGATACTTACATTATTCTTTGTTTCCCAAATTAGAATTAAAGAACCTGTTCTAAACCTAAAACTCTTTATTGAAAACAAACACTTTGCTTCAACAAATTTACAAGCACTATTAATTTATACAGCACATTTCAGTATTTATGTAGTTATAGCTTTTTACTTGGGATTAGTTAAGTTGATGGATCCTTTTTGGATGGGGATTCTTCTCGCAGTTTTCCCCCTTGTAGCTGCTATTACTTCTCCAATGAGTGGATGGTTCTCAGATAAATACGATCAAAGGGATGTAAGAATATTATCTGCCGGAATAACAATACTATCTCTGTTTCTACTTTCTCGTCTTACAGCTTCATCATCTATAGAATTTCTGATTGTATCGCTCATCCTCTTAGGAGTTGGAGTGGGACTATTTTCTCCTGCTAACACAACTGAATGTTTGACTTCACTCCCTTCACAAAAAAGAAGCTATGCAAATGGGGTCTTGGGTATGATGAGATATGCAGGTCAAACTTTAAGTTATGCCATTAGTGCTTCTGTCATAGGATTTTATCTTCCAACACAGTTATTCCTTGAGGGAGGTGCAATAGCTGCAGAACAATATGTACTTGGAATTAGCCAATCTCTTTTATTCTCTGCAGTCTTAGCAGCTATTGCCATGTTGGTAGCAATTGTGATTAGACCAAGAAAGAATCTTACAGTTAAACAGAAATCTAAGTAGTAAGACTGACTAATAGATTTAACCAAATTCAGCGGGACGCTATTTTTTTTCGATAATTGACGGCTACAATACCGACCATCACAATCGCGACTGTGATTGCAATATACGTGACTTCGTCAGAAAAAATGTTCTCTTCACCTGTATCAATTTGTTCACGCAAACCGAATGCAGTAATAGTTCCTGGTGTAGGTACAATTATTTCTCCACCACCTGAAGGAACGAAGAGCATCATTTCACCTAGTGGATTTGTTCCTATTGTTACACCAGCTGCACCAAGCCCACCAAAAAATATTGTTCTCAACTCTTCACCGGTTTCTTCATCCAACATATACAATGTTCCAATTCTGTCTTGAGCATAAACAACACCACCACTCACAATGATTCCTGCACCCTGATACGGATTAGGCATATCAAACCGCCATTTTATCCCACCGGTAGAAGCATCTACTGCATATAGTGTTGCGTTCTGCGGTCTCTCAACTGCCGGACCCGCAACCCATACTCTCTCTCCCTTGTATGCGTCTTCAATAGGTCTCCAATGGAAACATCTGTTCTGTGATGCTACAAAAATTGTATTCTGTGAAAACGCTAAAGGTGCTTCAATCCCTCCATTACCCCCAGGGCAGGCAAGTTCCTCTATCTGGTTCAAAGTCATATCAGCATTATTTCCTAAATTTGAATTATGGTTCTTAAGATGGACCCCTACCTCAACAGGAGGAATAACTAATTCACCTGTTTCAGCATCCAATTCATAGACATATCCACTTTTACTGCCAGCAACCACCACTTTCTTCTCTTCACCATCAATGGTAGCTTTTGCAAGTACCACACTCCAACCAAATCCATGTTGAAGCACATCATGTGGTGTTGTTTGATAATACCATTTCAAATCTCCCGTCTCAACATCAAGTGCTATCACTGAGTTAGTGTACAAGTTTGGACCAGGTGTTAAATTTGCATCCATATGTCCTGCCAATGTGAGTCCTACTCCTGGATATCCTGTTGCAAGAAACACGGTTCCTGTTTCTTCATCTATTGCACTTGAAACCCATATTGAACCTCCCCAATGCTCACCCGTGGTTCCCCAATCCCCAGGATAAGCATCAATATTGCCCTTGTTAGCCTCAGCATCCCAATTAGGGTCTCCACCTGCTACTTGAGGTGGAACTGAAAACCATCTCCAAAGAAGTTCTCCTGAATCTAAATCATAAGCAGCGACAAATCCTCTGGCGTAGAAAAGACCTGCAGCAATGCTAACTATGCCTATCTTCTTTCCATCTTTTTCATAAATGCTTGGTGCTTCCTCACCAAAATACTGACCTTTATTTCCTGGAATGTCGTCACAAATACCCGGTATCTCCAACATCACCTTACCTGATGAAGCATCAAAACCAAAAAGAGTACAGTCTATAGTGAACTGGTAAATCAATCCATCATGATATACAATTGCATGCTGTAACCCAAAATTACCTATATTTGGATTCTTTAAAGCTTCTGTAACATTAACTTCATGACTCCAAACTAAGTTACCCCTTAACGTATTTACTGCAAATAATTTGTTATATGAAGCAGAAAAATATAAAATACCATTTACAAGTAACGGGTTTGTCTCAAGCCCTAACGAGGGCTGCAAAATGTTTCGGTAAGGATTCAACGGTAACTGATAAACCCATCTAAACTCAAGGTCATCCACATTATCTCTATTTATTACCGTTTGAGGATTAAACCCAGTGTGATCATAATCATAACCAGTTGCAAACCAATTTCCTACTGGAGGCAGTTGACCTGTTGCCAAATGTGGAACAAGAACAATTATGCTGGGTGTAAGCATCAGAAAAATGAGTAATGTACTATAAATCTTATGCATATTGTTACCCTCCTAATCATCAATAATATATTGGTTTTGGAAGTGTATGCGGCATTATTGTATGTCTCCACTCACAAGAATCGTGTGTATCCTAGAATTTCTAATTTATTTTAAATGTAAAAATATTAATTAATTAGAAAAAAATAAGATCATGAATGATGAATAAAGTAAGAATTGGTGATGAAGTACCACATTTTATGCTTTTTTCATCTTCGGATCAAGAATTCTCTATAAAAAACTATGTCGGGAAAAAAAATATTGTACTTTACTTCTATCCGAAGGATAATACACCTGGTTGTATTAGGGAGGCTTGTGCTTTCAGGGATAGCTATGAAATTTTTAAGAAAATGGGGGCTGAAGTTATTGGCATAAGCTCAGACAGCCAAGAGAAGCATCAAGAATTTGTGAAGAAGTATGATCTTCCTTTCATCTTGTTAAGTGATAACGAAAATAAGGTAAGGAAGAAGTTCGGTGTACCATCTACTTTGGGTTTGATAGCTGGGAGAGTTACGTATATAATTGATAAGAAAGGCATCGTTCGACATATGTTCTCTTCACAATTCCGACCAACAAAGCATATAGATGAAGCCAAAGAAGTTCTAAAGAAGTTAGACAATGAACAGGCAACCTAAATACAACTTAGGCAAAATTATGTTTATGATTAAGGATATTGATAATGATGTTTTCACTATAATTTATTAATTGAAGTTAAATAACACCTGTACATTGTTGCTTGAAGAAATGAGTGGAAGAAGAAAAATTAATAGACTAGTATTCGGTGTTTTGGGTTTAGCAATCATCATTGTAATATCAGTGATATTCATTATTCCAAGCATAACCGATTCAGCAACTATTGACAGTGAAACAAATGAACAAAATGAATTAGCAATTAGTTTAGTTCAAACCTTTAATGGAATTGACGAGAAAGGTGGTACAATAAAAGAATTGATAGATGCGAGGATTAATGTTGCTTATTTTTTTATGGGCGAAAATATTTTCAATCTCCCATCCACCAAAATTGAATGGTTAGCTTTTCATAAACCAGAGGAGCCAGGTAACATCTTTGAAGTACATTTCTCAATTAAAACATATCGAGAAGATACTCAATACATCTTTTATATAGACTTAGAAAACGGCGAAATTACCTCAGGAAATGTTGATGGAAAAGAAGTTCTAAAGTCTGTAAACTCAAGATCTGGTATATGATGCGAACAAATCTACCAACTAGAACAATAAACATGTCTCTCTCCTAATTCTTTTTTCAATACTTGATTCTCATGGAAAAAATTATTTTAAAGCCTATATCGATTTATTTAATTTAGAAGCAAAATATTATGTAAAATCATCATGAATTTACAAATATTATTCATATTTATTGATTAGTATGCAATAATGTATATGGATAAAATATTGTTTGTTACTTTCAAAGATATGATTATTCAACTTACCCATATTTTTTTCCTGTATCTACAATCATCTTAACATTCTCAAATCTTGCATTATGTGGTACAATATCATCATTAGCAAGAATGAATCCATCATGGCCAACATCTTCAATTAGTTTTCTACAATATTTTTTTACTTTAAGTGGAGATCCTGTGAATAATAATTTTGTGGGAACATTACCGTATAAACAAATATGGCCTCCAAGAATATCTTTGGCTTTCTTAAAGTTTGTTTCAACATCTAGTTCAATTATACAACTTTTCTTAGGAAGCTCGCGAAAATATTCAAGAAACGGCATCCAATCACCATCACAATGAAGACGTGGGGTAAATCCATCCTTAACAAGTTCTTTAACGATCATCTTCAAGTGAGGAAAAAAATATTCAAGAAATAATTTTTCAGAAAGAAATGTCGCTGATGCGCGTCCACACGGGATGAATATGTAATTACATCCAACGATTCTACTCTGGTTTTCGCCTTTTTTAACTAAATCTTTCCACACTGTATCACTAACTTCCTTTACTTTCTCTTTCCTACTGAGAAGATCTTGTGCCATTCCACGCCAAGTTCTCCACATGGAAAACTGAACAAATGGTGGTCTTACCATCCCTCCCCTCAAGACTGGAACACCTCTATCTTCTATCCAATGTTTGTAAATAGGTGCAAACGAATTGAATACATTTCTTTCAATATCACCGTTAAACTTTTTTCCCAATTTTTTCATCATTCTATTTATCAAATTGTTTATCCCTTTTTTCAAAATTATGTCATAATCCTCTGGTCTCATAACTGGAAAATCGATGATTCTATGTGGGAGTTCACCTGAAAAATCTATTCCAGAAATCTCAATCTTAGATGCCTCAGTTTTAGTCCATCTTGTACCTAATGTCCAAGAAGCATCTACAGCATCCCATCCACCGATGTTATCATACGCTTTTTCTAGAGCTTCAGATGACTTTACTGGATTTAATGCAAATTCTGAAAAATTTAATTTTGCCCATACTGCAGCTGCATACTCAATTCGAAGTGCAATAGGTATTCTATCGGGTGTACTACAGCTTATTGCTTTGGTAAGTCGTTCATTCAATAAATTACTATTTTGTTTCAACTTATGATTACCTTCTTCATTATAATATGTCCATCATCATAACTCTGAATTTATTCGGAAAAGGCATAATGAGAATCAACCAACCTATCCAAGATCAGTTGTATCTATATCCTCAAGAATTCCTTTATCTGATTTATCCAGATGATCCAAATCTTTCTTTCCTGAGAGTGTCTCTATAGCTGTTGTACATATTCTGAAAAGTTCTTCCGCCATCTCAAGTTCTATAAGAGCATATTGCTTCATTTCAAACTTCTTACCAACTATCCGTAAACCATTCCTTATTTCTACCAGTAATTTCTGAGGATTTTCTTCGCTTTCTATCCTTTTCTTAATTTCTTTAATGGTAAGTTCTTCATCAAGGTCTGCAAAGAATTTCTCAAGAGTGGACATCTAATCAGACCTAATCATAATAAAATTGAGAAGAATATTAAAGGATTGTTATTATATATTCGAAAGTAAAGGTACACCAAAAGCTATGGATAACTAAAATACTTAAAATACTTTGTATAATTCTACTCTGCCTGAATAGTTTTGTCTAACATTGATACTCTTTTTTTTCAACCAGCTGTTGGTAATCAATACGGAATTGTTTCACTAGGATTCCTTTCTCTATCTGGATATTTACGCAAGAATGGCATTGACTCTAGAATAGTTGTTTTGGTTGATAAAGACATGGAAGATACTGTGGAAAAAAAAATTTGTCAATTCAGACCAAAAATAGTGTGCATCAGTTTTCACTGGTATATCCATGCATATGAAATAGTTAAGATAGCGGATGTAGTGAAAAAAACAGATCCAAATATTAAAGTTGTAATAGGCGGTCATAGCTCAACTTACTTCGATAAACAAATACTTGATTTCACACCTTCAATTGATGTAATTATAAAAGGTGATGGTGAAAAACCTCTTTTAGAATATATTATTTCTCAAAATCCTCAAAAAGTCGAGAATATTTCTTTTAAGAAAAATGGTGAATTTGTTTCTAAACCTGTTACTTACCATCAGGCTACACTCGAAAACCTGACTGGTGCACACGAAAATATGAATGAAATGATAGATGAATGGGACAAATATATCAAGACAAAGAGAGTTAGAACATCAGCTCCTATTGTTTCCTCTACAATTGTGGAAGAAGTTGAAACAAGGCCTAGTGAATTCTATTTATACGTGGGTAAAGGTTGTGGTTTTAACTGTTGTTTCTGTGGCAGCTCTAAAACTGGAAACAGTAGAATTTTTAATCGTGGAGTATCTGTTTATAGACCTGTTGAAGATGTTGTTAAAGACGCAGTATTACTGAAGAATAATGGTGTCGAGAGTCTCTTTATTGATTTCGGGCCATTTAGCGATGAGTCATATTTTCTTAAATTATTTGATAAGTTGTCTAACCTTGACTTGGGTGTCATTTATCTTCCATGGAATCTTCCATCAAATGATATTATCTCTAAGTTGAGTACGAGCTTTAGTGACTTCGAAATACAAATTTCGCCTGATAGTGGATCTGATAGACTTCGTAAAGATCTATGTCACAGGGGGTTTCATAGAGAATTCTATTCAAATGATTTACTCAAGAAGAGTATTGATAAAATTGCTGAAGTAGGTTCTTCGCGTGGATCTCAATTATTCCTTTGGTTTATATGTGGTCTTCCATTTGAATCTGAAGAGGACTATCTTGAAACACTCAAGTTATCTGTTTCAATGAAGAAAAATTATCCTCAGCTCTTCAACAGTGCTCAAGATCAGCTTAATTGTGTTCCACTTCGTCTAACTCCAGGTTCGCCTATTGATCTTTGGCCTGATAAGTTTAATATGAGAAAACTAAGAAGTTCTTTCAAAGATTATTACGAGTACTGCAAAGATTTGATTAGTGGCAAAATAGAGCATCCTCTTGGACTTGAAAGGAATGATCTATCCGAAGCAGAGGTCATAAAAAGATCTATACACTACAAAGAAAATATTCTAAATGCTTAGTAAAAGTGTCTTTGTCTCAGTAAAAAATATGTCTAATTTAGTTTATTTCTAAGTATTTCACGGAACTTGGGAATATTGGTAGCATCATCTAATGTGGGAAAGTATTCAGCATCATCGGGGATCGGACTAGAATCCATTAATCCTGGCCTTGTAGGTATTTTTCCACCTAATCCTTCTACTCTTGATTGCCATTCCTCAGATAAAGCAAAGTCAAATCCTTTTTCTGCCCAATCAGGATTTTCACCATTTGCAACAAGGGCTATTGTCGGAGCGAAAGTCGTAAGAAATGGTACGTCTGTAGGCATCTTATGTGCTACTGGCCTTCCTTGAATATCCAGATAATATGATATACATGCCACTGTAGCTGGTAACCCAAGTTGGCTTTTACCTAATCCAATATTCAGCGCCATTTCAGGCATACATTCATATGTTGTTGGTTTCATATCTGCCATTCTATCAACAAAATCATTCCACCTTTTTTCTCCCATTATTCTATTCAGTGCAGTAAGATACGTTAATCCCATTTGTCCTTCTTTATTATCTACAATCTCATGTGCCGCCAATTTTCCACGCCACTTTTCATCTACTGCATCAGTCAAAGTGTTTGGTGCTTCTGCCTTACTGATAAGATCAGTATTATAGGCCATACCTACTGGAGATAGAGCCATAGCACACCATGCACCTTTTGGATTGAAAAATTCTTTTGGATAAGCGTCATATTCAGGAGAATCGTAAGGTTTGAGTAAACCGGCTAATTGGAGATTTAAGATCATCCAATGAGGACCAATAACAATATCAGCAGAATGTTTTCCTGACTTTATATCATTCTGAATTCTTTCAAATACAACCTTAGGGTGGTCCCTAAAAGTAATTAGATGAAAATGTTCATCTGCATATTCTGCTCTCAGAGAAACATCAAATGTATCTAGAATGAAAGAGAAAGATGTGTAAACTACTAATTCAGTCATAACAATCGCCACTTTAAGGGTGTTAATAATCCTTTTCTAGAATTCAAGATCCATATCCTTAATTATCTTAAGTATCTTTTTCTCCATTCGAACGACTTTACCCAAATAAAGAAGCATTTTGGGCATAGAGCCTGTAAACTTTATCTTACCCCTAACAACCTGGCTCTGAACTTTTTCTTGTCCTTTAGCAACTTTAACCCATAAATCATAAGGTGCAGAAAACCTAAACTCCCCTTTATCTCCAACACTAGCTTTTGATGAATTGATTCTACCGTCCTCCACTATGATGTAGAAAACTTCTTCCTTATCACTACATTCTGCAATAATTGTAGTGTTCATTCCTGTAAATACTTTAAGAAGTTCTTTATCATCATTAAGCAATTTATCAGTTTTTTCAAAGAAGTCTTCAGACCAGAAGCGTGTCAAATCTATCCGAGCTTTGCCCTAATTTTAATATAATTAAAATATTTTTATAATTATACTGAAAATATATGCTCCTTTCTCTAAATTCGATTATTAAAAAAAGCTTGAATTCAAACACAATAATATTTTCGCCGGCGAATAAATGAGTAAATTTGTATAATATTTCTTATTTTTCTTTATTCAAAAATACTTATAAACAAAATTCTAAGTATTACAATTTAGTGAAAACGATTGCCTAATAATAATACGATTATCGGAATCGGAGTACTAATACTAATAGCAGGTTTGGCATCATACTTTTTCCTATTACCTGCTGCCCCAGATCCAGAAGACTCACTTACAATATATAGCACAATCGATCCAGAAGACTTTGAGGTATGGCAAGACGCATTCAACGAAAAATACCCAGATGTAGCTGTTAATTATGTACAAGGATGGCCTGGAGCCATACACTCAAGAATGACTTCAGAGAGAGACGCCGGAGAACCAACCGCAGATGTCGTAATGATTAGTTTATCCCTTCAACTCGTCCTTCAAGAAGAAGGATTCCTTGAAGCGTATAAATCACCTGAAGCATCTGCTTACCCTGATATTTACAAAGACCCTGATGGATATTGGACCACAGTAGTATTACTACCTATGCTTCAAGTTCGAAATACCGACCTAGTACCAGACAATGAAGTTCCTACAACAATTGATGAACTAGTAGATCCAAAATGGAATGGTAAAGCAACAATTCATGACCTTACTCTTGGAACAGTTGGAACCCAATATTTCGGTTCATTAAAGGAATCTATGGGCCAAGCAGCATGGGAATCTTTCATTGAAAGATTAGCAACTAATGTTGAACCAATAAGATCACCATCTTTCGAAGGAATAATTGCTCCAGTAGCATCAGGTGAACAGAGCATAGCGCTAAATGTATACATGCACGACTTTTTGTCGAAGAAGAACAACGGAGCCCCTGTCGAATCATTCACAATAGATGGCGTACCAGTTTTAACAACCTTCATCCCAGCAAGTCTTGTTGCGGATGCTGAACATCCAGTTGCCGCTAAACTCTTCATTGACTTCATACTCTCAGAAGAGGGACAAGAGATGGTGGGAAACACTGAAGTAAGAATAGCTGCACGACCAGGAATAACTGCAACATATACATTAGAAACCGTACTCCCCGGAAAAACCCCTGAAGACCTCAGTGTCTTCCCTACTAAAGACGTAAGGGAAAATACTGACGTATACAAAAATTACTTTGTAGAACAATTCGCTGACTAGACTTCTAATCAAGTCATTTGTTAGCGAATCTTTTTTTTATTATGAATTAATATACCCCAATAAAGTTTTCATCTAAGACAGATTTTTTGATAAATAAAATAATAAGGAGAATTATTCTTTCGAAATAACTTTTATTATAAAAAAATATTGCTTGAGTTTACTATTGAATTCAAAATCTCTCTCTAAAACATATGTCCCAATTATATTAATTCTTATGGGAATTTTGATCCTAATTCCAATAGGATCTCTCATTTATGGGAGTTTCTGGAGTTCAAGACCCGGGGCACCAGGACAGTTTACAACAGATAATTATATTGAGACATTTACAAATGTTCGGTCTATCAGTCTTCTAACAACTAGTCTTTTCTACGCCTTTGGGGCAGCTTTGCTAGCAACTTCAGTTGCAACAGTTATCGCATTCATAACAGCTCGAACTGATACACCTTTGGCTGGAATCTTCACCTATATTCCATTTGCATCATTAGCAATTCCTGGTATAGTGAATAGCATTTCTTGGATTTACCTTTTAAGACCCAACACAGGATTGATCAACCTCTTCTTTATGGATACTTTAGGGTTCCAGTCTCCACTGTTTGATATTCACACTATTTGGGGGATGATATGGGTGATGGGACTTTCACTTACACCTTTAGCCTATGTAGGTGTAAGAGCAGCAATTGTTTCTCTTGACCCAGCACTCGAAGAAGCTGGACGAATAGCAGGCAGAGGAATCCGACCGGTGTTAATCCGCATTACACTACCGCTAATTCTTCCTGCTATGCTCTCTGTATTTTTATTGGCTTTCATTATATCTTTCGAGTCCTTTGATATCCCTGCTGTGATTGGTATACCTGGAAATATAGATGTCTATATGTCGGTTATTGCTACATCAGTGATATACGATGTTCCACCAGATCATGGATTAGCTACTTCCCAATCTGTCGTAATGCTAATTGTAACAATGTTGCTTGTTGTGCTATACCGAAAAGCTACAAGACGGGCGGAAAAATTTGCTGTTATCTCAGGTAGAGGATATGCTCCTGGAATTATGAAAATCGGTAAGTGGCGATGGTTAGGACTTGCTTTCTTACTAACATACCTTTTCATAGATATTATTCTACCGATTTCAACACTCCTTATTTCTTCTCTATTATCATACTGGCATCCAAGAACTCTTTTTGAGGATATGTCCTTTCAAAATTACCTAAATCTTCTAAGATATCCCGGTCTAGTTAGAAGCTTATTCAACAGTATCTTTGTATCAAGTATTGCGGCATTCGTAGCACTTTTCATGGGTATTCTTATCGCTTTTTATTCATTAAAAAGCAGAATAAGAGGACGAGGCATTCTAGAAGGTATTGGTATGCTTCCTATTTCTTTTCCAGGTCTCGTTTTGGGCGTAGGGTTCCTTTGGGCTTTTATTTCATTTCCTTTTGGAATTTACGGTACAATATGGGTAATATTACTTGCTTATATTATCAAATATATCCCACATGGCATACGATTCGTATCTGAGCCATTACTGCAAGTTCATCGAGACTTGGAAGATGCATCAAGAATATCTGGAGCATCAACCTTGTATACACTAAGAAAGATTACAATCTCTCTCCTAAAACCTGCATTAATTGGAGGATGGGTCTATATTGCAATGATAACCTTCAGAGAACTTGGAGCAGCAGTACTTTTAGTCTCACCCGGAAACGAAGTAATATCTGAGAGAATCTATGCTATGTGGAGAGGAGGCCATTTCGAAACCGCAGTAGCAGCAAGCATGATATTAGTTGCAGCTATCTGGATAATAATCGTGATTGCTAGAATATGGTCTAAAAAGAAACTAAGTTTCAAAATAACTCCTTAATCAACGGCTAAATGAAACTAAGTCATTAAATTAAAGTAGGAAAGTATAATTCTATCTTAATATTGTCGCTTACTGATGAGCTCACCATCACTTGTTGGCTTTCTAGACGAAGTAAAGCTAAACAGAACTCACTTGTCAAAACAGAGTTTGCGAACAGATTTGGGTAATCTTGATGAGCTGATGTCATCTATTGATAAAGTAGGGCTTCTTCAACCTATTGTTATTCGTCCAATAGCTGATAAATATGAAGTAGTAGCGGGAAATAGACGATTTGAAGCATGTCGACGACTTAGGTGGATCAAAATACCTTGCCATATTGTGGAACTTGATGATAAGGAGGCGTTTGAGATTTCGTTGGTCGAAAATGTGCAGAGGAGTATGTTAAATACAATCGAGGAAGCAAAAGCGTTTTCTAGATATGTGGAAGAAAATGGCTGGGGAAGCGTTAGTGATCTAGCACGTAGAATAGGCAAAAACCAAGTGTATGTTAGTAAGAGGTTGAGACTTCTAAGATTACCTGAAGATGTCCAAGTGGCGATATTTGAAAACCGCATAAGTCCCAGTATTGGTGAGGAAATTATGTCTTTGGGAGAGGAAGGTGAAAGAATAGAATTAGGAAGAAGGGCTATTGAAGAGAAACTATCAAGAAGTGAAGTTCGTAATCTGGTTAAACACATAAAGAATGAAGATGAAGCTGTAGATTACAGTTCTTTTGTAGATAGTATACCTTATTCGTATTCGGATCTTGAACGACAACAACGTTCCACAGATCGAGCACTTGCAAAAAGTATAGCAGCTTTGAAGGTTGCATTATACCGGATAGATGATTCTTTAGATATCCTTGAATCTGGATGGGTTATTAGAGAGCTGCTATTTGAGCATAGGAAAGCAATACATTCACAGATTGATGCACTGATTAAACTTCGTAAAAGGGTATCAAAGCATCCTGATAAATAATTATCTTTCTGAAATAATGTTAAATCTATTTTGGAACAGGAACATCTTCTCTTTCGACGACATTGCAGTCTTCAGGTGCAAAACTCAATAGTATCTCATTATTCTTTACAAATTTAGTATCTGTATTGTAATTTCTAACCTTCAATATCTGGTCTCTAATCTTAACTTGATATTCAACATAATCTCCTTCAAAAAGTATGTTACTAACCGAACCAATAAAGAAATTATCTTTTTTCTTTTTCTCAATTTCTATATTGATTTTATTTCTCTTTATACCAACCATCACATCACTTTTATTCTTCATCTTTTCTGAAACTTTGCAGTATAATGGACCAATATCAGTATCTATCAAGGTTAATTCCTTCTTCTTTGCTTTAGTCTGTTTACCCTTAATGATATTCATTCTGCACAAGAAACCCGCAACAAACCTGTTAGGGGGATGATTATACAAATCATCAGGCTTTCCAAATGCAGCTATTTTCCCTCCCCTCATCAAAGCAACCTCATCACTCAAAGCCATAGATTCAACTCTGTCATGAGTTACATAGATACTTGTTATTTTGATAGATCTCTGAAGATCTTTTAACTCTGTCCTCATTTTTTCCCTTAGCCTCGCGTCTAGGTTACTCAATGGTTCATCAAGTAGTAGAACACTAGGTTTGTATACAAGTGCCCTAGCAAGAGCAACTCTCTGTTGTTGTCCACCACTTAAATTTGGAGCTAGTCTCTTTTCTAGACCTTCAAGCCCAACTTGATTAAGACTTAATTTCACTTTCTCTTTAATCTCATCTGCAGGCATCTTTCTAATCTTCAAAGGATACGCAATATTGTCAAAAACTGTCATATGAGGCCAGATCGCATACGATTGAAAAACCATACCTATCCCTCTTTCTTCTGGTGGTACCATTAATCGTTTAGATGAAGAATAGACATTTTTTTCACCTATCCATATCTCGCCTTCATCAGGTTCTTCAAGTCCCGCTATACATCTTAAAAGAGTAGTTTTACCTGATCCACTTGGTCCTAGTAATGTAGAAAATTTTCCATCCTGAGCAGTGAAAGTGACATCATCAATGGCAATCGTTTTATCGAATTTCTTCACTAAAGATTTTACTTTAACTACTGGCATAGTATGCATAGTTTTTGCTATTTTCAGTTATTAACTCTTTTTAGATGCTGTAAAAGGGAAAGATTAAAAACCGATATTTAATCCTATATGAGTGGTAGTTTTGTTTTTTATTGGAGAAGCACTCATTGGTGAAGGAAATGAAGTTGCCCATATAGATCTTATGATTGGAGATAAGGAAGGGCCAGTAGGACAGGCATTCGCAAATGGTTTAACTCAGCTCTCTGTAGGACATACTCCATTGCTTGCTGTCATTAGACCTAACTTGCCTCCAAAACCATTCACCCTAATAATTCCAAAAGTCACCGTAAAAGATATGGATCAGGTTTCTAAAATATTTGGACCTGCACAAGCATCAGTAGCAAAGGCCATTGCTGATGCAGTTGAAGAAGGCGCTATACCTAATGATCAGATTGAAAAACTTGTAATTGTTTGTAGTGTCTTCATTCATCCACAAGCTGAAGACTTCAGGAAGATATATCACTACAACTATAGTGCTACCAAACTAGCTCTAAAAAGAGCGCTTACTAACTATCCTCCATTAGAAAAGATAGCCTACGACAAAGATAGGGCAAAGCATCCAATAATGGGCTTTAGAGTTCCTCGTCTGTGGATGCCTCCTTATGTTCAGATTGCACTTGATATGCCTGATATAGATGCGTTAAAGAAAGTAGTGTATCAATTACCAAAGAGCGATAGAATTCTATTCGAAGTCGGAACACCACTGGTTAAAAGGTACGGCATGGAAGTGATAAGAGAAATCCGAAAATTTGCGAAAGATGCATTCGTAATTGCTGACCTTAAAACATTGGATGTAGGACAAGTCGAAGTGGATTTAGCTTTTAATGAAACTGCTGACGCTGTTGTTGTATCTGGTTTAGCATCATCATCCACAATAAACAAATTCATTTATGAATCAAAACGACTTGGCATATATTCGTCTGTAGATATGATGGAAGTCAATGATCCTTTAGGAGTATTAAAGGGATTAGATGATACGCCTGACATAGTTATACTCCATAGAGGAATAGATGAAGAATCTAAAGGGAAAACTCGTTGGCAAGTCATTCAAGATATTAAAAATGAGTTGCCAGGAAAAAAAATACTCTTTTCAGTTGCAGGAGGTATACGAGAAGAAACAGCTAAAGAGGCGTTGAAGAAAGGAGCTGATATTTTGATTGTAGGACGTTACATAACGCAATCCAAAGATGTCGAAAAAGCAGCTAGAGGGTTATTGAACCTAGTGGGAGAAGATATGGATCTTTACAGGATCCATGTAGAATAAAAAAACTTATTCCACTATCTATCCATTCCAAGCAGATTGATGGTAATCTGTGTAATCGATTAAACAGGATTAAGGGAGTCCAATCTGCTTGAACTTCTCGAGAAGTGAATCCTTGGAAAAGGCTTCCCTTACCCCTTGTTCATCTGGAAAATATGTCATATCTTTTGTGAATTTAGCATTATATTTCATTGTCGCCCCTGGTCTGATTGGAATTAATCCTTCGTAGTCTTTACCCATTTTGTTTTGCCACACCTCAGATAGAAGATAATCATAGAACAATTCTGCTGCGTTTTGGTGAGCTCCTTTTGTCACTATGCCTATACTCCTTAAACTTGCAGTATCAGGGATATCTCTTAGATGAAGTGTCGCGACTCCCCAGCTAACCTTGATCAATGGGAGAGGTAATCCTATTCCAAAAGATCCTCTAGCAACATACTTTTGCATGTTGTGATAACACGGGAATGATGAAGGACTCACGTTATTTAGGAAGGCTGTTATTATACTATCCCATTTCTTCTCTCCTATTAACTTCAGAAGAGTTGCGAAGTAATAGAAGCTATACATACCTTCAGACCAATCTTGAACGGATTGAATTGCTACTTTTCCTTTAAGCTCCGGATTTGTAAGTTCATCTAATCTTGTTGGGACAAGATCTCCCTTAATCAGCGAACGATTATAGATAGCGTTTGTGGGTTCCACAGCTATAGCGGACCATTTCGCATCTTTGTATCCAGCATATCCGCTTTCATAGCAGTATTAGCGGCAGTATTCTTCACGTATTACTCCCTGAGAAGCAAAGTGAAGGGAAGAGGTCTTTTGGAGGGTATGGGAATGCTTCCCATTGCATTTCCTGGTTTAGTTTTGGGAGTAGGACTATTATGGGCTTTTATCTCACTTCCCATCGGTATCTATGGTACACTTTGGGTGATAATCTTGGCTTATATCATAAAATATATTCCTCACGGTATAAGATTTGAATCTGAACCACTTCTTCAGATACATCCAGAACTTGAGGATGCTTCAAGGATTTCTGGGGCTTCATTACTACATACTATCAGGAAAATTACATTGGTCCTTCTTAAACCGGCTATTATTGGAGGATGGGTGTATATAGCATTGATAACTTTTAGAGAGTTGGGTGCAGCGATACTGCTTGTTTCACCTGGAAATGAAGTTATTTCAGCGGTGCTTTACACTATGTGGGCTGGGGGGCACATCGAGCACACCATTGCAGCTATTATGATACTTGCTGCCATAATCTGGAGTACTATCTTTGTAGTGGCAATAATATCATGGAAAAGATCAAAGAATAAAAAAGGATAAGTCTGTGCTCTAATTAAATTAGCATAATAACTAAATAGATATCACTTAAAATATGTTGGTCTATATGTATGATGACCTATAGTTTGCAGGTTTTTACTCATGGTATCAATCTAAGAACCTTAATCGATAAAGAGGACTTGACTTATAACCTGAAGAGGAATAATGAACCTAAAGACGATAATAAGAGAACAGGTAGACTCAGCGGATCTTTGGTTAAGAAACTACGCGAGAAATCTTCATCTAGTAGATGACGTCCGTCAAAATAATTCTCTTTAACATTACAGGTTTATGTAGTAACGAAACTAACATATAGTTTAATTCCTTTTTAAAAGATATTTGAGTGCAACCCATACAGCGGAGCATCTTTTTGCAGGAAGCATACGAAGAATAAAACCTGATTTGACTGTACTAAAAGTAGATCAGTCAGCTGGAAGAAACAGTATTTACGTAAATGCAAAAAACCTGGATTGGAACACAATATTCGAAGCTGAAATTATGGCTAATCAAATAATAGCAGAAGGCCGAGAAGTAAAACAACATATCTTTAATTCTCTTAAAGATGCAAAACAACAATTTCCTGAAGCACGTGTAATGGAAGACCGAATATCTGGGACAGTTAGGATAATTGAGGTTGATGGATATGATTATGCAGCTTGCTCACGAAAGCATTCCTCTAATACTGGAGAATGTGATTATTTTCTTGTAACGAGAGTTGTTAAGGCTAATGGAGGATATAAAATAGACTTTCTAGTTGGAGCAGAAGCGAAGAAAAAAGCTCTTGAGTTTTCAAAAGTAGCTTTGAATACATCCGATATTTTGGGTACCTCAATTGATGGAGTTGAAAAAACTGTGAATAATATGGTACATGAATTGAAACAACTGAAACACAGCCTTTCGGTGGTATCGGAAAAGGATGCTGATGATATTTCCTTCTCTGAAAGAGGCGGTGTCAAAATATTCTCTAAAGTCTTTCGGAATCTAAATACAAAAATAATTATGAAAAAGGCAGGAGACCTGATTAAAAATCAAGATGTTGTAGTTATTCTTGCAAATATTAGTTCGGAGACTATCATAATTCTGGCGAGAAGTTCAAATCAAAGTTTTGATTCTGGGATGATCCTAAATCAAATTCTAACCCAGTATGGAGGCAAAGGTGGTGGGCGGCCTCATTTTGCTTCAGGTAGCGTCGAAAAATCCAATATAGACAATGTTTTTCAATCAATTCTAGAGGCAATATTCAATTAGGGATTTATATGTGTGCAGAAAAGGGTGAAGACTGGAAGAGGTGTTTTTAGGTCATGAAGGTAGATGAGTTAGGAGATTGGCGCAGGACTCATACATCTACAGATTTAGGTCCAAAACTAGACGGAAAAGATGTCACAGTTATGGGATGGATATCCTCTATACGAAAACAGGGTAAAATTATTTTTGTTTTGATACATGATATTAAAGGTGATATTCAAGTTACTGCTATTACCGGAAAAACATCTGAAAAAATGTTAACTAAACTTCAATCCCTTTCACTTCACTCAGTAATAGCAATTAAAGGAAAAGTGAAGAGTATTTCCAAGGCTCCTCAAGGAGCTGAGATAATTCCAGAAGAAATTAAGATTTTGAATACTTCTGAAATAAAACCTCCTTTCAGTATATTTGGTGGAGAGTTACCTGGTATAGATAAAAGGCTTGATATGCGTTCGTTGGAACTTAGAAGGCCTAAACCACAGGCAATATTCAGGATAAGACACACCACTTTAGTTTCCGTTCGAGAATTCCTAAGCAATAATGGTTACTTAGAAGTTCAGACCCCTAAAATAATTGCATCAGCAACAGAAGGTGGGGCATCTCTATTTCCTGTTCTCTATTATGATAAAGAAGCCTTTCTAGCTCAAAGTCCACAGCTCTATAAGGAACAACTTACGATGTGTTTCGAAAAGGTCTTTGAAATAGGTCCTATTTTCCGTGCTGAACCATCGCGTACATTAAGGCATCTCGCAGAAATAGTTTCAATAGATCTTGAAGAAGCATACGTCTCTTATGAAGATGTTACAAAGACACTTGAAAAGCTTGTCCAACACACAATGAAGACAGTAGCTGACAAATGTGAAGAAGAAACAAAAGAGTTGGGTATAACAATAACAGTTCCAAAATTGCCGTTTAAAAGATACACATACACAGAAATCATAAATGTTTTACAGGAAACTGGATTCAAGATTAATTGGGGTGCTGATCTTTCAACTTCAGCCTTGAAAAAGATTGGTGAAATTTATCCTGACTTCTATTTCATAAATGACTGGCCCACTGCCTCAAAACCATTCTATATAAAACCGAAATCTGATAAACCCGAAATAAGTGAATCTTTCGATCTTATGGCAGGTTCATTAGAACTTTCATCAGGTGGAACACGGGTAAGTTCCAAGCGTCTTTTAACGAATAGATTAAAGGACCAGGGGTTAAAACCGAAACTTTTCGAAAAACATTTAGATCTTTTTGATCATGGTATGCCTCCACATGCAGGTTTTGGTCTAGGAATGGACAGACTTATGATGATTCTTACTCAAGAAGAAAATATACGAGAAGTAACTCTTTTCCCAAGGGATAGACTACGGCTTACACCTTAATATTACGTGAAATACTAGAATGAAAGCACCCAAACATCCAATATCTGAAAAGGAGGTCTCTCACCTTGCTGAACTTGCAAGGCTAGAACTATCCGGAAAAGATGTCACAGAAATGCGTCTTCATCTAAATAAGATATTAGATTATTTTAAAATGATAGATGAAGTGGATACTGAAGGAATTTCTCCAACGTACCACGTATTTGACCTTGTTAATGTTCTGAGAGACGATACACCTCATTCACCAGAGTCTAAAGACCTACTTGAAAACGTTCCAAAGAAAAAAGGTCGTTACATAAAAGCTCCCAGGATGATTTAAATGACTGCCAGAATCCTTGACATACCAGTCTGGGAAGTTGTCAAAAAGATAGCAAATCAAGAGATATCATCCGAAGATTACATATCTGAGACTCTTGAACGAATACAAAAAATAGACCCAAAGATAAATGCCTACATCACAGTAATCAAAGAAGCTAGCCTAGACAAAGCATTAGAACTGGACAAACAAATAAGACAAGGTAAAACTGTGGGAAGACTGGCAGGTCTGCCAATAGCAATTAAGGATAGTATCTGTGTAAAAAACATCAAAAACACCTGTGGGTCACGGATGCTGGAAAACTTCGTAGCACCATATAATGCCACAGTTGCTGATAAAATAATCCGGGAAGATGGAATAATCATAGGAAAGACCAATTTAGACGAATTTGCGATGGGTACATCAACTGAGCATAGCTTCTTCGGTGCTACACGGAATCCATGGGATTCTTCAAAAGTACCCGGAGGTTCATCTGGAGGAAGTGCCGCATCTATTGCAAGTTTTGAGGCTGCACTTGCCTTAGGTTCAGATACAGGTGGTTCAATTAGATCACCTGCAAGCTTTTGTTCTGTTGTTGGATTGAAACCAACTTACGGTGCAGTTAGTAGATATGGACTAGTTTCTTATTCAAATAGTTTGGAACAAATAGGTCCAATTGCCAGAGATGTTCGAAGTACCGCTATCTTGATGGACTGCATTAATGGTTATGACATTCGAGATTCAACATCAAAAAATACAGTCCCCCAGCGATTTGCTGATATTTTTAAGAATACTGTAAAAAATTTGAAAATAGGTGTTCCAAATGAGTTTTTTGGAGAAGGAGTTCAGAAAGAAGTTCACAAAAGTATATGGAATGTTATTCACAAAATTGAGAAATTGGGTTTTCACTACGAAAAAACGACTCTACCAATGGTAAAATATGCATTACCCGCATACTATATTATAGCTATGTCCGAAGCATCATCAAATTTAGCTAGATATGATGGCTTAAGATACGGTTTTAATGTTCCCAAAAATAATCTAAACTGGAATACAACATTCTCTAAGAATAGACGTAATGGTTTTGGTGATGAAGTAAGACAACGTATCATGCTTGGAACATATACTCTTTCTGCAGGTTATTTTGACCAATACTATCTAAAAGCTCAAAAAATCAGGACGCTCATTAAGCAAGATTTTGATAGGGCATTCAAGAAATTTGATATTCTGGTTGTACCTTCTATGCCAATTCTTCCTTTCACATTAGGTGAAAAGTTGAATGATCCTTTATCTCTTTATATGTGTGACATAAATACGGTTCCAGCAAACCTAGCTGGTATACCATCTATTTCAATTCCTTGCGGTTTATCCTCTGGACTCCCTATTGGTGTTCAGATTATGGCACCACCTTTTAGGGAAGATTTACTATTCAAAGCTGGTTATTTGTTTGAGGAAAATGTGACTATTGATAAAAGTGTGGGAGAATTCACAAATGTCTAGTGAATCAAAAAAAATAAAGATAGGACTAGAGGTACACTGTCAACTTACAAGCCTTAAAACAAAACTCTTCTGCAATTCTCCTTCAGATTACCGTGAAAAGCCTCCTAATACCAACATTTGCCCAGTTTGTATTGGTACACCGGGTTCTCTCCCAGTTCTAAATAGGAATGCACTGAACTATGCAACAATGGTAGCGTCATCTCTAAATTTTGAGATTATGTCACACATGATATTTTTCAGAAAAAATTATTTCTATCCTGATATGTCTAAAAACTTCCAAATCACACAATATGATCGTGCTGGGGGTGTACCATTTGCAATTAATGGATATATCCTTCTTAATAATGGTAGAAAAATTAGACTTGGCCGTATGCAACTAGAAGAAGACCCTGCAAAAATATCTTATGATGGAACAATAGAATCCTCTTCAGAGACTTATGTTGATTACAACCGTGCAGGTATAGCTTTAATTGAAATCGTAACTGAACCTGATCTTGAAAGTCCTAGTGATGCTAGAGAATTTCTTAATAAATTAAGTTCAATTCTAGAGCATCTAAACGTTTTAGATCTTGGTTTGGAAGGTTCAGTAAGATGTGACGCAAATATCTCTCACCGAGGTGGAAAACGAGTAGAAATTAAGAACATCTCATCATTCAAAGAGGTCGAGCGTGCTCTTAATTTTGAAATGACTCGACAGAAGAGTTTAGCTTCAAAAGGAATTAATGTCTCTCAAGAAACAAGACATTGGGATGATGTCAGAAGAATAACTATCTCATTACGTTTAAAGGAGGAAGAACAAGATTACCGATACTTTCCAGAGACAGATCTGGTTCCAGTAACACTTTCTGAAACGTTTATTGAAAAAATTAACCATGATATGCCTGAACTTCCAAAGGAAAGAGAGATACGTTTTCAACAAGAATATAATCATTCAAGCGAAATAGCTCGGGTACTTGTAAAAGACAAATATCTTGCTGACTACTCAGAAAAAGCTGCTAAGGAAAGTATAGCCCCGAGAGAAGTGGGTATATTATTAGCTGTAAATCTTCCACCATTTCTAAATGAAATTGGAAAGGATTTAAAATCACTTGATGTTGCTCCTGAACATTTCGCAGAGTTAGCGGATATGATATCTAAAGGGGAGGTAAGTCGGAGATCCTCTAAAACTATCTTTCTTGAGATGCTGAAAACAGGACAAAAACCAAGAAATATATTTGATAAGAAAGGGTTAGATGTGATATCTGATTCAAAATCCATAGAAGATATAGTGACGAAAATATTCAAAGATAATCCAGAAGCTGTAAAAGACGCTGCTAAGGATACTAAAGCTATTAATTTCCTATTGGGAAAAATTATGCAAGAAACACGAGGTCGAGTTGACCCTTCAATTGCAACTAAACTAGTTAAACAGAAACTATCAGTACAATAATTCAAATTAAAGAATTAATGATATTCACAGTGTTATTTGTTCCATTCAAATTTTGAGCAATCATATTCAATTCAATCATTTTCTTTTTTATTGAAATATCATCATTTAATTTAATAATCGCTGAAGATATTTTCTTTGCAGATATTGTTTCTGGATTTAATAAAATCCCAAATCCTATCTCTTTTACTCTGGTAGCATTTGCTATTTGTTCACTATGATCTAAAATTGGAATTGTAATTATTGGTTTACCATATAGAATCGCCTGAGATATGCTTGCATGACCTCCTCTCACCACAAGAATATCTGCCAATGAGAACATTTCATCTTTAACTGGGCACCATTCATATATCCATCCACCTTTTATTTTACTTGGTTTCTTGTCTCCACCAACTTCCCCCTTCGATATCACGAAATTAAATCTGTCAGAAAGTATATTTGCAGCTTTTCTAATAAAATCAATTAACTTACCCTTAGTATTAGGTGGGCCACTTACCTGAGCAAAAACTATTCTTTTTTTTGTATTTAATTCGAGCTCTTTAGAAACTTTAGCAAGTTGTTCTGTTATAAATCTGGATGTAGGTGACATGAAACCTACATATTTCACTTTGCCGTAAGTTGATCTAATTCTTCCTGTATTGGCTTCAGATATTGTATATGGTGATGGAATATCTGGTACCACGATTATTTGGCTACGTGACCATAAAAGTCCTAATAGTTCGGCTACTGTATCTTCTACCTTATTCAGAGTTCTTTTGTGAAACTTTGGAGGTAAAAGAATTCTTATCTGGTTAGTAACCGTAATTGATGGAATTTTTCTAATATATGCTGCAGCAACTGCTGATAATCTGGTATCTGAAACTACAATATCTGGATGTAATCTTTTCATAATTTGATTTTCTTTTCTTACTTGCTGAACAAATTTTGAAGAAAGAATTGGAAGTTCTCTAACTGTATTCTTTAAAGAGACCCCTTCTTCATCCCACTTAACATCTAATGAAGGTACTCGTTCACAATGGAATCCCAAATCTCTAATGTAATCCACTGCATGATCAAATGAAGAAAAAAATACGGTATCACCTTGATTCACTAATTCTTCAGCTACCAAGCTCATCCGCGCAGCATGCCCAAGACCAGATCCAAAGACTGCGATCTGAATTCTACGTTTCAAAATGATGACCTTATTCTAATTTTCTCCGTAACACATCTCCTCCAGGAGATACTTCATCAAAAATGATTGCTTGGAATTTATAGATGTCTATATTAGAAGAACGCCAAAGATCAGATGGTGCTCCTGCCTTTAAACAGGAATGTGTTAGAAATTCTTCTACTTCCCAACCTTGTTCTGTAGGTACTTGAGGTAAAAGCAGTCCACTTCCATATTGCCATTTAACTATCAGACCATCTTCCCCCACTTTGATTTGATTTCGATATTCTTCTTGCGACGATACTTTGATAATCTCAGGAGGTGTGAGAATACTGATTTCTATAACTAAGTTATCCAATTCATCTGAAGTCACCTCATCAAACCGTGGATCACTTACTGCAGCAGCAATAGCTGAATCTAGAAGGGCTTCCACTAATGGTTTTTCTGGAAGTGGATGACCTATGCACCCTCTTAACTTATGTCCACTTTGAATTTGTGCATTTAATGTAACAAAAACTCCCATTTTATTATAAAGTTCAGGATCTAATCCCTTTGGGGGTTCAATGATTAATTTCTCTTTAACATATTTTTCTATTGCTTTTCTTCCTAGCTTAACAAGAACCTCTCCATTCTTGTCTGAGATCTCCATCTAATTCCCCTTCGTAGACTTTGATTGTTCTTCTCTTAAGTTTGTTGAATCTTTTTGATTATCTTTTCTGATAACGTATATATGCGCTGCCAGTGACCTCCAATCCAATAGATTTTTCCACAGGATGTGCATCTATAATATTCTTCTTGATACTTTAGAACTTCTTCAGGAACCAAGTTGGATATCTCATTTTTTGTTACCTGATTCATTTCACCATTGCAAATTGAGCATCTTGTATCTTTTGGCGAAAGACGCAATTCTTCTTTCCTTTTGCCGTCTAATACATTGCACAATCTCTCATAATCATTTTCTTCTATCAATAATATGCAATTAACCATTTGTTTAGTTGCATTTTGATGGAATTTTCTATTAGATGTTAAAATTATCCTATCATCTGTTTGTGCGATATCCAGAATCTCATCATTATTCCAATCTGTTTCATATATTGTATCATATCCAAATATCCTGAGTTTCCTAGCTAAACTTCCGAGCATTCCATCTGCTACAAACTTATCTTTCATATTTTTTCATCATTAATGAAAAGTGATCTAGGAAAGAAACAAGAATTTATTCATGTACCAATTCAGATGTAGCTTCCATTTTACAGTCATGGCATAAATATTTTCCATCTACAATGTGGAGATCATCAAACCACTGGTCACAAGTGTCGCAAATATTCGCCAAATGAGCTGTTTTCATACTGGGTTCATTTGCTATTATACGTGATTTCTCAGTAATTATAGCGTAAATTTCGGGTATTACAGAAACAATATCGGTTATGGATAATACACCCATTAATTTTTCTTCATCAACAACACCAAGTTTTTTTATGTTCATCTTTCGCATAAACTTAGTTGCTTCAATTACTGTTTTCTCATCACTTATCGTGAGTAATGGGCTTGACATGATTTCTTTAACTTGAACTTCACTCGGTGTTTTATTCTTTGTAACCACTTTTGTAATTACATCGTGTTCTGTGACAATTCCTGTTGGTTTTTGTCCATTCATAATGATAACGCTACTTATCTTATAATCAGACATACGTTGCGCTATATTCTCGATAGTTTCTTCTTCAAAACCTGTAATGACTGGGCTGTTCATAACTTCTCTTACAATAACGTTTTTTCGTGTTGCTGGATTGACTTCTGACATTTATTTCCTTCTCTTCAATTAATATTATACGTTCAGCTTCTTATATTTGTTATCGCACTCTTTTTCTTTGAGTTATTCTTCCAGCACCTGATGGCAAAGCTCTTATGAAATCGTCGACAGGTATTTTCTTGATAATATCAGCTTCTTCGATAAGAAGATCTATGAGTGCTGATTTAATTTTTTTAGCAGTATCACTAATCTTTCCCTTATCAGGTGTAAAAACTACAAACGCAGCTGAATTAAGCATAATTGCTTCTGGTGGGCCTGATACAACTATCCAATAACCATTCTGAAATACAAGACCCACTGCACACTCTATCTTCAAATCTTTTATCTGATTCTTGGTTCCTTGTATCAAGAAACTTCCCTTAGGGAGATACATGCCTGAAGGAGCATTTCGTTTGACTTGAACTGGATGAATCCAGTATGCACTTGCTGATGAAAACCCATCTTTCCATGCTCTGCTATAAAGAACTACTGCTTGTGCAACCTCCTTAATGCTATTCTTGGAAGGTTCTTTTCCCTTTAAAATGAAAAAAGGTGAACCGTGTAAATCAGCATGAAATACTAAATCATTATCTTCAGTGTGTCTTCCAAGTATTATTGTGTTGGTAGATGCGTCTCTTCCTCCAATAGCTAAGAGACCTTCAGATGTCTTAAACCATCTATATCGTTCGTACCACATTTTTTCTATTCTTACTTGTAAATCCTTACTTTCAGATTCTATTATCTTCCCATTGAGTTTATCTTTAAGAGAATCAAGATTACTCTCTAGTTTAGCTTGAGCTTTTGTAATGGATTCAACTTTTCGCTCCAAATTCTTAGCTTCAATAAATATCAATGAAGCTATCTTCATAAGAGATTGATTACTTTCGGTTTTCAGAGAAATTCCATGTACTGCCACTTTCAATCTACCTTTCATTATCATTGCGCTTGAAGCTCCTAATTCAAGAAGAATTTTGGTAATGTCTTCCGGTGTTTTTGGAATCATCCGTGTTTTTTCCTGAATCTTTTCAGCATACTCACGTAGAGACACAGAGTTTTGTCGGTACTCTTTTTCTATTCTTGCTTGTTTTTCAATAGATTTGGTTATTTCATCTATTTTTCTATTCAAAGGTTCTAATGATTCTTTGTTCATCTCACCTCTAATTTCATAAGCATGAACTTCATCTAATGCATCCAGAAATGTTTTGAATACCTTGGACACAGAGTCTTGATACGATTTTAGCTTAAATGGTGCTGCATCTATTGGTTCATCGTTGTTATAAACAACTGTAGGTTCAACATCACCTATTAGAACCATATCCACTACTTTTTTCAAATTCTTAAAGATTACCGATATATTATCATCATGTAATTCAGAACCTTTGATCTTTGAATCTATTTCAGATCTATCCATTACCTCTTCAACATATTTTTTTGAAAGTGCTAAATTTCTTCCAAACCACCTGGAAACCTCTAGGTCACTTTCTTTAATCTTTAAAATATCTTCAATTCCAATAGATTTCACGTCTAATCCTCTTTGTGGTGGAGAAAGATATTTTTGACCAATTCTTATTGTTCTGTGTTTTACCCTCAGAGATCTTAAGTGGGTTCGAATAATCCCATTTTCATCTGTAACTATAATGTTTCCCCCTCCAAAAAACTCTAATATTACTCTTCGAATGTTTGGTGTTTCACCAAACTCAATAATCGCAATTCTTTCACCACTAGGATTTTTAATGTTCTTTATCTTTGCTCTATGTATCTCTTTTCTAAGTTTCGTAGCGATTCCACTACTTTTCTTGGGTAATTCATATTTTGTAATCCAAATCCCTTTAATTGTCGATAAAACAATTCTAATGTCTGGTCTCTCACTATGGTGAAGCCTTATCAGAACTGTATCAGAGTTTACGAGATAAACATTATTAACATAATAACCAGCTATCATGCTGTTCAACTTGGTAGATATGTGGTCGAGTTCTATACTTGTAATCTCCAATGTCAATCATCTATCTGGGCGGTGGTCATCTTGATGAAAACTACAGATAAAATCTTTTGGCTAAGAGTGATTTTCGGAATCACAACAGGTCTCATATTGGGGATGCTATCTATCTTAACTGGTTTTGAAGGTTCTAGTGGTGCATTTTTTGCAATTCTTATGTATACAGCATCTTACTATATTGCACGAATCAAATTTGCTCCTGAGCTACCGCCTAAAGATTCGCGGAAGATTGTAACTACAGGATTAGGAAGTTTCTTCGCGCTTTTCTTGTTTACTTGGATTCTTGTTTTCACTCTTCTTGGCCCCTGATAAGTTATTACGCCTCCAGAAATTAATAAATTTAATCCAAGTTTCATAAAAACCTCTTCCAAAATCATCATTCCATACTGATTCCAATTGTTTTGATAATAACTTTCTTAAGCGCACCATTTTTTCTATGTCGTTAAAAAGTTCTGAACTTTTCTTTTTATTATCTTTCAAACTTACTATACCCTTTACTGCCATAAACTGACCCGTTTCTTCATCATTATTTAGAGCAATATTTTCTTTCAGTACAGCTTTTGCTCCAGAAATGTTTTTTTCTAATAAAAGTCTGAATATTCTCTTTACATATTCTCTAGTGTGAGTTTGTATATGTTAGTCCTCCCAATCCATTAGACCTCTTTTCCCTATTTTAAATCGTATACTTCTTTTATTATTTAATTGTGCTGACCATCCATTATCAGGTCTGGCTAATCGTAACCTTGTATGAACACCTTGAGAAACTGTATTTCCACCTGTTTCTGTTTCAGAAATGTTTCCATCTTTGGACATTCTCATTCTAATTGTATTAGTTACTACCACAGCAATTTCCTTTTCAATAGCAATATCAGCTAAATCGTGAAGATGTCTCGCTAAAGCAATTTGTCGATCTCTAATATATTTGCTAGTTTGAAATTCATAAATAAAATTATCTGTTAAGGTATCTATAATTAGAATACCCACCTTATCTGGAATTATATTATCTATTTTTGATATTGCTTCAACTTGTTCTGTCCAGGTTCTAGCTCTTATGGAAAGAATTTGCTTCAAGCGATCTTCTTCTTTTCTATTTTCTCCAAACATCTCTACAATTCGTTCAGGTCTAAATGTTCCAACAGTGTCTACATAGATGATATTGTTTTTTTCTGGAGAATCTATGAGATAATTCACACATAATTGAAAACATAGTTGAGTTTTCCCAGAGCCATTCTCACCATATACTTCTGTGATCTTTCCCTTAGATATCCCTCCTCCTAGAAGTCTATCCAGAGCCGAAGAACCTGTGGATATCTTCTTTCGATGTTGTCCTTTTCCGAGAACATTTTCTATCTTCTTAATATAACTAAAACTTTCACCTGCTCTTCGCCATATCTTTAGAGATTCTTCTTTCTGTCCAATTTGACTAAGTGATTCAGGAGACATTAGCGCTAAATCTAATAAAGTAACTATGCCTATTGCCTTTAGCTCTTTTATTATTTTATTTGGTATCCAGTTTACTTCATCAAGAGGAAGATTAGATAATCTTTTCAAATTATTTTCTACTTATTCTTGGAATAGAAGTTCAATTTAAACCACTCTGCAGATTTGGCTGGCAAGAAAGTTAAAACCAACCATATCCCTTACCACCTAGAATGAGAATATGAATTCACCTATAATAGCAAGTAATCCATCATTTATAGAATCTAAAGATATACTTTCTAGAGCTATTTCAAAACACATTTTTATTATTCTTGTTGCAGATTGTAAGATTGACTATGTAGGGAGGTCATCTTCTAAGATGAGTTGGGGCGAGAGAGTGATAATGTTGAAACCTGATGGTGCAGTTCTTATTCACAGGAAAACTAACTATAAAGCTATAAATTGGCAACCACCTGGTGCTAATATAACTGTTTCATTAGAAAGAGAGGAACTGAATATAAGGGCTGATCGCAGAAGACCACAAGAAACTCTTTCTATCACTTGTAGAAAAATCATTTTCATATCTTCTTTTTTACTCAAAGATGAAGCTTCATTTGATATGCTCCTTTCTGAGGCTGATATTTACAAGGTTCTTATGTTGTATCCGAGTTTGATTGAACCTGAATTCAGAATTTCAAAGCAACAGAAAGAGCTAGGTGGAGGGAAGGCAGATATTACAGGTTTTGATAAGAATGGGCAATATACAGTAGTGGAAATAAAAAGAATTCCTGCAGACTCAAATTCAGTTAAGCAGCTCCATAGGTATATTTCAGATCTTAGAACTACTTCACCACAAGTGAGAGGAATACTTCTTGCACCTAGCATAAATGCATCAGCAAAAAATCTTGCAAGATCTTTATCCATTGAATATTATTCTCTAGATCTCAAAAAAATAGCGGATATTTATTCAAAAAAGTATTCATCTGATGTGGAAAGACTTGATAAACACCTATTCTAGATGTATTTTTCTAGTAACATTTTTAACCTCAGTGAGCAGCGTTTAGAAGTGGTCAAGGAGAACATTCAATTGTCTGAAACTATGAAAAAACCTCTATCCGTATTGCAGAAAGCAGTCCATAAACAAGTATCAATTCGGTTGAAGAATGATCACGAATATAAAGGTAAAATGATGAATATCGATCAATATATGAACGTGATTTTAACGAATGCTGAAGAGTATAATAATAATTCACTTTTAGCAAATTACGGTAAGCTCGTTATTCGAGGTAACAATGTTCTTTTCATAAAGATCGAATCCGACCTATAAACAGGTTAAACCTGAAAGGTCTTCCATAAAATATTGATTAGTGAATCATGAATTTGATTATTTCATTTGTCTCTATCCCGAAGTTTAATTGTGTCTAAGATTTTTTCAATACCGAAATAGATATATTGGTATAAATAATTACGCATATACAAATGGATGATATTCCAGAAGATTATAAGCATAAAAAAACTAGGAATACTAAAGCTATTGTTTTATTCGCTATACTTATAGCGGTTATATCATTTGCTGCTTACAATTCATATCAGACTAAATATGTTGATGATCAAAGTAACACAATCCACGCTACACTAGTGGAAGATATTACTCTTAATGGTGGAAGAGTTAGGGCTAAACTGATTAATGATGGCCCACTAGCTTGGGATATTGATTCAGTGGAAATAATTGGTGCAAAAACAAATTGTTGGAGACTAAAGAAAGGCGTAGAACATAATGAAACTGCTACTGTGAGCTGCACTGGTTCAGGTATAGACGAAGGTGCATCATACTCAGTAGTTATTTGGCTTACGAATCCTGAAGACACGGAACTGAGGTATATGATCTCTGGAATAGCTGAATTTAGACCAAATTAACGGCTGCCAATTAATCACATCATCATAAAATTCTTTTTCAATATTAAGAGGAAGACAATCCAATATTTTATTGAAACAAAATAGTTAAGATATTGTGTAAATCCTCTCAGAACTGGGGATGTTGTTCTGAATAAATTTGATTTGGTATCAAATTTTCGGCCTAGAGGGGACCAGCCTCAAGCTATTGAAACTATATCTCATAACATTAGAAATGATGTAAAACATCAAACACTTCTTGGAGTGACTGGAAGTGGAAAAACCTACACTATAGCTTCTGTCCTTCAGGAAGTTCAATGTCCAATTATTGTGATATCTCATAATAAAACTTTGGCAGCACAACTTTATAGTGAATTTAAAAATTTTTTTCCTAAGAATGCTGTAGAGTATTTTGTGAGTTATTATGACTATTATCAACCAGAAGCTTATCTGCCCACAACAGACACCTATATCGACAAGGATACTTCCATAAATGATGAAATAGAAAAACTTCGATTATCTGCAACGACTTCTTTAATGTCTAGACGTGATGTGATAGTTGTTGCCAGTGTCTCTTGCATCTATGGTTTAGGGTCTCCTGAATCTATTCAAAGACGTATCCTGAAACTGAATGTAGGTCAACAGATTAGCAATGATAAGATTGTGAAGCATTTATTGCAGCTTCAATATGAACGAAATGATTTCAATTTTACTCAAGGAATGGTTCGAGTAAAAGGTGATGTAATCGATATTTTTCCTGCTTATGGTGATACAGTAATTAGGCTGGAAATATTTGGTGAAGAAATCGAAAATATATCACGAATTGATCCTTTGAATAGCACTGTTATTCAAAAATATGAAAGTATTGTTATTTATCCTGCTAAACATTTCATCATAGATCATGATGAGCTTGAAAATTTAACTAAACTTATTGAGAAGGAACTTAAAGAAAGAGTGGATTTTTTCCTTTCCGAAGGAAAACAACTTGAAGCACATCGACTAGAAACACGTGTTAATTATGACTTGGAGATGTTGAGGGAAACTGGTTATTGTTCTGGAATAGAAAATTATTCTAGATATCTCTCAGGTAGAGATGAGGGGGAACCTCCGTATACACTTCTTGATTATTTTCCAAAGAATTCTAAAGTTGTAATAGATGAATCACATATGACTATTCCACAATTAGTTGCTATGCATTCAGCTGACCGTTCCAGAAAAGAAAGTTTGGTCAAATATGGGTTCCGCCTTCCTTCAGCGCTTGATAATCGACCGCTTACCTTTAATGAATTTGAGTCAAAAATTAATCAGGTTATCTATATTTCTGCAACACCTGCTTCTTATGAATTGGAGAAAAGTAAGGATTATGTTGTTGAACAGATTATTCGACCTACTGGTCTATTGGACCCCAAAATACTGGTTAGGCCGGTTAAGGGTCAAGTGGATGATATTATATCTGAGATTGGATTAGTTACTGAAAGAAATGAAAGAGTATTGATTACAACTCTTACCAAACGAATGGCTGAGGACCTTACTGATTATTTGGTTGAAGCAGGAGTGAAATCTAGATATTTGCATTCTGAGGTTAATACTTTGGAACGAGTTGATATCATAAGGGATCTTAGGAAAGGAGTTTTTGATGTTTTGGTTGGTGTTAATCTTCTTAGGGAAGGATTGGATTTGCCTGAAGTTTCTTTGATAGGTATCCTTGATGCTGATAAAGTAGGTTTCTTAAGAAATGAACGTGCACTGGTCCAAACTATAGGACGAGCGGCTCGTAATGCGAATGGTAGAGTGATTATGTATGCTGATACGATGACCAAAGACATGAAGAGTGCTATTAATGAAACTGACCGTCGAAGGATAAAGCAGGAACAGCATAATCTGGAACATAATATTGTTCCCACCAGTATTACGAAGGAAGTGCGGGATCTTATAGAGAAATTAGACGTCGTTTCCAATAAAGAGAAGAAAAGTAGTTTACACATCGAAGAAGAGATAGATAAAGATGTAGAACAAAATGTCATTGATAAGTTAGAGAATGAAATGAATTCAGCAGCTGAGAAATGGGAGTTCGAGCGAGCTGCTATGATTCGTGATGAGATTTATAGATTAAAGCACATGGAAGAAATGAAAGGAAAAGGCATATCCAATATTAGAACATCTGGCAATTAATTTTATTGAAATGCTTCTAAGAAGAAAAAGTAATCCAAATTTCTAGTAAGCCCTACTCTAGCAGAAATGGTTTGCGTCTCTTTATTTTAAAAATTAACTACTCTTTCTTGTACTAATAATAACTGCTGCTACTACTGCTATTACTGCGACACCTATTGCACCGTAAGTGAATGTTGCAGGTAGTCCTGTCTGTTCGGTTACATTAGATGTTATAGTTGATGTAGTTGCTGTAGTTATTTCAGATGTTACTGTTACTGTGTTTGCAGATATTGTGGTTGTTGCTGTAGTTGTAGATGTAATTGTTGTTGGACTTGTTGTTGTTATTGTGGTTGTTGTTGTTATTGTGTCCGCAGCTATCGTTGTTGTAGCTGTTGTTGTGATTGTTGTTGAACTTGTTGTTGTTACGGTTGAGGTTACAGTCTTAGTAACTGCTTCAGATTCTCCATTACCTGCTTGTAATGGGGTAAGTATAGCTTCTACTAATTTATGTTCTCTCACTCCGACTATAATATGTTCTTCCCAGGTTTCAAAACCTTCCATCTCAACTCGTATATCAGCTTCAAATGGGCTTCCTACGAAATGTTCGTAGGGGGTTTGACCTTTTAATTCTCCGTCTATGTATACATTCGCTCCACTGGGTACACTCGTTATAATTGCCTCACATTCCGTGATGCCATATGTGTACGGGACTAATAGACTGCCACTGATGATTATACTTATTGAAAATATAGCAATAGCTACAAATGCTCTTAACTCTTTCATTCTTATTATTTTAATAATTGACAGAGTATAAAAGTTTTGAAGGTGATTAACTTTCTTTTGAGCTATAACTTTATCAGGAATATAATCATCGGCTTTATTGATTAATTGATGGTTTTTTGTGGAAATGAGGCTAAATTATGACTGATAGAAGCATCGTAATAAAAGGTGCACGCCAACATAACCTCAAAAACATAAATCTTGAGATACCGAGAGATCTTATGGTTATTATTACTGGTTTAAGTGGGTCTGGTAAATCATCTCTTGCATTTAACACCCTTTTTGCAGAAGGTCAACGTAGATATATTGAATCTCTTTCAGCTTATGCTCGACAATTTTTGGGTCAGATGGAAAAACCAGATGTTGATTATATTGAAGGCCTCTCTCCTGCAATATCTATAGACCAAAAAGCTATTTCCAAGAATCCACGTTCAACGGTTGGAACAGTGACCGAAATTTATGATTATTTTAGGTTATTATTTGCAAGAATAGGTATTCCTCATTGCCCTAAATGTGGTCGTGAAATACAATCTCAAAGTGTTGAGAATATTGTTAACCATATCATGAAGATGAAAAAAAACTCAAAAATTGTATTGCTTAGTCCTGTTGTTGAAGGAAGAAAAGGAGTATACAACCAACTTTTTGAAGATCTTATTCGAGAAGGATATGCAAGAGTTCGGATTGATGGAGAAATCCATACCTTAGGGGAAAAAATTAATCTAGATAAATACAAGATGCACAACATAGAAATAATTGTTGATAGGTTAATTATTGGTCCTAACATAAGAAAAAGACTCACTGATTCTATTGAAACAGCTCTAAAAGTAGGTAATGGAAAGATTATTGTAGATGAGAAAGGAAGTGTTGAACATCTCTTTAGCGAACAATTCTCCTGTGATTCCTGTGGAATAGGATATGATGAATCAACTCCACGAATGTTCTCATTTAACAGTCCATATGGGGCATGTTCTACTTGTGGTGGTTTAGGAGGAATCTTAAGTATAGACCCAGATCTTGTTGTTCCTGATAAAAAAAAGTGTCTGAACGAACGTGCAATCAATGTAGGTGGCTTCGCTGGCGGGTATATGCAAAGTATGTTGGAGCACTTAGGTAAGCGATATGGTTTTAGATTAGATATTCCTTTCCAGAATCTTTCTGCTAAACATCAGAATATTATCCTATATGGTAGCGGTGGAGAACGGATCTCCATGGAATATACTTCTAGGTCTAGCAATTTCTTAGTGAAAGGTAAATTTGCTTTCGAAGGAGTAATTCCTATTCTGCAAAGAAGACACGCTGAAACAAAATCTGAGAGAGTTAGACATTATTATCAATCACTTATGCGAATTCATCAGTGTACTTCATGCAATGGTGCTAGACTTAGACCTGAAAGTCTTGCAGTTACAATTAATGATAAAAACATCACACAATTTACTTCCATTTCTATTGAAAAAATACTTGATATAATACAAAGATTAGTTCTTAGTAATCGGGAGAAAATTATTTGTAAACAGATATTGAAAGAAATTCTGAGTAGACTAAAGTTTCTTATCAATGTGGGGCTAAATTATCTTACATTAGATCGTGCATCTATGACTCTGTCAAGTGGTGAATCTCAGCGTATTCGTTTAGCAACCCAAATAGGATCAAGTCTTGTGGGCGTCCTATACATCCTGGATGAGCCAAGTATTGGACTTCATCAAAGAGATAATTCTCGACTTTTAGATACTCTCAAGCATCTTAGAGATTTAGGTAATACACTGATTATCGTAGAGCATGATGAAGACACTATTTTATCGTCAGATCATATTGTGGACCTTGGACCTGGTGCAGGGGCTCACGGGGGTAGGGTAGTGGCCGAAGGAACGCCGCAAGAAATCATTAATCATCCTGAATCAATAACAGGTAAATATCTAAGCGGAAGATTGCAGATACCTGTTCCTTTTCCAAGAAACAAAGGTAACGGAAAGTTTCTGGTTATTCGTGGTGCGACACATCACAATCTCAAAAATATTGATGTTCAAATACCGTTAGGTGAATTTGTTTGTATAACTGGAGTTTCTGGCTCAGGTAAAAGTACATTGATTAATGATATTCTATATAGGTTTCTTGCTCAGCATTTTTACGGTTCAAAAGAAAGTCCAGGTGCTCATAGTACTGTAGAAGGTGTAAACAATCTCGATAAAGCAATAATAATTGATCAATCTCCAATTGGAAGAACACCTAGATCTAATCCAGCTACATATTCTGGATTATTCACACCTATACGAGAATTCTATTCTCAATTACCAGAGTCACGTGCTAGGGGATATTCTCTGGGACGTTTTAGTTTCAATGTAAAAAGTGGGCGATGTGAAAATTGTCAAGGTGCTGGCACTATATGTATTGAAATGCAGTTCTTACCAGATGTTTACGTAACTTGTGATGTGTGTAAAGGTAAACGGTACAATTCAGACACGTTGCAAATAATTTCCAAAGGTAAAACTATTACTGATGTTCTAAACATGACCGTTGAAGAAGCTTTACAGTTCTTTCAGAATCTTCCAAAAGTTAAGCGAAGACTCCAAACTTTAATGGATGTTGGACTTAGCTATATCAAGCTTGGGCAACCTGCAACTACCCTTTCAGGTGGTGAAGCCCAGCGAGTCAAACTTGCAACTCAATTAAGCAAGATAAGTACTGGAAATACACTATTTATTTTGGATGAACCTACCACAGGATTACACTTTGCTGATGTTCAGAAGTTATTGGATGTACTCATTAGGCTTACCGATAGGAAGAATACAGTTATTGTTATTGAACATAATCTGGATGTTATTAAAACTGCAGATCACATCATAGATCTTGGACCCGAAGGTGGTGATAATGGAGGGCAAATTGTGGCAGAAGGAAGCCCAGAAGATGTTTCCAAGATTAAAAGTTCGCATACAGGCCAATATTTACGCAAGATATTGAGGCGGCAATTTGAAAAACCTGAAAATCTTAGCACAAGAATTACCAGATAAACCTGGCGTTTATCTGATGAAGGATGTACAGGGTAAAACTCTGTATGTTGGGAAAGCTTCTTCACTCAAGAAACGTGTGACTAGCTATTTTCAATCTAGTAAAAAAATGCTTCCGCATATACTTCGGTTAATTAATGAAATTAATGACCTGGAGACTATTCTTACAGATTCAGAGACAGAAGCTCTAATTTTGGAAAATAATATGATTAAGCGTTATCAACCAAAATATAATGTTAGATTAAAAGATGCTAAATCTTACCCCTTTGTGAGGATTTCTAAGCAAGAGCGTTTTCCACGTTTTTTAATAACACGAAACATTGTAAATGACGGATCAATTTATTTTGGTCCCTACACAGATGTAAAATCTCTAAGAAGAACTCTACAATTTGTAAGGAAAATTTTTCAGGTTGCAAATTGTAAAATAATTATCAACGCAAAAAGACCTAGAGCATGTATTGAGTATCAGATTAAGAAATGTGCTGCTCCATGTATTGGACAAATATCTGAAGAAGAATATAATGAATTGGTTAAAGCAGTTATTAACCTATTAGAAGGTAAACATCATTCGTTAACTTTAGATATTATTCAGAAAATTAAAAACGCATCTGCAAAAAACGCGTTTGAGAAAGCAGCAACTTATAGAGATCAACTTAGAATGGTGGAAAACATAGTTCAAAAACAGAAAATTGTTTCAATTGGAGGGGGAAACAAAGATGTTATTGCAATTGAAAAGTCAGGTGACAAAGCCTCTGCACAAGTTTTCTTAATACGTGATGGAATGCTTTTAGATCGTAAGCAATTCCTGATACAAACAATGCTGGAAACTGAATATGATGAAATACTATCTGAGTTTCTGATGCAGTATTATGTTGACGCTAAACATATTCCAAAGGAGATTATGCTAAAATCCTTGCCTAAAAATTCTGTGAACATTAAAAAATGGCTTTCAGGAAAGGGGAAATTCAAACTAAAAAAAGCTGCAAGTAAACAAGAAAAAGATCTTTTGAAAATGGTTCACCGAAATGCTGTATTATTCCTAGACCAAAAGATGGGTTCTACATTAAAGAAAACAGGATTACACCTTGAATCAATTAAGGAGCTACAAGAAGTATTAGGATTGGATAACCCACCAAATCGGATCGAGGGTTTTGATATTTCTAATATTTCGGGTTCATTCTCTGTTGGTTCAATGGTTGTTTTCGAGAATGCTGAACCAGTAAAATCAGAATATAGAAAATTCAAGATAAAAACAGTGAAAGGATCTAATGATTATTTGATGATGAAAGAGATAGTTACCAGAAGGTACCGTAGACTCCAAGATCAAGGGTCTCCTCTACCTGATCTAGTGCTGATTGATGGTGGAAAGGGTCACCTGAGAATAGCTGAAGAATCTCTAAAAGAACTTGGAATTACAAATCTTTCAATAATGGCACTTGCTAAATGTGAAGAAGAGATCTATACTCCAAATATTAAGTTTCCTTTAATTCTTGAACCTAATTCTAAGGCATTATTATTGGTACAATATATTCGAGATGAGGCACATCGATTCGCGATTCAATATCACAAAATTCTAAGGAGAAAAGGTATGTATGAATCAGAACTTGATCTTATTCCGGGTATAGGAATTTCAAGAAAGAAAATTCTCCTCAAATATTTTGGAAATGTAAACGTTATTCGAAAAACCAGTGTAGATGAAATCTCTAATATACCTGGTATTAGTCAGGCATTAGCACAAAAAATCTGTGATTTCTTTAAAAATAGTGGAAGAACTGTATTTCGAATCAATTAAATACGATAATTCCTTATGCTATTATTGATAATAATTTGGGAATAAATCTTGATGAAAAAGTTAAAGCTTTGGTTGATGGTAAAAACTTCGGTAATATAGCTACAATAATGAGTGACGGTTCTCCGCAGGTTACTCCGGTGTGGATTAATCGAGATGGAGACTCGATATTGGTTAATACAGCCATGGGAAGAACGAAACAGAGAAATTCTGTTAGAGATCCAAGAGTTGCATTAACTATTTTTGATCAAGAAAATCCATATAGTATGGCAATGATCAGAGGTACTGTTGTAGAACAGACAGAAGAAGGTGCAGATGATCATATAGATAGTCTCGCACAAAAATATATTGGGGAAGCCAAGTATCCTTGGAGAAATCCCGATGAAAAACGAATGATATTGAGGGTAATGCCAGAAAAAATTTTCACAATGTAAAGTTTTTTTATTCTTAAAAATAATTATATTAATCAACTTTAATTTAAAGTAAATATGTAATGATACCGCTGACTAAATCTAAATATGGCAAAATATTGTAATTTAGATATGTTTTACTGTTAGGGATTAGATGTAAATTGCTAAAATTTGGGATAGGCCTAGTACCTTTCGAAGAATGTGAAGTATCTGTAAAATATTCAATAAAGGCTGAAAAGGCTGGGATAAATTATGTTTTCATAAGTGACCATCTTCAAGGACGAAACATCTTCATCTGCCTTACGGCGATAGCGCTTAAAACAGACAAAATTTTAATTGGACCTGGAATAACAAATCCATATTATGTTCATCCAATTACAACTGCACAGATACTCTCTTCTCTTGATGAATTAGCGCCTGGTCGTTTGGTATGTGGGTTAGGTGCTGGTGATTCAACTAATCTTAAGCGAGTTGGAATAAAACAAGAAAAACCTGTGGCAGCAGTTAAGGAAGCTTCACAAATCATTAGAAGCAGTCTTTCAGATGGTCCAGTAAATATCGATGGAAAAATCTTTAAAATATCTGATCAAAATTTCAGTTTTCCCAAATCAAATCGTATTCCTATACTTATTGGAGCACAAGGTGAAAGAATGCTGAATCTGGCAGGTGAGGTCGGTGATGGTGTAATCATAAATGCTGCAGATTCGTTTGAATGTGAACTAGGAATTAAATCAGTTAGACAAGGAGCAGAATTGGTGGGGAAAAATCTTGATAAATTTGAATTTGCTGCTGCAATGCCATTTTCTGTTGCAAGAAAATCGGAAGAAGCAGTAAAGCGAGTTCTAGGTAGTGCTGCTTTGATTGCTGCGGGTAGTCCAGATTCATTACTTGAAAGACATGGTATCTCTTTAGAGGATCGAGATAATGTGCGAAAAGCTCTATTGGAGACTGATTATGATTCTTTAACAAAATCTGTTTCCCCAGAAATGGTTAACTCATTAACAATTGCTGGAACCCCAGAATACTGCATTGAAAGAATTATTTCTTTATATAAATCAGGTATTTCACTTATTGTTTTATCTGCCCCTCTGGGGCCAGATCCAGAAAAAGCCATTGATATTATTTCTCAAGAAATAATGCCGCAATTTGATTAACTCAGAATAATGGTGTATCTTGAATGTAGCTTCGTTCGAGTTTCAAAGCAGTAAATGCTTTTTCAACCTCTGAGCCAAGGTATGCCGCATGTTCTAATGTTGACATTAATCCTTTTTCAGAAGCCGCCATATACACTTCTTTAGGAGTCTTCCCTCTTATTATCAATTCGGGTTGTTTCATATTGGATCGTGTGTAATGAAAAAGCAATATGCTGTCTTTGTCTCGTTCAAGAAGTATCTTAAAACAACCTTTTGGGTCAAGACGGTATTCATCTTTAATTTCAGCATCAATAATCTCTGTTTCTTTTAAAATAGATTTGTTATATTCTTCAGATTTTAGTTTCTCTTCCTTTAGAATAAGTAGATTTAATCCTATTTCTTTTGGAATTGATTCACGTTTTTTTGCAAGAAACATCATGTCTGACACTTTAGCAAGTTCCCTAACGCTTCCTCTCGCTTTATCACTTACTTCTGTGGTCAGGAGAAAACTTACCTCCATTTCGGCAGCAATTCCAGCTAAGAAAGCATTGACACCAGGTGAATCCGCATCTAAGAGTTCTGTAACGTTTCCTACTCCAAGGAAGATTGGAATATTTGGGTAACGTTCTCGAAATTTGTAAGTTGCAACAATTGATTCTGTACTTCCAGGAGTTACCAGTGGGTCTAATATAGGATCTGCTATTATCTTTGTAAAACCGTTCTCTCTGGATGTTTTGATATTCTCTTCTAGAAGTTTTAGTCTTTCTGATGCTTTTCTTGGAAAGAGTCCTTTTCGAAAATCTGTAGGTAATACAACTGCGGGGAGATGAGTTCCAAACTTTGATACTTCAACTATATTTTTTGGATCTAAACTTACAATTAGGTCAGCCTTTGCAGAAACAGCTTCTTCAATCTCAATGGGATCCATACTGTCAATGCTAACAGGAATATCTACTACCTCTTTTACTGCATCAATTGCTCTTGATGCATCCCTAGGCATAGATAATCCGGCAACCATCCCAACATCGATGATATCTGCCCCCGAATTTGCATAATATACTGCCTTTTCCTTAATCTCTGTATCCGTCATCATAGGTGCATCTACAATTTCAGCAACAATTCTGGAAGGGAAATCTTTTCCAACTGCCAGGTTTCCAACCTGAATATTTCCATCTTTTTTCAAAAGTGCTTTTTTGTTAGTCTCAGTCTCTTTCAAAATTTCTAATGATTTCCTGTTCAATTCTTCTCGAATAATATCGCAAGCGGGAATAGTGGTTGAAAGTTCTATATTTGGTAGATTATCAAGAACAGCAGGTATATCTGCAGCATGTCTAGGACCCTTGAAAGTTGGAATCCCGGTAGTTTTAGTAATTATAGAAATGTTTCCTTTGACTAATCCTGGGATAAGTATCATTTCAAAATTTTCAGTGTTTATTCCGGAAAGTTTCAGTGAAATATAGCGTGAAGTCATTAGCGCAGCTACACCAAAAGGCAAGGCAACTACTGATAGATTGAACTTGCTTTTTTTTGTATATTTCTTCACGATTGGTTCTGCCAATTGACTTGTTACAATGAGAATCTTCATTAGTGAAACCCTTCTTTACATCGTTTGTTTGGCTATAAAGCCATTAAGGTGGATGGATGTATCTATTTTCTTCTTGCTTTTTGTGACTATTCTGCGTTGCAAAGATCAATTTCTGTGTAGAATGCTTCCCATGCAATTCAGAAGTGAGGCGGAGCGATAATTTCAGTGAGTTGTGTTTCTATGTAATCTCAAGATATTCATTCTCTACTATAGCTCCATATTGAATTGGTTGATGTGTCTATTAGTTGTCCATTATTGATTTGAATTCTTTTTAGATTATGCCGTATCTTTTTCTTATTTCGTTGATTCTAGATAAGTGAATATGGTCTAAAACCGATCCATTTGCATTTCGAATATCAAGTACCTCAATTAATTCCTTGTACTCACCTCCTGCAAGTCCATCAGCTATCAATGCTGCCCCTTGCGAAGCCTCTTTCACATTCTGTGTAAATCCTTGAATTTCTTTTACATCACCATATTTATTGAGGCGTTTAGATATTTCATTTCTTATTTTGGGTAAAATTGATAGTCTACCTGAAATTAGAATCTCACGAGGTTTTTTAACAGCAACATTCGTTGATGCTACATCACATTCAATACCTTCAATCAAAGCATTCCATGCAATTCTGAGCTTTTCAGATGAATTGTGTTTATTAGAAAATTCTTCAGGTGTGATCATCGTTTCTTCAGCTATGGATTTTGCTCCTCCTTCAAATAATGTGTTTTTTGTAATTGTATCTAGAATGTATGCAAGTTCTCCATCCATTTTACCTTGTGCGGCGAAAGCTGGACCTGCAGATGTTCCCCCAATACCACTTATTATTTTACCCTTATCCACTCCAATAATTGCATTAAAAGCAAAACCGATTTCAACCATTATGAAAGATGTTTCTTCATAACTTATTCCAAGACGTTTTGACTGGTCAAAAACTCCTAGTGTTGCACTACATAATTTATCTGGTGTTCCTAAATCTATCTTGTTCGCTTTTCTATGTTCAGGAACAGTCTTTAGATGAATTACTCCTGGTATAAAGAACACATTTAGATTTTCTTTTCTCATCAATTTTACTAATTTACTTAATCCAACAATTACACCAGTTTTGTCATCAGGTTTTGTTAGAATCATTTCAAAATTTTCTTTATCGCCTACTTGGCTGATATGGGTTAATGGAAGTCCATAACCTGAAGGTCCAACTATGGCATCAAGGTCACCTACAGATTTTAGAGCATCAATGACAATTCCAGGATTCTTAGCTATATCTGCTGAAAGTATGCTTCTCTCTAGGAATAATCTTCCTTCGTTTAATCCGCATAAGTCGAAACTCTTTGTTCCAGGATCTATTCCAACAACTTTCACCATATTAATCTCTCAACTTTCCTATTTATGATAAATTGTTGTTAAAAAACCTAAACACAACAGTGGTTTGAAGAATCGTAGAGAATAGGCGTAAAATCCAATGATAAACCATCCGTACACCCCATGGCATTGCACGAAAAAACATCTTTAATCTTAACGCCTAACTGTTGAAAATAACGTGTTTTAACGCCTATATCTTTTGCTGTTGATACCAATTAGAGTTTTAATTTAGGTTCAGAATGTGAACTTACAATCTCTTTGATGCGACCTGTCTTACCGTTTGTCAATATTACTTTTATTCCATGAGGATGCTGAGAAGAATTTGTCAGAATTCTTTTAACTATCCCGTTAGTTAATGCACCATTCTTTTGATTATGTTTTTCTACAATTCTAACCTTAGAACCTACAACTATATTCTTTCTAAGATTTCCAGTTTTCATATGAATCGATTGTCTAATCATTTATGGAAAAACTTTTCTTTTTATAATAATTATTTTTCGCTCAAGTTTTTTAGTAATGAAAAAGAAATTATGTAATGATATAATCTAAATATGATGATGGTTACTATACGCAAACAGATAATATGATGTAAAAATAGTGAGATAATATATTTTTGATTATTAAATAAAGTAGGTATGATTATTGGAGAAGATAGCAAAAGATGTGATGAATGCTGCTCAATTAGCTGCATCCCTTGAAGTTTCAGCTACCCCAAAACCTGGAAATGTACATAGAAACGCCGATTATCCTTCTACTAAATTCGAACATTTTCTATCCGGTGCAGTTGCATTAGGTCCTGCAATAAGCAGTGCAGCATCTCAGGGAATAAAAGTAGGTTCTGATGTAATCAAGTATAACGAAATTGGGATTGGTAAATATGTTAAACAAGCTGTTCAAGATGTCAAATCGTGGCATAATGGTGGAAATACTCACCTAGGCAGCATCATGCTTTTTGTGCCCCTATCAGCTTCCGCTGCTATACTGAAAAAAAGAGAAAGCAAGATTATGGTTGAATCGCTTCGTAAAGAAGTTGTAAAAGTTATGGAAGCTACAACTACTCAAGATACTCTAGACTTCTATGATGCTGTATCCTCTTTGAATTTAGGTTGGCTAGGAGAAATACGATTGAAAGATAGACCGGATATTAATTCTTCTCATTCGATAAATCAAATCAAAAATAGTGGAATTACTTTTTTTGAAATTATGCAATCTTCTTCTGAATGGGATGGAATATCACATGAACTTACGAATGGGTTGTCTGCTTCTTTCACCATTGGATACCCTTCGTTTATCGAAACTTACACTGAAATCCAGGATGTTAATGTAGCGACAGTGAATGCTTTTCTTAAAATACTTTCTGAAATTCCTGATACATTCATAGCACGAAAAATAGGGTTAGAAATCACTCATAATATATCTGAAGCTGTTAAGATCGGTATGCCTCTTTCTCAAAAAATCTCTGAAAAATCAAAGAAGATTCTAGATGAATGCAGAGGAATGTTATCTGAAAAAGGACAAGCAGAAATTGTAGAGATGGATGAAGAATTAAGGCGAAGTGCTGGAAACCTAAATCCAGGTACTACCGCTGATATTACTGCAGCCTCTCTTATGATTGCGCTTCTTACAGGTTTTAGAGTTTAGTTTCTATTTCCACAAGAACCAGAAAATTTTCGTTTCTGTGCTACTTTTTTATGAAGTGCTTTCAAGAGAAAACCTGATCCAAGGAAGAATGAATTCTCCGTAAGCACGATCTCAGGGGTAATCTGCATGGAAAGGAAATGGACCTGAAAATGCTTTTAAACTATTTTTCTACTACCAAATGAATCAAGGGTTTAGATATTGAAACGCAGAAGATTCTTACTTCTTTTAGGAGCCATATTAGGATCTTTAGGAGTATGGCAATCCGGTGCTCTTCAAAACATTTACAAGGATTCAAAAGAAACCAAGGAACCAGCAAAAAGTAAAACGGATAAGGAAACGAACAGTACCCAGATTCAGAAAAGTAAAACGGATAAGGAAACGATTACGCCAAAACAGAAAGCAACGCGAACCACACCTGATTGGCAAAAAGAATTCTCATCTTCCTTAAAGGATGCAAGGGGTTCAGTTAGTCAACAAGAACTAAAAGAGTTACCTCGACCTTGGATAAAGGCGAGTAGCAATTTTGGGCCACAGATCAATAGTCAATCAATCAATCAACCTGGGGAAATTAGTTATACTGTATCTAACATGGGTAATTTTGCTGCGATTACGTGTTACACTGAAGTTTATGAAGGACCGGGTGGTTATAGCACTCCATTATCTGGTTATGAGCTTCGCGGTAGGAAAGTCATTACACTTCAACCGGGTGAGGAGCGAGAAGTAAGTTTACCTTGGGTTAGAACGCGACAGTCAGGTCGAATTGTTGGAATAGCTTATGATCCAGTGCTTGATCCGAAAAATTGGTATCTGGATCAAGAAACACCCCACCAGAATCGGCATGTTACTTCG
>Ga0208638_1000189_pt1 | contig 52829 bp, 46 predicted proteins | sample ETNtaG_34_FD_185753 | JGI IMG/M metagenome (GOLD analysis project Ga0208638, IMG submission 185753) | Marine microbial and viral communities from oxygen minimum zone, Eastern Pacific Ocean - ETNP201306SV51 (SPAdes) (version 2) | ecosystem: Environmental > Aquatic > Marine > Oceanic ...
ATACTGTTAGAAAAATCATCCAGCTTTTTGGCAGGTCTTTTTTATCAGTCTCTTTGAGGTCTGTCTTTAAAGCTTCTGATTCTTCTAAAGATTTCGCTGGAGGTTTGAATGTGGGTTCGGGTTCGGATGGAGTAACAGGCGCAGGTTCTTCAATGAGATGCGGTTCAGGAATAGACTCCATACTCACTTTGTGGTCTGGCGGCAATTGTTCTTTAGAAGGTTCTTCTTTATTGGTCTCTTTGATGTCCGCCTTTAAAGGTGGCAATTCTTTATCGGATACGGCTGGAGGTTCGGCAGGGAGTTCTGGTTCGGGAGAAGGCTCAGATACAGAAATCTCAGCTTCTTCTTGTGGTTCAGGAATAGGTTCTATCCGTTCTTTGTAATCTGATGGCAACTGTTCCTGTAGCACATCACTAGCCCTTTCTTGTAAGACAATAATTGCGCTCCGCAAAGCTTCAACAGGATCTTCTTTACCCCGGGCATTAGCCAGAATATACTGAGCGTCCATGGCTTCAGCCCATTTCTCGAAAAACTTGAAATCGCCGGAAATATCCAGGAAAACTAATTTCCTCCCGATCTTTTCCTTAAGTTTAGCAAGCCTTTCATTGATCAAATTTAGATTCCTGGCATGGTAAAGAGTTTTGAGTTGGTTATATATTTCTTTGAAGGTAACCCCTTGCGCTTTTAAAGAACGGTATTGTTTGTTTAATTCTTCATACCGATTATCAGTACGTATTCTCTTGCTCAAGTACCATCTTTTTTCATCCCATATCTCCTGTTCACCGTCTGATACAATCACAACAAATGCTATAGGGTGATTTTCATCGCGCTCAAGCAGATAACGAAAGGGGGCTTCCATATCTGTTGTCAGGCCATGTGCTTCTATCCTCTTGATTTTATCCCTGAGGGTCTGAAAATCTTTTTTATTTTTCATGCTAACTTTTGTGTGCTGATGAATCCTCTCGTCAAAACCAACAAGAAGCACGTTATATGGTTTATTAAATGTTTTCATAAAAGTTATCAGCCATGCTTTGGATATTGATTTAGGATCGTATTCTTTCATGGATGCAGACTGGTCGAATAAGATGATTATATCGCCAACATTTTCTTCAGCCGAAGAAGTTGGGATCAAACATAACAGGAAGAAAGTAAAAACTGTACAAAAACACGCTTTATAATATTGCATTGATTTATCAATTGTGGGATGAAAATAAATATTTCGCATTTGACTCAGGAAGCGCGTTCTAAAAAACTTCATAATGCACTCGCGATTTGTTGAAGCTGAGTTGCCGGGTTTATTTGGAAGAGCATTTAGAGCAGGTGCCGTATAGTTCGAGCCGATGGGATGTGATCTTAAACTTATGTTTCCTGGCTATCTTCTCCTGATTCTCTTCTATGTCAGGGTTTTTAAACTCAATAATCTTTCCGCATTTCATGCAAATGAGATGATCATGATGGCTATGCAGGTAGTTGTGTTCGTATTGTGCCTCGCCTTTTTCAAAGCGGCTCATTCTTGCAAGACCGGCTTCACGAAAAAGTTTTAGGGTCCTATATACGGTCGCAATCCCGATTGAGGAATCTTCTTTGCTAACCTTTTGATAAAGCTCCTCAGCTGTGATATGTCCCTCTTCTTCTAGAAATATTTTAAGTATTGTGTTTCTCTTGGATGAACCACGAAGGTTCTTTTCGGAAAGATAATTTTTTAAAAGCTGCTTTTCTTTGAGCATTTTTTGGTATAGAAATATTTCTTGATTTTAATATACTATTTTATAATTCAAATTACTATGGTTTTTTATACAGCTTTAAAGCACGATCCACAGGATCTCCTTTTCTCGCGCTCAAAACTACAATTGGTTTTTCAGTGGTCATAAAACCTGGAATATCATCACAAACATATCTTTCGGCAGGCTTCGGCCATGAAGATTTTGTCACGAACTGAAGATGGTCTATACTTGGCACATTTTTTATCCGTTGTTTTGAAGGATACCTGTCGAATAATCGCTCTGAATTGCCGCAATAAAATTCGACATCAGATAAAGGTAAAGAGTCAGCCCATTTTAGAAGTTGGACAGTCGGAGGATTGTTTTGGACGCGATAAGCATAATTGAGGGGTAGCGTGAGAGAAAAAATAAGTATAGTTGTAGCTGCTGTTTTTTGATATTTTTCAATAAATGGAGAAAGAGCGAGGACAAAAACCGGAATAAGAGGCAATAGATGTCTTACTTTTTCCGGGTTTTGACCTATGACAACCCAAACCATATAAAATAAAACAGCTGTAAAAAATGTCTTTGTTTGCGCGTCAATGAAATTCCTGTTTCGCAGGAATATAAATATTCCCGTAAGTGTAAAAACTATCCATGGCAAACGGGTCAAAAGTATTCCAGAGCCGATCCAGCCAAAAGCTTCTCCCGCGCGGATAGCAAATAACAAAAACCGGTTGTTTGCTTCCAGGTCACTGCCTATTGCTCCGCCCCATTTATCAAAGTGCCCATAGGTGAAGGATATTCCAGTAAAAAAGAGTTCTTTGGGGCCCACTATAACGGCTTGAGGGAGAAACCAGAAAAAGATACCAAACAATAAACCTCCGGAAACGGATAAACCTTTTCCGGAACGAATGCCTTTGACAAAATAAAACATAGCAAAGGGCCACCATGAAAGCCGTATTCCTAACATTAAGCCGATAACTGCCACAGATAAAAACCATCTAATGCCTGATGCTTTGTCAGGATTTCCAAGTAATACTGTTGCTAAAATCAGCAAAGCTAAAGCCGGCATTTCAGTAAATATTTTATGGGAGAATTCAAAAAAAACAGGATTAACAGCTATTGCGGTAATACAAAGCAGAGCTGTCTGAGGGTTCTTGGTTTGCCGCAGCATAACAGATATAAGCCACAAGCAGATAGTTCCTGAAAAAACTGAAAGAAATACGCATGCCCTTTCAGGTGAGCCTAAAATAGAGGCGATAAGTTTTCCCGCTGCAATATAAGCCGGGTATCCCGGGAAGTGGGGTTGGTGAAATATCAGATCGTATTGTTCAATTCCGAGCAAGTAGTTTACGCCATCCTGATCATCAGGCCAGAATGACGCGGAAACGCTTATAAAAAAAATAAAAAGCGAGAGAATTGCAAATAAATAAAATTTAAAAAACATAGAGTTTAAATTGATTTTACAATTATTACTGGGGGAATCCAACATGTGAAAGCAAAGTAGGGATGTCAACTATCGAGAAAATAAAGAAAGGGCATGAAAGTGTTTAGCGAGCAAACCAATGACTGCTTAATTAATATTTTCTTAAATTATAACTTGTATACTGTTTCATAAAGAAGGGAAGTGTCTTAAGTTTAAAGTGGGATATGAGGGATAGTTTCTCTAAAAGGATGGTTGGTGGGCGGAACAGGGATCGAACCTGTGACCTACGGCTTGTAAGGCCGCCGCTCTCCCATCTGAGCTACCCGCCCTAAAATAATTGGCAATATTTTTTAAAAAGTTTAAAAGTATATCTATCGATAAATTGAGTGTCAAGGTTAATTCAATTAATATATCTTGATTATCTTTTTGACCATCAAATCGGCTTCGTAAACAGATTCTGAATCCTTAATGACTTCTCCCCTTAATGCCATGAATTTTCCTACGTACTGCTTCAGATCCTCCTGCAAAGAACCTTTGATATAATAAACTCTTTTTTTTCTTTTTCTTTTATTTATTAATGCTAGCTGTTTCCCCTGATCTTCCCAATTTTGAAGCGTGCCATATATAGTTTTGAAACTTTTTTTGCTGGGTTTTTTGATTTTTTTCTTAATATGCTCTGAATCTAAAATTACGGGCAAAGTACTCTGTTTAACCACGAAAAATTTATAATGTATTGATTTAAAAGGAGGGATAGGATAGTCCCTCTCGTTATGAAAATAAAATGCTTTCACTTCAATCTTTTCTTCGCTCTCATGCTCAAGCATTTGTACTTTATCTATTTTATAGTTATCAGTTGGATGAGAAAGAACTGCAATAACCATTCTTGATGAGAAATCATTTCTGAGTAATTCCCGTTCAAGACGCAGTGCTTTGTTATGAGTTGTAAGGTTCCTAATTTTTCTGAATTTGTTAAACAAATAGGTAACTCCATCTTTTGAACGGATGACACTAATGTATGGAGGCTGGCCCAGGTTGGTTCCCTTAACAGTGGTTATAAAATTTCCAGTGTATTCTTTGATAAATTTGATTCTTTTTGGGGAGGCATGGACAGAATTTATCAAAACGAGAGAAGCTATGATAAGGATAAACAGAAAATGCAGGAGAAGTTTCTTGTCAATCCTATTTATCTTAGATTTTTTCACTGTTTTCTATCTTTTGTTATGAGTCAAGGGTCAGGGAATGAAGGTCAAGAAGGAGCAATATCTGACCCATCATCCTTGCCCCTTGACACAAATTAAAAACTATTTTTACTCCACCCATTCTGCAGTAAAAACATTTGTTTCTCTCTTTTTATTATTGAACCTGTTTGAAGCGAATACCAGGTGTCTGCCATCGCGCGTAAACATTGGAAATCCGTCAAACGATTCATTGAATGTGATCTGCTCCAGCCCGGTACCGTCAATATTAATAATATAAAGATCAAAGTTTCTTCCTTTTTTGCTCTTCACATTTGAAGAGAAGATGATCCTTTTACCATCAGGGTGAAAAAACGGAGCGAAACTTGCCCTGCCAAAATCAGTGACCTGCTTTATATTTTTCCCATCCGCGTCCATGAAGTAAATTTCTAAAGCTGTAGGTCTAAATAAACTATTTTTTACCAGATCATCATAATCTTTTAATTCTTTTTCTGTTTTGGGCCTGCTTGACCTGAAAACAATTTTTGAACCGTCAAAAGAGAAAAAGGCGCCACCGTCGTAGCCTTTTAAAAATGTTAAACGCCTTTGATTACTGCCGTCCAGGTTCATGGTATATATTTCCGGATCATTGTCTCGCATCGATGTAAAAACTATTTTGTCCCCTGTCGGAGAGACTGTGGCCTCCGCGTCATACCCGGGTGCATCGGTTAAACGTTTCAGGTTTGAGCCGTCCGCATTAGCCAGGAAGATATCAAAAGAGTTATAAAGTTTCCAGACATAACCTTTTGACCTGTCGGGAGGCGGAGGACAGTTGCTGTCGACAACATGAGTGGATGCGTAAAGGATTTTCGCATCACCAGGCAAAAAGTAAGCGCAAGTTGTTTTCCCCTTTCCAGTGGAAACCATTTTTTTACCTTTTCCGTTAAGGTTCATTGTGAATATCTGATCGCATTTCAAATCGCTGGTTGTAGCCTGGTAGATTAGTTTCTTTTCATTAAATGATAAATAAGCTTCGGCATTTTCCCCTCCATCAGTAAGCATTTTTATATTCCTCAAATGCTTTTCTCCCTTTATATGAAAAGGACCATTCAGCGCAGATTCGGAAAAGCTGTAATTAAAGGATGTCGGTATGACGATAGAAAATATAATAATCAGGAAAGTTAATCTTTTAAATTTTTTTGATAGCATAAGAGATTTCATTAGTAACCGTAAATTACTTCAAATCGTTGATTAATGCTTCCAATATAAATTAAAGTATACTTCAAAAAATCCGAATAATCATCTTTGATTTCGGCAAAGCTGAGCTTAGCTCTGCCTTCCATGGCCTTAACCCTTTGGGCGGCTTTCCTTCGGAAACCGTCCAATTTTATCATCGTGATAAAATTGTGATTATCGGCAAAGCTGTGCTCTGTATGGTTTTTGTGAATAAACCTGCTAGAGCAGTCTTGTAGACTGTTCCTTAATCTTTTGATATTATTCGTAGCCCTGCCGTGTTGAGACAAACCAATCTTATTATCTCGCCAATAATTCCACCTGCACTGTTTTTTCATTTCCTTTGCGCAGAAAAGTAATGACAGCAGTGTCTCCCGGATTCATTGATTTCAATAATTCGGAAAAAGAGCGTAAATCATCAATTGGATTTCCATTAACATGAGTTAGCATATCATCTTTTTGCAATCCAGCTTTTTCAGCAGCTGAGTCCGGTAAAGTTCCGACAATTCTAACTCCTTTTCCTTCATAAGCAAAATCAGGAATTGTACCCAGACTAACTTTTCTCCCTTTCACCGGCTTTGTAGGTTTCCCTGATTCGAAATCTCTTTCTGTTTCAAGTAATGAAGTCAAGGGTTCTTTGCGGCCTGCTAAATATTCAACGGCCTCTTTCACTACTGATGCTATTTTCACTAATCCTGCAGTATCTATTCTTTCTATGGTATCTGTAGGACTGTGATAATCGAGATGCGGACCGCTGAAAAACTGCACTGCCGGAACCCCTGCATCGAGAAAACTTTTCTGATCACTTGAACCAAAATCGTTGGAGACAGATTTTATTGGGACGCCGGTAACATAACTGGCTCCCATCAAAATATGAATCCACTCTCGCGCTGAACCTGTACCAAAAACCATAAGTTTATTTTCACCTAGCCTGCCTACAGTATCGAGATTCAATGCGCCGATACTTTTTTCTACAGGAAACCTTTTTTCGTTTTCCACATAATGTTTTGAACCGATTAGTCCTGCTTCTTCTCCGGTAAACGCCGCAAATACTACAGTGCGGTCTGGTTTCAATGTCTTTCCCAATATTTGAGCAAGTTCCAACAGTATCGCAACACCGCTGGCATTATCATCCGCGCCGGGATGAATTTTTCCTTTATTACCCTGTCTCACATCCGGCCATCCAAGGCCGAGATGATCGTAGTGAGCGCTGAAAACTACGCTCTGCCCTTTAAAATCAGGATTATTACCTGAAATAACACCAATAACGTTTTTTAATGCCATATTTTGATCAAATTCACCACTTTTAGTCATCCATTCCTGAAAATAGCTTCCTTTTTTACCACCTGCTGGTTCCAGTCCAGCCTCTTGAAACTTGCTGGCAATGAAATCAGCTGCTTTATTCAATTCCTCAGTTCCTAAACCGCGTCCTTTAATTTTTTCATCAGCAAGAAAGCGGATTACATTCATCATCCGTTCTTCTGAAAATTTTGCCGGTAAATAAGCAAGGGCTTGTCTTGGAACCAGCTTTGTAAGAACTTCCGATGGTGTGGTTTCCACCCTTTGTGAAGGAAGAGAAGATGGAATTTCTTTGCTGTCAGATAGCTGGACCGTTATGGACATTGGAGAGTTCACCGTGGGCCACCGGCCCTTTAAAACAATAGAAGGCTCACTCCCTTCAAAAGCAAGATAACTGTATTTACCGTAATGTGGTAGTTTGCGTCCGAGTCCCGGAATGGCTGCTGTGTTATCCGTTGATACCCAGACCAATGTGTAGTCAGGTTCATCAGGATTCCTGGTGGTAAATATTATGGAATGATCTTTTCTTTTTATTCCGCTTTGTCCAATACTCACCCCGGTATCATTGATTGAAACTTTATACCCTTTCATTGCTTCAATAATTTTTGGGCTAAAAAGATTTTCTTTGCCAAATAACCATACTGTACGATCTACAGGTAGTTCATTTATTTCATTGTCCAGTTGAATTTCCATTTGTCTTGAAGGTGACTTCTGCCAGGATTCGGCAACTTTGCGGTATTCATGCAAAATTTCTTCAGAAGCTGACGAAGGAAGGATGATCAGTGCTTCATCCGAACCGAAGGCGCGGGACAGGGCAGGGGGGGTCTCATTTTTATCTAGTCGTCGAAAAAGATCAAACTCAGGGTCAACTTCCAATCGAAGCGGTTTCGATGGAACATGAAGAGATATTTCAGAACGTTTGCTGTCCATTAGCACTGTAGTCTGGTATTGCTTTTGAAAACCTTGCATGGTAACGGTTATAGGTACATGTAATCTATAAGCCGGAGCTTCTTGGATCTGCTCCAAAACAGCAGTAAGCTGATATCCCTTTTCATCAAGATGAGCTACAGCGTTCCGAACTTTTATAACAGGCGCTCCTGTTTTTTTTATCCACTGGTTAAATTCAATCTGCAAATTTTTTCCGGAGATTTCTTCAAAAACTTCCCTCAAATTTTCAAATGTCGCGCGTTTAAACTTAAACTCTCGATAAAATTTCTGAAGACCCTTAATAAAAACTTTGTCGTCTAACTGCAGACGAAGCATATGAAAAAACATCAGGGTTTTGCCGTAGCCAACAGCTTCCGTGGCTGGACTGTGGCGTGAGCGAAACTCTGTTAATGGAAAATCCTTACTCTTTGCCGCGTAATCCGTGTATTTCTGCAGAGCCGTGCGGCGGTATTCCTTTCCCTGTCCCCTCTGTTCTTTAATGAGATGGTCAGAAAGATAAGCGGTAAGGCCTTCACCCCAGTTTCCGGAACTGAAATCCACAAAAACTCCATTGGCCCACCAATTATGCAAAATCTCATGCGGATAAGACGAATGCAGAATGAATGGAAATCGGATAATTTTAGAACCTAATAAAGCAAAGGAAGGCATTCCGTAACCGGTCTGCCAAAAATTTTCTATCAACGCGAATTTTTTGTACGGATAAGGACCTAACAACTTGCTGTACATCTTTATATATTGAGACCCTGTTTCTAAATATTTGTTCGCTAATTTTTCATCAGGATTGCGCAGGAAAACCAGTGTTTGTACAGGCCCGGCCTGTCTGCTGTATTCAGTAAATTTTCCCGCAATAAGATAAATCTCATCCTGGGGGTTCTGTTCTTCAAACTTGCAAAAGTATGTTTTTTTTGAACGATTTTTATTAGCAGATTGGGCGGTAGCCCTTTTAGTTGTGGCCCTGCCACCCTGGCTGATAGCTTTCCATCCCTGTGGCAACTGCACTTTCATTGAGAAAGTCACCAGGTCATCACTGAACCACGGATACCAGTAAGTTGAAGAGGCAAGGTATACCCCGTTGTTTGAAATAATTCCGGATGTTTCACTGAAACTGCGGTCGCTCTCTTCCTCCTGTTTTTGCAAAGGACTATATATTTCTCCATTGTATTTAACAGTAAAAGTACGCTCATCGGCTGGAAGGGCAACTATATAATGTTCCAGCATCTTATTATTTTGCTGAAAGATTGAATTAGTATTAGTTTCAGACTGTGAAGCTTGAGCTTTTTCTTTATAGTGGGTAATTGTTACACCTTCTGTAAGGGATACAGGTTGAAGTCCTTTATGAATAATGAAATGCACCTCACCTCCGCCAACATTGAAAAAAGAATCCGGCAGGGTAATTTTATCTTCAACATCTATCCAGTGCATCTCAGGCTGAATCACAACTTTCATGTCATGGTGAATGTTTTCCTGGGCGTAGAGAAGCGAAGGAATACTTGCTGATATAGTGAGAAATAGTAATATGAAAAAAAATATGGAATGTAAACGTTTCATAATGTGCTTGATAGCCTGCAGAAGTCAGCTCATTGCTTAATATTATTGATATGTTTGTAGAATTATACCATCTATGCTATAAATTTTTTAGAATGTAATTTAAATAGCAGGTTTGATGCATAAATCGAGTCATCCAAAATACTTATATTTTGTCGGGAAAGGTGGTGTGGGAAAATCAACCTGCTCCTCTTCAACCGCACTGGCATTAGCTGATAAGAAAAACAAAACCCTTATTATTTCGCTTGATCCCGCCCATAACCTCTCTGACATATTTGAAACGTCTCTCGAAGACAAGCCGAAAGAGATAAAAGAAAACCTGTACGCCATGGAAATAAACCTGGAAAAGCGAGTGGAAAAGTCCCTTAAAAAAACCATCGACATGATGAAAAATTTATACTCATATCTCAATGTTATTAATCTTGAGGGAATGTTTGACACCTTGCGGTTTTCTCCGGGCATGGAAGAATACGCGGTCACCTTTGCATTAGAAGATATTTTTGAAAGTTACAGGGACATGGATTTTATCATCTTCGATACACCGCCAACAGGGCTTACCCTGCGGTTCTTTGCCCTCCCGCATATATCTATCCTGTGGATTGAAAAATTATTGACATTGAGAAAAAAGATTTTAAGCAGGCGTGATTCTTTAAAAAACATACTTGGTGAAAAATACCAAGATAAGGAATTGCCTTTAACTGTTAAGGACGATTCGGTTTTTAAGGAACTTGTGAGTTTTGAAGGGCGGTTAAAAACATTAAAAAATAACTTTAGCTCTAAAGAAGACAGTTTGATGTTTCTGCTCTTGAACCCTGACAGGCTTTCTTTCAGCGAAGGACGAAGGATAATAGCGGCGTTTGAAAAATTCTCCCTGCCTCTTAATATGGTGATTATTAATAAAAGCGGACTTTATAATGATAAAACCTCTGATGAATTGTCTCAATTTATGGAGAATTTTTTTGAGGATGTGAAGAAAAAGTTTAACGGCCTTAAAACCATGGAGTTGCCATTTAAAGACAGTGGGACATTGAGCAGAGATGATATGATGGCATTTGGTGAAGATGTTTTTAATAATTTGACGACATAGGAATTTTCATTAACAACATACCAGGAGATTCTTTACGGAGTTTATGCTGAAATGTATTCATCATAAACTCCGCGACCGAAAAATATCGTTTTTGAAACATTAAGGTATATCAAACCAGTCGTCGCAATTCATCTTTCCGAACTAAAAATCTTTAAAATCATTGTCCATGGGAATCACATCATCCGGTTTTACTAATTTTCTTTGCTCCTGAGCGGGTTGGCGAAGTGTCCTTGCTCCACCTTGTCTCGCTTTCACATTCTCTATATGTTTGCCGTATTTTTTGTCCTGTTTTTGTATGTGGTTGACTAACCAGTCTCTGACAAATTTAAGCAGTTCGAACGGATCTTTCAGTCTGCCACTTAAGAAATCTTTCTGGTAATTCGAAACTTGGTTCAACAACTTCACGTGAATCGGTTTGTGGTTTGGATAATCAGGGTAGCCATACTGTTGCTGCAGTTTTTCTTCTTCATTAAAGTGGAACGTGGTAAATTTAACCAATTCATCCAACGTGTGCTTCACCTCTCCTATTTTATTGGCTCTAACTTGCCTGTATATCTCGTTTACGTAATAAAATATTTTTTTGTGATGCTGATCCATCTCAGGGACCCCAACACTGAAAAGGAGATCGCTCCACTCTATGAAGTTTTTACCATCTGCCCCGCTTAAATCACCATCAGCAGATCCTCCAAACATAATTCCCTGAAGTCCGTTTACAATATCTTCAAGCATTTTAGCCTGCGAATCCAGTTCTACGGCTGCAGCAGCAGATTCTTCCGCGGTTGCCGCGTTTTGCTGGGTCACCTGATCCATCTGGTTCACCGCCTTGTTGACCTGGTCTACCCCAACAGATTGTTCCTTGGAAGCCGAGGCGATTTCAGTGGAGAGTTCGGTCACATTTTTTATCCCCGAGAGGATTCTTTGCAAAGCTTCCCCGGAACGCGCGGCGATTTCATTTCCATGCTCTGCTTTTTGAACCGCATCTTCAATCAAAGATGCCGTATCTTTAGCTGCGGAGGCAGATCGCTGGGCCAGGTTTCTCACCTCTTCAGCAACCACAGCAAAGCCTTTCCCGTGTTCCCCCGCTCTTGCAGCTTCCACAGCGGCGTTAAGAGCCAGCAGATTTGTCTGGAACGCTATCTCTTCAATAACTTTGATAATTTTCGAAATCTCTCCTGATGATTTATTAATGGCTTCCATGGCTTCAATCATCTCTTTCATCGATTTAGATCCCTCTTCCGCTTCTCTATTCGACCCGGAAGATTGCTCACTAGCATTATTCGCGTTTTCCGCGTTCAGTTTAGATTGGGAGGCAATTTCTTCCAGGGACGCGGAAGTTTCTTCAAGGGACGCGGCCTGCTGGGTGGCTCCCCGGGCAAGCTCTTCACTGGCCCTGGTAATTTCCGAGGAGGCGGACTGAACACTATCGCTACTTTCTCCCAAATTGCCTAATATTTTATTCATTGAGTTGATGATGGTACGGCTAATTGAATAAGCCAGGGCTCCAAATAAAATGATAGAAAGTGGAATAATGATCATCAAAAGATTTTTAACGTTTTAAACCCGTGAAGTTAAAGCTTCGGTTCTCTGGCTGGTTGCCTGGTCAAGCTCTTTTGATAAAGAGGCTAAAGCTTTGAGGTAAGGGGAATCATTAATTTTAATAGATCCATCAATTTCTTTTATGGTATTTCCCCCTTCCAGCAAACCTTTTGCTGTTATTGTGGCCTTGCGATATTTTTCCACCATCTCTGTCACTTTATCCAGTGCGCTTGTTTCTGTTGGTGTGAGTGAACCCAAAGCTCTATACTTGGTAATACTGTCATTAATCGTTTTTGCCTTCACCATATATTTATCATGATCTTTTTCCTTGCCACGCAGCACATAGTTTTTGAATTTGTGAATGGCGCCACCATACCCCATCTCGGAACGCATGTCCATTAAATGGTCCTGCTTGGTCTTAACCACTTGGACGTATTCTGACCAATCCTCTTCAACCGCGTCAAAGTTCTTAATCGCGATAAATCCCATTATGATCATCGCTACCGCACCGACTCCTATAACCATAAGCATCTTGTTTCTTAGCGAAGTATCTTTTAAACTCATAAACCTCCTTTAAAAAATATTTCTCATTTAAATATAACTTGTACTCCCATTTAGACGCCAATAATCTCAAAAAAGATTAGGGTCAAAAAGAGAGTTTCTTAAGTAAATTCATTAAAAATAGTGTATTTGATTCCTATATATATTTCGATTACAGGGCATTTGGTTCCCCCAATTGTACTTCTGTTTATAACAAAAAACAATGAATATTTTGGCTCCGATTTAAACCATTTTTTTCCCTATTACCCATTGGAATCCCCCAAAAAGCATTGTTAAAACAGCCGCAAATCCTTATACTGTAAGTAGTTTAAAACAATTATCATACGAATAGTGCAAAAATCATAAAAATCTGTAACGATGATTCCAAAGGAAAACATAGTAGAAATTCTTAAAAAGATCAAAGATCCTGAATCAGAACAATCTCTATACGATCTTCAAATAGTAAGGCATATAGATTATGAGGAAGAAGCGAAAAAACTGATTATATCTCTCGATTTCAGCAGCAGAATGCCGAACTGCATAGGTTGCAAACCAATAGCCTGGGTAATACAAAAAAAAATTGTGGAACATCTCGAAAATGAATTTTTTGAGTTTGAAGAAGTAAAACAGATCGATTTTAAATATTCATAATGCGGCAAGTTGCCGTAATCAAATGGGCTTCCGCCCTGGAGAACCATTAAAAAATTTCTTCAAAAAACAAGTTATTACAGAGCAATAGCAAAATGGAGCCCAGCCGGAAAACAGTTATCAGAGATCACTTGACCTGTCCTTTATGTCTTAAAAATAATTCTTCACTTTTTTGTGAGGAGCGGGGCAGGTCCTACTTTCGATGTCCTTGCTGCAGTCTTCTTTATGTCCCTTCTTCCCACCATTTATCACCAGTCGAAGAAAAAAGGAGGTACGATACCCATACCAACCATCCTGACGATCCTCAATACCGGGACTTTTTGAACAGGCTTTTAAAGCAGTTACTCCCTTATCTCCCAAAAGGAGGAAAAGGGATAGACTATGGATCAGGCCCGGGCCCCACGCTCTCCCTCATGTTTTCTAAACTTGGTTTTCATATGGCAGAATATGACCCTTTTTACGCTAACCATAATAAGGTCCTAGAGGAAGAGTACGATTTTCTGACCTGTTCCGAGACGATGGAACATTTTAGTAATCCGAAAGAGGAGTGGGAACTTTTCCTCAAACTGGTCAAAAGGGGAGGGTGGATAGGAATAATGACCCAACTTTATGACCGGGAGATAGATTTTCCTCAATGGTATTATAAAAACGATCCCACTCATATTTCATTTTATTCAAAAGAGACTTTCAAATGGCTGGCAGAAGAATATAACCTGAAGCTTTTGTTTGGAGAAAAATCCGTGGTCTTTTTTCAGCGGATTTGAGGTTTTCCAATCACTATTTGTCATTCCTTGCTCGATATTCAATATTTATTACCTGAATCTTGCACCATTTTTTATATTGATAAATTTTATAGAAAAGAAAACCCCCTAACCCCCTTTGATAAAGGGGGAATACATATGTTTCCAGAACATGAAATTCCATATCATTTTTAATCCAAATGGTCAAATAGGGTACTTCTAACTCCCCCTTAGTAAAGGGGGCCGGGGGGATTTATTAAATTTATATGCAAGGTTCAGGTATTAAAATGTAATGACATTTATAAGATTATTCTTTGTTTTTCAACAAACTCTTGAGATCAGCGAATGGCTTGAAAGTGGAAGAGGGTTCTCTCTCAGCGCTTGGCGCTGTCCCGCCACCATGTGCGGTCTCTTCAATATACCGCGAGTGCTCATTGTCATGACAATAGATACATAGCAGTTCCCAGTTACTGCCGTCGGGTGGATTGTTATTGTGGTTGTGGTCCTTGTGATGTACCGTGAGTTCACGAAGCTTTTTACCGGAAAATTCTCGTCCGCAACGCGCGCAAATCGAGGGATAAATCTTGAGTGCTCGTTCCCGATAAGTTTGTTCCCGGAGATGCTGGTCGTGTCGGGCCTCAGCGATGAACTTGTCAATATCTGGCTTTGTCTTCTTTTCTGGCACTAGTCTTCCTTCGAGTAGGCCGGTTCAACAGGCCTAAAGACCTCACAAGAAGCGTGAAGCAAATTTCGGGTAGAAGTAGTACTCAATTATAAGAATGTTCTCTCGAATAATTCCTTGACTGCTTTCCTGCCGTTCTCTTCGAGAAAACGAGTCCCTGTTCCGGCAAAATGAATATGCTTAATGACGGGTTTATCTTTGCTCTTGCATTCAATCCAGTCAGCCTGGTTCCAATTAAACCACGCGTCACGTTTCTGGTCGAACACCCACAATGGTTTATTACATAGTTTGGCAAACTCCGCGCCCCATCCCGTACCGCCTTTGATGGTCTTGTCCTCCAGTATTTCTCCAATAACGTAAATCTCCTGTCCGTTATTAACCTGGTACCAGATACTTTGCAGGACCTTGCGAAATGTGTTCGTTGCTGTATAGCGGCGATGCATCAATTGCGAAACGTATTCCAGACTCACGTCTCCATTTTTAAGTTCTTCGTGATTCAAAACATGTAAGCCTCGTTGGCGGACTATACTGTGTCCATCAAAGGTGAAGTTTACTTCTTCAATTCCAAATTGTTCAGCGTTTGCGCCGAATTCAGCTTCAGCCCCCTTAGCGCCGCCGCTAAAGAGAATAAAATCTTCCTTTTTCATATTTGTTCCTTTCACTAACCCCTGTGTTTTTATTAGAATGCTGAATGAAGTACTTTAATAGCATCAATCAACTAAATTAATAATTTACCATGATTGAATGAAAAACGGAAGGAATGAAACAAAATTTATCAATAAACGCCGGGTTGTTGCCCAAATACCGATAAGAGACACCGGATTTATCCGTCCGCTATGAGAAATTTAACGATAAAGTCCCCCCGTTTTTTGCCCCAAAAGATCGCCGCTCCTCCGCCGGGAATTCGGAGTTCTTCTCCGGAGAGGGTTCCTTCTTCCACCTGAATGGTTTTTGGCGAGTCGAGGGTTTCCAGTTTTAAGGTACCGCCTTTTTCTGCGAGTTCGCTGGAAATGGTGATTTCGGCGTAGACATCATCCTTGCGGCGTATGAAATTCGGATGGGGCAGGGTGCAGACTTTTAGAAACAGATCGCCCGGCGGGCCCCCGTTACGGCCTTCGCCTCCCTCATGCTGAATGTGCAGGGTGTATTGGTCCGCGACACCCGGAGGGATTTTGACGTCCAGAACCACTTTCTCGACCACTTGCCGTGTGCCGATGCAGGTGTCGCACTCCTTTGTTCCCTTGCTTCCTGTTCCACCGCATGTTGAGCATTTGACATATTTTTCATAGGAATAGGGGATGACACCGCCGAGTGCCACGGTCTTCAGGGGGATATCGACCATGAACTGAAAGTCGAGACCGCGGGTGGGTGCGTTGGGGTCCGGCGTCGTTTCTTCCTGGGGGGTGGATTGTCCGAAATCTCCTTGAAAACCCGAATCTCTTCTATGCTGTTGCCAGAAGCCTCCCTCCCAATCGGGCTCTCCCGAAGCACTCGGTGTCCGGCGCTGACTGTACTCGTGCCGTTTATTTTTGTCCTTAAGAACTTCGTACGCTTCGGAAATGATCTTGAACTTGTCCTCGGAGGCTTGGCTTCCCTTATTAACATCGGGATGATACTTTTTGGCAAGCTCCCGGTAACGTTTCTTGATCTCCTTGAGAGGTGCGTTTATTTCAACGCCAAGAATTTTGTAATAGTTTTTGTGAGTTGTCCGAGGCATGGTCCGTAAAAAGCTAAAGACTAAAAAATTAAATGGATTTGATAATCATTTCCTTTTATTCTCCATTATCGGGCAATTTTTAATAGCAAATCATCTTCAATTGGTACAAACTTTGACGCCGAATTAATCAAAGACGTAGCAGTAAGTTGGGCCACGCCATATACTTCAACCGAAACACCAAAGTCTTTTCTTATTTTATTAACTAATAAGTCAAAATCACCATCCCCGGATGCTAATACAACTACGTTTGATTTCTTTGCATATTCCATAACATCAAGTGTGATGCCAACATCCCAATCACCCTTCGCGGAACCATCACTTCTTTGAATAAAAGGCTTTAGTTTTACTTCAAATCCAATTCCCTTAAGTATGTTTTGAAATTGTTTCTGCTTTTCATCGCCACTATCAATAGCATAAGCAATCGCTTTCACAACTTCTCTATTTGAAGTCGCTTTAGCCCAAAATACATTATAGTTGAAATGACAATTGTGGAACTGTTTTGTTGTGTAGTAAATATTTTGAACGTCCACAAACACGACGACTTTTTCCATAGATTATATAGTCCTACCCTGGGGTACTTGAGTGCCTAACATTAATATTAAGTACACAGCTTATCTAGCATAAAAATACTGCAATTAGTACCAGTGAAAAGGGGGCATCTATTCTTAGAGTTATTTAAATTTAACATGTAGTCAAGGAAGGGCTTGATAATCATTTTGTTCGCTGTCTTTTGGAGTGAATGGTTATGCCGGAATTTCCAGATATCTTGAGTAAGAATGTGACGACGGTATTTCAAATCCTTCATTACGAAGACCTTCAAGATGAAATTCAATTGCTTCTTTAATATTTATCTCAGTCTCCTCTTTTGTGCTACCGGTGGCCACGCAACCATCTAAGTCTGGTGAAAAAGCCGAATATCCTGTAGATGTTTCTTCAATAACAATTAGGTATTTCATTTTAATCCTGCCTGTCTAAATATACTGTTAAGAGTTCCCGGAGCCAATTCATCGTTTGGTTTTCCAGGTATAGTAACAAGACCTTTTTTTATAGGATGCTTATATTGTTTATGACTTCCTTTTGTACGTAACAAAAACCAACCATCTTTCTCAATTAATTTCAACACATCTCTTATTTTCACTAAGGAATTATAGCATTTTTAATAACAATAGATGAATAAAATTTATTTCTACAGGCTAACGACTTTACATTTAAAAGAACGGGAGGAATGAAACAAAATTTACAAATAATCGAGATGTGGCCCTGTGTTTTTAACTGTTAATTGAAACTTTTTCCCTTTTTATAAAATGTTTGACAAATACCGGGCAAGGAGATATCTTTTTCTTACAAAGACTTTATTCCCGAACTGTCACCGTATGGTGTGCGTTCGTGAGTTTACCTCACGATAGGGGTAAGGTCGACAAAAAAAGCTCTGATGAAAGTCAGGGCTTTTTTGTTTTGTTATCCAAACTTCCATTCACCTTTCTATATAAATTTTTGTCACTTTTATCGTCATAATACTGTTAATTGAAAATTTTTCCCTGATACCCGATCCCTGACAGCAGGTTTATTGATAGCTGGCGGCTGCTCTAGACATATGCAGTCAAGAATGGACGTGACCCCCTCATTTATTTAATCCCAATCACCTTTATCCTTATTTTCAAAGTTGTCCAAAAACAATTCAATTGCTTCCTTATTATTTTTGTATAGTTGGCTATCTTGTTTTTTTATTTCTTCCAATTTTAATTTTATCTCGGACAGATCAATAAAATCATTCAAGCTTTTATAATTAAACTTTTTAGTTACTTTTACTCCGTAATCTCCAATGGTTTGGCTTTTGCTTTTCGTGACAAATGTTGCTATGAACAAAAGCAATTTTGTGTCATTAGCAGTTATTTCTTTGATAAAGTCTTTCCATTTTTCTTCTTTGTCCCATTCTTTCCAGCGATAAAGAATATAGTGCAAATTTTTATGTTTAATGAGATCATCAGTGCTACTACCTATTATTTTTTCAAGGCACAATTTTTTTAATTCTTCTATTTCATCTTTTGGCACTAAAAACTCATCAGAATCTTTGCCTTCTTCTTTTATTGAGGACTCCAAAGAAACTTTTTGCAAGGGACCAAATATACCCTTTGATGAGGGAATAACTTCTTTCAGTAGTTCAAAGTTTTTGTTTTTATCAGTTTCCCGCTTCAATAACTGATAAATAATTCTCATTATGTCCATGTTGGCGCCAAAATCCAACATCCCAGCTTTTTCTTCAGGCAGATCATCGGAAATATTGAATAACCCCTTTACGACATTCTTTACATTGGTTTGAGAAATGCGAGTTTGATCGTCTGTAAAATCTTGGATTCTTTCCAACACTTTTCTAATTTTTCCTTTATCGATATATTCTCGGAGAATCTTTTCAAATTCTTCTTCCGATTTTGATTTATTTAAAATATCCTCAATCTCAAACTGACTTAATTCCTCTTCATCTCCTCCCGGAATGAGCGTGAAATAACTATCAAAGTTATTGGTGGCACAAACTCTCAAAGTATTGCTCCAAGTCGATTGCCATTCATGTCCATGACTGGAATAACCGTATTGAAAAAGACCATCTACTTGTGGAAACAATCTCTTAATCAGCTCAAGAACGGACTCTTTCGTTTCATTTGGTAATTTAATTAACGCTTTTTCAATCTCATCTTTTCGTGGGTCATTATCGCTTGAACTTGTATTGTTACTATCCGTTGAAGTAAAAAGTGTACATTTGGTGCGCATGAATAAATAGAAATCTGGAGCAAAAATTCTGATTGCCTCAATAGCAATAAAATCAATAGGATTTACTTCCATAACTTCGCCTTGGTACATTTGAGAAATGTTAAACTCCAAACTACTGGCAAACCTTTTGACATCTCTTATATTTTTGAAAAAATCTTTGAAACCAGAATGATAAATATTTGCCCAATATGGATCGTCCTGACCAAAATATTTTTGTGCAGATCCCGGCAGTACGTTTAAAATGCGATCTAACTCTTTAAAAAGAAAGGTAGAAATTTTGGAAGGCTTGGCGAAGGGAACTTCAAAATTTACTTGAACAATTTTATTCAAATAATCTTGTCCCGATACACCAACCTGTTCTTCAAGATTTTTCTCAATAATTTTTCTGTCGAAAGCCAAAAGGTAGATGGTGTTTGGAAAATCTGCATTTACTCTAATAAGTCTAAAAATCTGTCTAATTTCAGATTGATTTAATCTGTCAAGATCGTCAATCACGACCACAAGTTTTTTCTGTCGGTCAATAAGCTCTTTTTTAATTTCTCTTTTAACTTCCGATATAGATTTTGAATAATATGCGGCCTTTTTATCAAAATAGTTTGCAAGTTTTGCTAAATACCCTTTGAAAAGTTCTACCAGCACGAGAAGGGAGCCGCCAATTAAAAGGGCATTTTGAATCCAGTTGCCAGGTATGTTTAACCAGCTAATGATTTGACTTGAGGAAATACCGATCAGACCAAAAACGAGTAATGCTTTTGATGATAAACAAGCAAGCAAATTTTCTTCCGGCGTTAAACTGAGCAAACTCGCATAAAATTTTAGCTTCTTGGCAATCTTTTTATCCTTTTCAGTGTCATTTCTAATTTCCAGTTCTTTTGCGATCTCATTAAAAAAATGCTCTCCCAAACTATCTTCTTCGGAGAAAATCCAAGGATTAAATTCTATGATGGTTGGTTTGTTTTCGTGATTACTTTTTTCAATATTTTCGGTTGCTAAGTTTATGACCGAGGATTTTCCCGAACCCCACTCACCATAAATTGCAATAACAAGACTTTCTTTCTCTTTCCAATCCAAAAGAGCTTTCCCAAGGTGCTTGGAAAACCGCTTTCTTCCTAGGAAGTCGTCTTTTTCCGTTTCAATTGGTTTGTCGTAAATAAACATATCTTTTTTTTACATTTTTACACATAATGAAAAAGCTGAGTTGCACCTAATCAAAGCAGCAACAAGCTTGGAATAATATAAAGCGTGCATGCTTAACAACTGCTTGAATGGAGACATGCTATTGGGTGTTAATCTCAAGCTACTGGTTAGCAGTTATCTTGCTCCCCGACGACCGAACATGGGTTTGTATTTTTCCCAAAGCCCATCTTCTACAGCTTGAATAACCGCTTGGCTTGTTTGTTTTGAAAAGCGCCAAATTGTAATATTTAGTTTACCTGAAATTTCTTTTGACCAATAAGTTGATTGAAGAGCAAATGTGCCTTGTGGACCAAAACCAAGATGTTGTTTGATACGAGTACCTAATGAACTTGAACTTCCAACATAGAAGACGCTGGAAGGTTTGTTAAGTCTTGCATAGGCGCGTGAGCCTACCTTATTTGTCTTTGCAATTTCATACTGTTGGTAGCATTTATCAATGTCAGTTTTGTTGTTGGCTTGAATTATATATATGTATCGACTCTCTTTATTCTTTTTTCCCCAAGTCGATAACTCATCGCAAACTTTATTAGCCTTGTCTGCATTTATTGAATCAAAATTAATTGATATTTCTTTCTTTTCATCAAAGTCTACTTGCTCGACAAGATTTGCTAAGTCGTTTAATTGAGTTGCCGTTTCTTTTAGAAAGTTTTTGTCAATCATAAATGCTGCTAACATTAATATAAGTATACAGTTTAGCTAACAGACAATGTTCAGTCGGGAATTCTGCGATTTTTACCTTACCGTTACCAGTCCCGTTATTTGTACTAATGCACCATTTTTTTTAAGATAAGCGTGTGTATTATAACACGTTTTGCTTGTTATTCTCTTAAGTAATATGTGATTTCGGCAAAGCTGAGCTTAGCTCTGTCATCCATTGTCTCAACCCTCGGGGCGGTTTTCCTTTGGAAACTATCCAATTTTATCATCGTGATAAAATTGTGATTATCTGCAAAGCTTAGCTTAGCAAAGTTCATTTTTCTTCCCTTGTTAATTGCTAATTGTTAACTGATAATTGCTAATTGAAATGTATTTATTCCTTATTACATTCTTGACCCTCCTGGCTTTGGCAGGTTACTCTCTGGGGAGAAAGAGAAACCTCTCCATTTTAAAATCAGTAGGCAACTCTCTTGAAGAGATATTAAAGCCGGATGATCAGGACTATACCTGGCTTGGAGGCTCAATTGGATTTAATGCCAACTATAAATGCAAGGATTTTAAGAAAGTAGAAGCAACTTTAACCCTCTTGCCGCGACAGAGTCCTCTGTATTATCCTGTTTCTTTTCTCGTGTCCGGATTCGACAGGCTTTATGTAACTTTTTTTCTTAAATCTAAATTCAAATCGGAAGGACATATTATCAATAAAAGATATTTTAAATTTAGAGGCCCTAAGATTGAAAATATTCAAAAGCTTTCGGAAGAAGAACAGGAAGGGTTTTTGATTCTCTCGCAGGACCAACGAATAAGAAGCGCTTTATTAAATTTTTTTAAGGAACTTGAAAATTTGGGATTTCTTGAAATAATAAAACATATTGCTATTGTGCCGGATAGGAATACAGTGTTTGTTCTTGTTGTGCCGAGGAAAGACCATTGGAGCAGGGTTATCGAAAAAGCCGCTGGCTTTGCTTTAAAGCTTAAATAATATTTCCCTTCGTGATTTTCGTGTTCTTCGTGGTTATAAAGTAATTATTAAAAAAATATGAAAGACAAAACTTTAATTCCTTTCTCAAAACCGTTTCAGCTTGATTATGCTGTTGTTGAGAAAAAGTTGTCCAGTGTCTTAAAAAGCTCACAGTGGTCAAAGGGGAAGTATCTGGAAAAATTTGAAAGGGCATTTGCGAAATATCTTGGCGTCAAGCATGCTATTGCGGTTTCTTCCTGCACATCAGGACTTACCCTGGTACTGGCTTCTCTTAATAAGCCGGGTGAGGTGATTGTGCCCGGGTTTGCTTTTCCGGCTGTAGCAAACGCTGTGGTTTGGAGTGGATTAAAACCTGTTTTTGTGGATGCTGATCCTGTTTATGGAAACATCGATCCTCTTCAGGTTGAAAAAGTTATTACGAAAAAAACCGTTGCTATTCTGCCGATTTGTAATTACGGATTTCCTCCTGATTTTGATAAGCTTGAAAAAATATCTAAAAAACATCGTATTCCTTTAATTGTGGATTCGGCGCAAGGATTAGGAGCTTCTTACAAAGGCAAAAAATGCGGTGGTTTTGGAATCGCGGAAGTGTTCAGCCTCTCTCCTTCAAAAATAATAACATCTGCAGAAGGAGGAGTTGTTACGAGTAATAATAAAAAAATAGCGGACTTTGTCCGTAAAGGAAGAAATTACGGGAAGGCGGACAATGAATTATTTCAATTCGCGGGAATGAGCTGCCGTCTGTCCGAATTCCATTCCATTATTGGTCTGGAGATGCTTAAAAAAATCCGTCAGATTCTTAAAAGCCGTGCGGAGATTGCAAATAAATATTATGAAGAGTTTGAGAGCTGTTCCGGAGTTACCCTTCCTGTTCTTGCAGATAATATGAAGCCTTCTTTTAATTTTTTTGTGGTTTATCTTTGTACCGGGCAATCCAAAAAAATGAGGGACAGGGTTTTAAAGGAACTGCAAAAAAACGGAATTGAGGCAAGAAATTTGTTTTCTCCGCCTGTTTATGAACATCCGGCTTTTAAGCGCTATATCCCACCAAAATTTCAATTAAAAGTTTGTGAAAAATTAGCTTCCCGATGCATTACTTTACCTCTTTATCCGGGAATGAGTCATAAAGTTGTTGCAAGGGTTTGTAAGGTGATAAAGAAATTTTATTAACACCCCTTTCATTTGTGCCTTGGTGACTTTGTCGCTAATATTTCTTTGCCAAACTCACAAACATATCCACTCTTAATTTGACTTTAATTTCATCACATATTAACCTGTAGATTATGATTACTGATATTCTCGTTCGAAAGTTTATAAAGAACCCTGATAAAACAGATGACTACCGGGTACGGGCGCAATATGGAATTCTTGAAGGCTGGGTTAGCATAGTCATTAACCTAATCTTGTTTGTTGTTAAGCTTGCGGCGGGTCTGTTTGTAAACAGCTTTGCTTTAATTACCGACGCTGTTCACAGTCTTTCCGATATGGTGAGTTCTATAGCGGTTATATGGGGATTCAAGATATCCGCGCAGCCTCCGGACAGGGAGCACCCTTTTGGGCATGGGAGGATGGAGCATATCACCACCTTGATTATCGCCATTCTTTTAATTATCACAGGTTTTGAGTTTGCGAGAGTTGCTTTTGGAAGAGTAACGCATGCTGAGCCGGTTGTTTTCAGTCTGCCTGTAATTATCATTGTTTCTATAACGATTGTTTTCAAGGAATGGTTATCAAAATTAGCAAAAGAACTTGGTAGTCGGATAGACTCTAAAGCTCTTGAAGGAGACGCACTCCATCACAAGGCGGATGTGATAACCTCTCTGATGGTAATATTAGCTCTTTTTTCCGAGAAGATACATTTCAGGCAGTTTGATGGAGTAGTTGGAATTTTAATATCTTTTTACATCATATACTCAGGCTGGAAGATGCTGCAGGATGTTATAACCCCGCTTCTCGGTGAGTCGGCAACTTACGAAGAACTGGCTAAGATAAGAAAAATTGCAAGATCAGTAAAGGGTATAAAAGGGGTGCATGATATTATGATGCACAAATACGGAAGAGTGAAGATAATATCTCTTCACGTTGAAATACCGGAGGAATTCCCTTTCATGGAGGCCCATAATCTCATTGAGGAGGTTGAGGAGAAAATAAATTTTAAAATGAGGGCGATAACGACTATTCACCTTGATCCTATTCAAAAATTGAACGACGATCTTCGGCAAGTCCATTCAATTCTGGGTGGTTTAATAAAGTCTAGCCCGGACTTAAACTCATACCATGATTTGAGGATGCTGAAAGTTAAGGGTGTGTCGATATTGGTGGTTGATGTTGTTGCGTCGCACGGGGTAAATCCTGATGAGATAATCGCGCTTCGTAATAAGGTGGCTTCCACGTTGAGAAATTCCCTTCCATCTTACCAGACAAAAATATGGATTGATCATCCATTTAATGTCACCCCTTCCTCAAAATAATAAAGTTGCGAAAAAAAACGATATTGTTTTACAATATAAACTATGGATGAACAAAAAGAACCATTATCAATTAATAACCAGACCAACATGTTGTCCTGTCCCAAATGCAACTTTCCTGTCCGGTCTGAGGATACGAAATGCATGTATTGCAAAACACCACTTCAACCAACCGGCTGGAAATTGTATTATTACTACTTCCAGCGTTATTTCCAGCAAATGTTGTGGCGGCAGCGTCTTAAGAGAAGAAAAAGCGGAAGAGGCAGACAAAACGTTAAATCTATTCAATATTTCAAGTATTTCGCTCTTTTTTCTCTAGGGGTTTTATTGACACTTGGTGGCGGATATTTGTTTATTATTTCTATGCTTTCTAATGATTTTTCAAACTGGATAATTTCTCTACTCTTTCTCGTCTATGGCATTTACACCCTCAAGACTTTGTTGTTCAGAAAGTAATAACAAATCATAAACTAACCTTCTAGTTATCAATTGTTTGCAACTGTCTCAACCCTTGTTTTTTTCGTTGTGGAAATTTCCTGCTATTGGAGTTTCCAAACAGTTAAATCTTTTTTTGAACCATTATATTACCCATGTTAAAGTATAAAATTAATATTTTATAAAACAAAGCATGGATAAAAAGTTCAAAAAGGTCATTGTTTTCGCTTTTACTGTTTTTTTTCTGATTGCTCTGCTTATTTTCATCTCGTTATTATTAATGCGCCCTTCTTAAAGAAAAAATATTCTGCTCTTATGAGGATTAATGCCTGACGATAGAATCTTCAGGGTTAATAGAAAAAGGGCATTGGCAAAATAAACTTGTATTTAAAAAACCACAAAAGGCATAATAACTTACTTCCGAGCAGTTGTAGTTGGTTTTAAAATTATGAGCAAATCTAAAAAGAAAGAAACTATTATTAGCCTTGACCATATCCCTCCTATTCCCGGGGCTGCACTTAAATTAATACGTATTTTAGATGACCCTGATAGTTCTGTGGACGATATAGTCGGTTCAATTGAAACTTCTATATGTGCCAGTATATTAAGTATTGCAAATTCAGCATATTATAGTAGATTGCGAAAGGTTGATAGTATTCAGCATGCAATAGCTATTCTTGGCAGAAACACAATACGCGATATAGTTCTCGGATTAAGCATTTGCAGTGTATTTAGTGTGGATTCTAACGATGCATCATATAGTGAGTATAATAAATTTTGGCATAGAACCATCACATCAACACAATTAGCAATGATGTTCGGAAAGATATTAAGAAATCCCTTTCTTTCAAAAATCTATACTATAGGGCTTACTCACGATATTGGAGAAATAGTGCTCCTCTTGTACTTTAAAGAAGACTACAGAAAAGTCCAAAGCTTAATTGAAAAAGAAAATTTGTCACAAGTTGATGCTGAAAAAAGCGTTGTTGGATTATCTCACGCTGATATTGGAAAACTACTGGCAGAAAAGTGGAATTTCCCTGAAGATATAACTAATATAATCAGTTTCCATGAGGAACCTCAAAAACTAAAAGACGATTTAGATGAATTAAGGGTTGGGATGATATTGCATGCAGCTGATTCGCTAACAAATGAATTATTTAAAGCTCCTGAATGGGAAGAAATATTTGAAAATGAAGACAAGTTAAAAAGTTTGTTTTCCGATATGGGTGAACTTGCCAATACTTTAATGAACGAATTTTTAAAGAACACACAACAAACTTCTGTACCGATGGATTGGGAACAATCCATTAATGAAGAACTTGTCATTGCATCCGAATCAATTAAGCCGATACTTGAAACCCTCCTTTCACAGGCTATAAAATGAGCTGAAATTCATGCTCTTTTTGCAGCCTTATACAGTTCATCAAATTTACATTTTTCACAAAAACCCATAGATAGCCTTGTTGGTTTTGAGGTAAAAGGTTGTGGGAATTTTGTGCCATTAAAACAGCAGGAATGTTGTTTATCCGGAAGACTTGCCGTGAATATTCTTTCCGTAATTATCATAATAAATGTCCAGAACGATCTTGGTAATGGCAACAGTAATCGGACCGTAGATCATTCCGAAAAAACCAAAGGCAAGCAAACCGCCGATAATTGAAAAAAGAAGAATACCGGGATGAATTGCCGTGCCCCCCTTCATCAATAAAGGTCGAAAGATATTTTCGGATAGACTGATAAGCGGGCAAATGATAAAAAGAATTATGGCTCCTATGGTATTGTCGGAAATGAGCATAAAGATGGTGATGGGAAGCCAGATAAGGGACATCCCCACAACCGGGATCAGGCTTGCGAAAGCCATTGAAACTCCAATAAGAAGTGGAGAAAACCCGTAAAACCAGAACAATACCCCCCCCATGCTCCCCAGGATAAATGCTGTCCCGAAAGTCCCGATAAAAGTAGTGGAGGAAATTGAGCGGAATTCTTCAACAATCTTCATCTCCTGTTCCTCCGATAAGGGCAAAAGGCGGACCAGGTATTCAAGAAAATCGCGTCCTGAATGGAAAAACATCCAAAGGGCGATTATCATAAAGGTGAACTTAAATACAAAGTAGGCTCCTTTTCCGGCGATCGATGCAATTGCTGATTGAAGAACGCCCAATGTTCCCTTCAAGGTTTCCTGAAGAAAACTTTTAATATCAAAAGAATAGTTTTCGATAATATCTTTGCCGTAGGGAAGGTGAGAAATCATTCTTTCCCATGTTTCAAAGGTCAGGAGTTTCTTTCCTGCTTCACTTTCAAGGTACAAATTCAACTTTCCGTAAGCTTCGACTCCCTGCGCCCCGAGGGAAAAGAGAATATAAAGGAGGGGAAGAATAACAATTAAAAGAACAGCCCCACAGCTAATGGTTGAATTGAGCGCTGGCTTGCCCGGCAGTTTTTTCTCTAGATAAATATAAAAGGGAGAGAAAACGGATGCAATACAGGCCGCAAGAAAAATTGGTTCCAGGAAAGGATTGAAAACCTTTAAGCAAAAATAAAGAGAAAAAATAATAAGAAGGATCAGAAAATAAAATCTGAAACGGTTTGCTTCCTTAGGGCTTTCCATCTCCATGAGAAATCTTTCCTCAATATTAAAGGGCGCTCTTTAATGAATTAGATATTTAATCCATTGTTGGAATTTTGTGTCATAGAAACGGCAAAAACGGCAATTTTGAGGGGTTGCCTACAACCGGACTCATGCCTGTAATTCATTCAATTAATAAATTTAAATTAATTTAGCCTGGGGATTGGATACCCACTTCGAGCAAGACCTTATTGCACAGAAAATAGCATCAATAATAATCAAATTAGTAGAAATCTGTCCACCTGGAAGAAGAGTTTTTTGGATTGAAAAAAGTGAGGATCAAAGAACCATGAGAATCTCCTTGATCCCCACTTATCCCTGACAGGTAATGGAGTTGAGGTGGGCTGGAACCCCATTACACTCTTGCCAGGTAAGGTAAGCAGAATAAAAACTTAATATGTTAATGACTGGCGATCGTTTGCCAGGTGGGGCGGCATTTATCACAAATTCGATGCCCGATATCGTATGACTTAAACATCTTGCCGCAATTTAAGCATTCTCTCTTTTTTATTTTAATCTTCTGCATGCCTGCAAGCTTCCTCATGTAATTTATCTCTTTTAGCTCTAACTTCTTTATATTGGGACCTACCATGAAACCCTCCGTTAAAAAGAGTTAAAAATTTTAAATAATGTATCACAATATGTAGTATTGTCAAGAAAAATATTAACTATATATAGTGGTTTTGGATTTTGAGAATTTCTGTCAATTTCACCGATAATAGGTAAAATTGAAAAAAATGAAAAATCTTTCTGCTTGCTCCATCTACTTTGAGCGGAAACGTATTTTGGTCCAAGGTTCAACTTGGAACCAGCAAATTTTATAAAAAAGATTAGCTTTATAAAAAGAAGTGGGCGAAATGAGAAAGTGTTTAGCGAACGCCATCCCCGCTGCTTGCCCTGTCTACAGGGGTTACGGCGGGGTTAGACATAGACTGAAGATTCCACTAGACTTGCAGGGCTAAGCTCAGCTTTGCTGCAGGGAGTTTCAATTGATAGAAATTTTAAAATATTGTATAGTTAAATCATGCCGATAATGGACATCATTTGCTATCCTGAATCAGTATTAATGGCCAAATGCGATCCTATTGAAAACATCGATAATGAGCTCATAGATTTGGCAAACTCCATGGTGGAAACCATGTATAATGCCTCAGGTATTGGTTTAGCCGCACCACAGGTGGGGGTATCAAAGAATTTACTTATAATAGATACTGGCGCCAAAATAGAAAATGGGGCCGCTATTGTTCTTATAAATCCTGATGTTACTGCAGTTGATGATTCGGAAGTATTAGCGGAGGAAGGATGTTTAAGCATTCCTGGCATATATGCTAATGTTGTTCGTAAAGAATCCGTTGAAGTCAAGGGAATGGGCATTAATGAAAAAGAAGTTACGCTCGAATTAAAGGGTCTCTTGGCCAGGGCGGCACAACATGAGATTGATCATTTTAATGGAGTTCTTTTTTGGGACCATTTAGGTAAAGTTAAAAGAGACATGCTGAAACAAAAATTTAAAAAATTTCAAAAAGAAAAGCGCGCAGAGCAAAAAGAATCAAAAAAACTCTGTTAAAATCATCCAATCTTTTAAGCGTACTCATCCTTAGACATATTAATATCACACCGTCAAAATTAATAACACTTATATAGTAGAAGTTAGTGGCTAAAAACTGAGATGGGGAATATTTATTGAAAATCGTTTTTATGGGAACACCTTATTTTGCCAGGACCACTCTGGAACTTCTTTCCCAATCCAGGCATGAAGTTGCAGCGGTTTTTAGCCAGCCGGACAAGCCAAAAGGAAGGGGTAAAGTCCTTTTGCCGTTGCCTGTTAAAAGTTTTGCCTTATCTCAAAACATCCCCGTTTATCAACCTCCTTCCTTGAAAGATGAGGATGTTTTTAAGACGATTGAATCTTTAAATCCAGACATTATTATTGTAGTAGCCTATGGGCAATTGCTTCCTCTAATTATAATTAACTATCCCAGGTTTAGTTGTGTCAACCTGCATGCTTCTCTTCTGCCAAAATATCGCGGAGCCGCACCTATCAATTGGGCTTTAATTCGTGGAGAGAAAGAAACAGGAGTTACAACTATGCTTATGGAGGAGGGCCTGGACACAGGAGATATTCTACTTCAGGAAAAAATCTCTATCTCTCCTGATGATAATGTTATGACATTGCATGACAAACTTGCTATATTAGGTGCTGAAAAAATTTTAAAAACAGTAGATGGATTAGAAAAAGGTCTGATAACACCAGTCAAACAGGACCATGCCAAAGCAATGTACGCGCCAAAATTAAAAAAAGAAGATGGATTGATAAACTGGGAATGTTCTTCAAACGATGTTTTTAATTTAATTAGAGGGACCTATAAATGGCCGGGTGCATACTCATTTCTTAAAGATAATAGATTGAAAGTTTTGAAAGCGAAAATGCCGGTAAATGTTCATGAGGGAAAACCGGCTTCTATACTTGACATAAGGCAAAATGGGATTGAAGTTGCCACAAAAGACGGATCAATATTAATTACCTCGGTTCAACCGGAAGGTAAGTCGGAAATGGACGCATACCAATTTTCTTTAGGGCACAAAATAAAAACAGGTGATTATTTTAACTCTGGTATTACGTTCTAGTTGCAAAAAATATGCTTGAAAAAAGCTAACCTTCTTGTATCAAGCGGCTGAGAAGCAATTTATAATAATATTTCTCAACTACACCATTGGTGAAGTTGAAAAACGACTAAAATAACGACCAGGAGATTCTTCGCTGACGTTCAGAATGATAATCTAAAACCTACTGTGTGTCATTCTGAGGGAGCGCAAGTGAACGAAGAATCTCTTTTTTTGTAACATTAAGGATTGCTTAAAATATTATGCCGAGGGAGCATGCATCAAAATGATTAAAGAACTTTTAAAAAAGATTGAAAACAAAAAAATAAATATAGGGGTCATAGGACTTGGTTATGTGGGAATGCCTCTTGCCGTTGAATTTGCTAAGGCCGGTTTTAAGGTTTGCGGAATCGACGTAAACAAAACCAAAGTCAACAAATTTAATAAAGGTATTAATTATATTCCTGATGTGGACACGGTTTTATTTAAAAAGTTGTTAGCTAAGGGTCGCCTGAAAGCATATACAAGTTATTCTTGTATGAAAGATGTTCAAGCTATCAGTATTTGTGTTCCGACTCCATTAATAAAAACCAAAGAACCGGACATGTCTTATATTTTAGATGCTGCAAACCAGCTGTTGAAATACTTAAAACCGGGAAAGATCGTTGTTCTTGAAAGCACCACATACCCCGGCACGACAGAAGAAATTATTCTGCCTTTACTGGAAGAAAAAGGTTTCAAAGTTGGGAAAAATATTTTTCTCGCTTTTTCTCCTGAAAGGGTAGACCCCGGTAATAGGGAATACAAGACAAAGAATACTCCTAAAATTGTTGGTGGAGTAACTCCCAATTGCTTAAAAATAGTAAAGGCTTTATATGGCAAAGTTATAAAAACAGTTGTTCCTGTTTCATCTTCCCGGAGCGCGGAAATGGTTAAGCTGCTGGAAAATACATTTCGAGCTGTAAACATCGGTCTTGTAAACGAAATTGCTGTAATGTGCGACCGGCTTGGAATAGATGTCTGGGAAATCATTGAAGCAGCTTCAACAAAACCTTTTGGTTTCATGCCCTTTTATCCCGGACCTGGTCTTGGTGGACACTGTATCCCTGTTGACCCTCACTATCTGCTCTGGAAACTAAAAACCCTTGATTACAAGGCAAGATTTATTGAACTGGCTGATGATATTAATACTCATATGCCTCATTATGTCGTGACAAAAGTTTCCGATACCCTCAACACTATGGGAAAGACCATTAAAAATTCAACTATCCTCATTCTCGGTATGGCCTATAAAAAAGATACAGGTGATGTAAGGGAATCTCCGGCAATTGCCATTATTGATTTGCTGCTTAAAAAAGGGGCACGTGTTGCTTGTAATGATCCCTTCCTCAACAGTAACTGGAAATATGCAAGTGTCAGGAATTCTAAACTGACGATTCCGTTATTGAAAAAAGCAGCTTGTGCTGTTATCTGTACAAATCACAGCAGCTACGATTATAAAAAAATAGTCAAGAATTCTCAACTGGTGATTGATACCCGTAACGCGACAAAGGGAATAAATAACTCAAAAATTATCAAGCTATAATGAAAAGAACACTCATCACAGGCGGCGCGGGTTTTTTAGGATCTCATTTATGCGATTATTTTCTGGATAAAGGCCATGAAGTAATTTGCATGGATAACCTTTTAACAGGAGATCTAAATAACATAAAACATATTAATAACAGCCGTTTCCAATTCGTCGAGCATAACGTAACAAAATATATTGACGTAAAAGGGCGGTTGGATTATATCCTGCATTTTGCCTCTCCTGCCAGTCCTATAGACTACCTTGAGCTTCCAATCCAAACATTAAAAGTAGGGTCTTTAGGTACTCATAATGCCCTTGGTCTGGCTAAAGATAAAAAAGCGGTTTTTTTGCTGGCCTCCACCTCAGAAGTGTATGGTGACCCCCTGCTACATCCTCAAAAGGAAGATTACTGGGGAAATGTAAACCCGATTGGACCGAGGGGAGTTTATGATGAGGCAAAACGTTTTGCCGAGGCCATTACTATGGCTTATCATTATTATCATAAGGTGGAAACAAGGGTTGTAAGAATTTTTAATACATACGGATCACGGATGAGAATTAACGACGGCAGGGCCATACCAAACTTCTTCTGCCAGGCTGTGAAAGGAGAAGATTTGACCGTATTTGGTGATGGTTCGCAAACTCGAAGCTTTTGCTATTACACGGATCTAATTGACGGAATTTACCGCCTGCTCATGTCAAAGGAAAATCAACCCGTGAACATTGGGAATCCTGACGAAATAACGCTTCTGTCAATAGCGAAAAAAATTGTTGAAATTACCAAAAGTTCAAGTAAAATAACTTTTAAACCTCTCCCGGTAGATGATCCCAAAATTCGGCAGCCGGATATTACAAAAGCTAGAGAAATTATTAATTGGTCTCCGAAAATTGATTTAGATCAAGGGTTAACAAATACGTTTGAATACTTCAAATCCAAAATCTCGACAAACGATAACGATAAAAAACTGGCCTGAGGAGGACAGGCCGCGTGAGAGGTTAGTAGACCAGGGTCCCGAAGCTTTAACAGACGCTCAATTGTTGGCTATTATTTTGAGAGTGGGTGATAAGGTAGGAAAAAAAAGCGCTCTCGATATAGGGAGAGAGCTTTTAACTACATTTGGAAATTTCCGCAGTTTGGATTTGCTGACTGTTCGGGAGCTTTGTACTATTAAAGGAATTGGTTTAGCGAAGGCCGCTCAAGTTAAAGCCGCGCTGGAAATAGGAAAAAGAATGTCATCCCAGTACGGAGCAAAAAAGAAACAGTTCAGATCCAGTGAAGATGTAGTTAACCACTATATACCGTTGATGAGAAGTATAAAAAAAGAGATTTTTAAAATAATTTTATTAGACAGTAAAAATAAAATTTTGAAGGATATTATCATTTCACAAGGTTCCCTTACTTCCAGCCTGGTTCACCCCCGTGAAGTCCTTAACCCTGCAATAAAAGAATCTGCCGCGTCAATAATTTTAATTCATAACCATCCGAGCGGAGACCCGACTCCAAGCCAGGATGATATTGAAATTACCCAGAGGTTGAAACAAGCTTGTGACATTGTTGGAATTAAAGTACTTGACCATATAGTAATAGGTGAGAAAAGTCACTTTAGTTTTGTGGACCAGAAGATGTTTTAGCTTTACGACAATTCTCTTGCATCACTCGCCTTGTCCAGACTAAGTTTACCGTAAAGCTTTTCTATTATTTTATCACTTACTCTCGGCCTTTTACCTCAGCAGATTTGTGTCAGGGCAGCTTCATCAATGCTTATTACCTTCGCTGGTTCACTTTTAGATCTATACTTTGCGTTTACTGCTGGCCGGATATAATTAGCTAATGGCGAGGGTTTCTCCTTTTGAAGGTTTTTTTGGAATAATGAAGTAATTTTTGGTAATATTGCAACTAATCAGTAGAGTCAAATATATTGATAAAGGGGTAACTTAAGAAAGACGAGAAAAAAATTTGAAGCCACAAATTTATAGCAATTATTGCGATAATTTTTAATTTATTTAGTCAATTTAGATGGATATATACAGATTCATTAGAAAAATGCCGGTGTTCAAACATTGTTCTGTAAAAGAACGAAAACTATTGGCAAAACTAAATAAATTTCTTGTTACATTTAAAAAAGGTGATTTTATCATAAAACAGGGATTTAAGAGCAGGACCGCTTTGCCACTTTACATTATTGTCAATGGATCTGTGCTTATTAAAAAAAGGGGAGTGATAAAACCATTAGCAACTCTTAAAGCGGGTTCAACTTTTGGTGAAATGTCTTTTTTATCAAAACACCCTCGAACTACAAATGTAATTGCAAATGAAGAGGTTTTGGTCATAAAAATGAACAATCACTTTTTTAGTGCAATTCCTAAAAATTTAAAAGATAAAATAAAAGACTATCTCATTGAGGTGTTAATAGAACGCCTCAATAATATGAACGAGTCATTTGGTAAGATTTCAAACAAGGAATTTTCTACAAAAGCTAGAAAAACGTGGTTTAAATGATTTTGTGCCGGGATTGAACCTTTCACTCAAGAGAAGGAAAAATGATGAAAAAATTCTCATTAAAAATCCTATATATAATACTTATAGAATGACCGATCAGATTTCTCAAACGAAATATTAGTGCCTAACATCTGCAAACTCTTCTTATCTGCACAACTCTTTATCGGGCTAATTAAATGTGTTGAGCAGTTTGACTGGATTTCATCACATCGAGAAGCAAAACATTGATTTTATCCAGCAAAATCCATTTTTGATCTTTATCTGAAACTTTTTTCGTTGCGGTTGCTTTACTTTTTTTTCTTTTCATATTTTCTCCCTTCATTTTCCAAAATAAAATAGTTTGACATAATTTTGACGTAATGTTTTGTTCTGTTATAACAGCAATATCGGTGCCATCCTGCAAGAGAAAATAAGATGTAAGTATTGATTAGTTAGACGGAAAAACACAGGGTTATCTACATGGTTTTAGAGTATACTCATCAGACCACTTTATTAGAGGCACCTGTTCTCCCCTTGAAAACTCCAAAAAAGATTAAAAAAAATTATTTCAGCTTTACATGAAAATCGTCTTGTTGAAAAATTTAAAACTCGTGAATAATTAAGCCATGAAAACATTAGCGTATTATTTTGGACTGTTTTTGGAGCTTATTGGAATGTCTACAATGATTGTAGTTATCATTCTTTTTTTTGGAGAAACCAAAATGAAGCTCTTACTGAATATGTCGATATTATCAGTCTCAGAATTTTATTGTGGCTATTTGCTGTTAAAAATTATTAATAAAAGGAATTAAACCTCTATTTTCAACCACAGAAAATATCCTGTCTGCCCAACTTCTCTAAGCTTAATGATTTTGTTTGATCTCTAAGCGGGCATTCAATTCCCGGCTCCAGCTTTTTAAGTCCAAATAATCCAATAAATTGCAAAGTAATTTTTTTTTGAATTTTAGTGCAATAGCTTCAAAAAAAGCTAAATAAAGGAATATAGGCAAAAGGGAAAAACGGATTGCATAATCATTTAAAAGGGAAAGATATCACTCATAGACAAGCAGTCTTGACAAAATGCTATTGACAGAAAAATTAAGATGGTTTATTCTTCAATCTCTTCAATAAATTAAAGGAGAATCATTCAGGTGGATATTGGAACAATTATAGGAGCACTTTTAGGTCTGGGTCTTGTGGCTGCCGCTATTCTGATGGGTGGTGCCATAGGAGGTTTTATTGATATCCCGGGATCGTTAGTTGTTGTTGGGGGAACCGTAGCCGCAAGCCTTGTTATGTATCCGCTGAAAACTGTTTTAGGAACTTTTAAAGTTGGCATTAATGTTGTTACCGTTAAATTGCATTCCCCTGACTCAACAATCACGAAGATCGTTGAGTTAGCCACAAAAGCTCGCAAGGAGAGCGTATTGGCGCTTGAAAATGAAGAATTTTCCGATAATTTTTTGGCTAAAGGGGTTCGTTTATGTGTTGATGGTACCGATCCAGCTGTTATAAAAAAAATTCTTTCAACTGAATTAAATTCTCTAAGAACAAGGCATAAATTAGGCTCTGATGTTTTTGATAATATGGGTGTTCTTGCCCCGGCCTGGGGGATGATCGGAACCTTAATAGGATTAGTTCAAATGCTGCAAAACCTTGCAGATCCTTCATCCATTGGACCCGCGATGGCTGTTGCCCTGTTAACTACATTTTATGGCGCCTTATTGGCAAACCTTGTTTTTTTTCCGGCATCTGTAAAACTTTCTCAACGATCGAAAGAAGAAGCTTTAATTAAAGAAATAATTATAGAGGGAGTAATTTCCATTGCCCAGCAGGAAAACCCTAATACCGTGCAAGATAAACTCGATGTTTATCTATCGCCATCTGGAAAACCTAAAGAAAAATAGAATCTTTTTATCTGCTCCTGTTGGAAACTAACGCGGTCTTTAGTCAACAGGAAAGTGTTTAACAAACGCATTCTCCGATGCTTGTGTTTGGATTAGAGAGAATATTTTAATTATTTAATCCTGATTGACCTATGATCGCTTCATGTTCAAATTGTAAAACTAAATTTAAGATTAAAGATGAAAAAATTCCTGATAAGGGAGCGCGGGTTCGCTGTTCAAAATGCAAAAAATTTTTTATAGTAAAAAAGAGTACAAAAGCTGTCAGCAAAACGAAAAAAACTGTAGTTGAGAACGCGACAGAACCACCACCTATGCCACCAACACCTATGCCGCCACCTCCTCAGCCTCCACCAGGACCCCAGCAAGAAGCACAGCCTGCTCCCTCACCAGCAAAAAAAGGTGAGAAAAATGCTCCTGAAGAAGATAGTACGGCACTTCCTTCTGAGGAATGCAAAAGGGGTGCTCCCGCATGGATTATGACCTTTGCTGACCTTGCTACATTAATGCTGACCTTTTTTGTATTGTTGCTTTCTTTCGCGAATATGGACATTGTAAAATTCCAGGAGATGCTGGGATCTGTTCAAGATGCTTTTGGTGTCACCACAAAAGTAAAAGGTGATTTTCAATCAACACTTCAAGGTGAAGATACGGATAAAGAGTCTCTACCTAAAGATAAAGGTAAAGGTGGAGATAAAGAGTCTGCTATTGCTGAGGCCAGGGCAAAAGAAGAATTAGATAGACAAGAAGTGGGCAATAAAGTTGAGGAGGCTGCCAAAGCAATTGATCAGACTGAAAATATTGCTGTTAGTGTGGAAACTTCTGGTGTGAGGGTTCGCATAAAAGGAAGCTTTTTTTTCGGCCCAGGCTCAGCTTTTTTAAAAAAAGACTCATTGCAATTTCTTAACAGTCTTTCGAAGATAATGAAACAATTTCCTTTTAAATTAACAGTCGAAGGCCATACAGATAGTATACCCATTTCCACAGTACAATTTCCCTCTAATTGGGAACTATCCGCGGTTCGGGCTACGACAGTTTTAAGACATTTTACCGATGAAAAGGGTATCGACCCAAGCAGGTTAACGGCAATTGGATATGCGGCCAATAAACCGTTAGCTTCTAATGAAGAGTCTACTGGGAGAGCTAAAAATAGAAGAGTTGAATTTATTTTTTCCAAATAATGTTTTGTTACATGAGGAGGTTTTCAATGCGTTCCCAAAATTTTGTACAAAGGCATAAAATTGATGATTTACGTTTCACTTTTAGGCCTTACAATCTGCAATCTAAAATTAAAATTTTAAAATCGAATAGTGCCTTTCTGTTTTTTGGGCTGGCACTGCTTTTTTCCTTCAACTTTTTGTTATTATCCTGTTCAAATGAAGACACCATTTTGGCTAAAAAAGAGAAGGAAGCAGAAACAATTAAAAATAAAGCAGATAATATGTGGAGACTGAAAAAAGAAGTTGATGCCTTAAAATTATATAAACAGCTTGCCATAAAATTCCCGAAAACTTCTGTCAGAAAATCAGCGGAAGATCAGTTACTGAAAACAGGTATTTCCATTGGCAGCCCTCTTGTGTCATGGACCAGCAAGCGTATGATTAAGATGGAGAATACAATTGTTGCTTATCGAGATGCAAAGGGAGCTTATCCTACAGGGCATGTAATAAAACACCCCATTGATGCCTGGGGAAATGAGATTTATTATCGCCTTTTCCCTGAAAAGGAAATGTATGATTTCATTGTTTTTTCCAAGGGACCTGATAAGATAAAAGGAACTGAAGATGATATTCTTGTTATTCATCGTATAGATAAAGCTGAAGGTGAAGCTAGAGGTGACGGTACAGGAAATGCCAACACACATAACACGATAAACAGAAACAGGCAGATGACTCTCGATGAATTAAAAGCCCTGAGTGCAAGCTCAGAAGACTCTTCGGACTCGGAAGTCAATCTTTCTCTTGAGCAATTGAAAGGAGCTATAAAGAGTAAAAACCCTGGCTCAGAATCAACTGAAAAGGAACTCTCCATAGAAGATTTTAAAGATTTTGCTGAAAAGAATTAAAGCGAATTCATTTTATTCAAGCCTGACTTCTGCCGGTGACCTGTCCCCACCTTTTGCACCACCTGCAGAGTAGCATTTTTTTGCTTTGCCGTCAGTTGAAATGCCGAAGCGGGGTTTCGAACCCCTCTTTATTGAGCAATAGCACCTATTAATTCAACTATTTACATCACATCAAAATACTAAAAACACACATTTAGTACACAAGCATTTTTTTAGATTTTCCTCCATTTATCCAGATTTTAATTCTTGCGGTTGACCTTTCTATTAAATTCATAAGATTTATAAACCTTATGTTTACACCAACGGACCGTGAATTTAGAGATGATATATTTAGGAAGAAGGAAAGGTTAAAGATAAAAAGAAGTTTGTGTAGACCTTTTGTCAGAGAAAAGAGTTTAGATATTGAAGAACCTATTGCAATTGAAAATGACCACCTGATTAATAGTCATGGGGTCAAGAGTAAAAGCCAGCTATAACTATGTGCAATATCAATGGATTGTTATACAACTGACGGGTATATAGTCGCAGTAGAAAAATACTTTCAGGATGACATTCCAACACTCGATCAGTACATTGTAGATCAGCCCTTTTATCTATATCAACTTCCCTTTAAAAGAATCTAAAAAAAACGGGGGAAGTTTGTTCGAAAACATTCCAATCTTGACTTCAAAATTCTGTTTTGATAAAATCTATCAAGTTTTAAGTACAAATGCCTGAAAAACGATCGCTCAATTTTTGCAGTAAGATTTTTAAGGCTTTTCAGGGAACTGTACAGCCTCTGAAAACCTCCCAAAAAAAAATCAAAGAAAAAATAAATACCTATAATGTAAACTTAAATTAGCCATCTGCTTTTCTTGGGATGGAAAACTTTATTTAATTTCCCAATCGTGACTTTCCTGTGAATTTCGAATCCTACAATCCAGAAAATTTCTATGATGAGTTTTTTGAAAAATCCGGACAACCCAGAGCGAAAGTTAAAAAATTGATTGATAGGATCAATTCCTTTCCCGATAAAGAGCTGGGCAATCGTCAGAAAGCTGCTGAAGCAGCATTCATGCAGATGGGAATAACTTTTGGAGTCTATGGAGATCAAAGTGGGTTAGAAAAAATATTTCCATTCGACATCATTCCACGGATCATCAAGGCCTATGACTGGGATTTGATTGACAGGGGAGTGAAGCAAAGGGTTTTCGCGCTCAACAAGTTTATCCATGACGTTTATAATGATCAAAAGATTATAAAAGACGGGGTGATATCCAAGGAAATCATCCTTTCCTCTCTGGCTTACCGTAAAGAATGCCAGGGCTTAAACCCACCTAAAGGGATATGGTGTCACATAAGCGGCATCGATCTTATCAGGGATGAAAAGGGGCAATTTTACGTTCTGGAGGATAACTTGCGCTGCCCTTCGGGAGTTTCCTATGTATTGGGCAACCGTAGGGTCATGAAGCAAACTCTCCCGGCTGTTTTCGAGGCCTTGCCGATTCGACCGGTTGACGATTATTCCAATCGCCTTACCGATACGCTCCGAAACCTGATTCCCGAGTCAATCATAAAACCCAATATCGCTATCCTAACCCCAGGGATATACAACTCCGCTTATTTCGAACATTCGTTCCTGGCTCAACAAATAGGCGAGGAACTGGTTGAGGGGCGGGATCTGGTGGTGATGGATGATTTTGTCTACATGAGGACCACAAAGGGCTTCGAGAAGCTCGATGCCATTTACAGACGGATTGACGATGATTTTTTAGACCCGACCGTATTCAACCCGGATTCGCTGCTTGGGGTACCGGGGCTCATGAAGGCCTACCGTGCCGGTAATGTCGCACTGGCCAATGCTCCGGGGACTGGTATTGCAGATGACAAGGCGATTTATTCGTTTGTTCCGGAGATCATCAAATATTACACCGGTGAAGACTCGATAATTCCCAATGTCCCGACCTTTCTATGTGAGGACAAGAAGGATCGGCAGCATGTCATAGACAATATTGCAAGTTTTGTTATCAAAACCACTCATGGCTCAGGAGGATACGGGATGTTGATCGGCCCCTTTTCTTCCAAAGATCAGCAGCAACAGATGATCGAAAACATTAAAAAAGATCCGCGTAATTATGTTGGTCAACCGGTCATTCAGCTTTCCCGAGTACCCGTAATAGTAAAAGATCATTTTGAAGGTCGGCATATCGACCTTCGACCTTTCGTCTTGTATGGGAAAGAGATTTATGTTCTCCCTGGAGGTCTGACTCGAGTTGCCTTGGAAAAGGGATCCCTTGTGGTGAATTCCTCCCAGGGTGGAGGAAGTAAAGACACCTGGGTCCTGGCAGACGATTCAAATTAGATTATGGTAGAGAGAGGACAATGTTAAGTCGAGTTGCAAATTCTATTTTCTGGATGAGCCGTTATTTAGAGCGGGCGGTGAATGCTGCCCGATTGATTGAAACTCAGTTGCACATGATTTTGGATCTGCCTTCCTTAAGGGAAGACCCCAATGCATGGAAACCGCTGGTGGATATCACGGGTGACGGTGATTATTTTTCCGAAAAGGTTGGCGCTCCCACCAGGAAAAATGTAATGTTCTTTCACACCTTTGACAGTGCTTATCCCCATTCCATCAAATCCTGCCTGACTTCTGCCCGGGAAAACGCAAGGTCTGTAAGAGAGGTGATCCCCTCTGAAATCTGGGAAATGATCAACAAACTCTATCTTGAAGTTGCAGGTATGGAAACAAATTTAAAGGCTTTTAAAAACCCACACAAATTTTATTCTGATATCAAAATAGCGAGCGACCTGATCGTGGGAATAGCCTATACAGCAATGTCTCGCGGCGAGGCCTGGCACTTCTCCCAATTAGGCAGGTACCTTGAAAGAGCTGACAAAACGTCGCGGATTCTCGATGTTAAATATTTCATTATTTTGCCCAGGTTGGATTACGTGGGTTCTTCGATGGACAATGTGCTATGGTCGGCACTTTTAAAGTCTACAAGCTCCTTCGAAATGTACAGAAAAAGATTCAATATGATCAGTCCGCAAAATATCGTCGACTTCCTGGTTTTTGACCGGGAGTTTCCCCGGTCGATAATATACTGTGTCAACCACGCGGAACAATCCTTGTTCAGGATCACGGGCACGCCAATGGGTGCTTTCAACAACGAACTGGAAAGGCAATTTGGAAAACTTTCCGCCAAGCTCAACTATGCCAAGGTGAGCGAGGTCATGTCAATCGGGCTACATGAATTTCTGGATGATATCCAATCCGACTTAAACAATATAGATAACGCGATTTTCGAAAACTTTTTTGCAATCAAGCAAGTGACAGACTCAAATCACTCCGGTTATCATATTCAATAAGGTTCCGCGACGGGCTTTCATTCGGGGCGGGGTTATTGCTGGATTGAAATCTTTCTCATCTTTTGTTATTTTAAAACTTATGGCAATTAAGATTGCGTTATATCATTTGACCCGTTATCGATACGATAAACCCATCCGCCTTGGGCCGCAAACGATCCGCTTACGGCCAGCTCCACATACGCGGGCTCCAATTCAATCTTATTCTTTAAAAGTTTCGCCAAAAAAGCATTTCCTCAATTGGCAACAGGATCCTTTTGGGAATTTTCTGGCGCGTGTTATTTTTCCTGAAAAGATAAAGGCGTTCCAGATTGAAGTGGATCTTGTCGCTGATATCCGCACTTTCAACCCGTTTGATTTTTTTTTAGAGGATTATGCGCAGGCGTTTCCTTTCAACTACGAACCTCGGTTGGTAGATGAGTTGAAGCCTTATTTGGAGGTTAAAGAAAACGGACCGTTACTCAACCAGTTTCTTAAAACCTTGCCTGAAAAAGAAAAGACGACCAATGATTTTTTGGTCAACGTCAACCGAATGCTGAACGAATATTTAAAGTATATCATTCGTTTGGAACCGGGAATCCAAACCTGCGAGGAAACTCTTCAACTGAAATCCGGATCGTGCCGAGATATGGCTTGGCTCTTATGCCAAATACTCCGCCTCCGCGGTTTGGCCACCCGTTTTGCCTCGGGCTATTCGGCCCAGCTAAAATCCGACATCAAGGCTCTTGACGGACCGGCGGGGCCGCAGGAAGACGTAACGGATCTGCACGCCTGGACGGAGGTCTATTTGCCGGGAGCGGGGTGGGTTGGACTCGATCCTACTTCAGGATTTTTTGCCGCAGAAGGGCATATTCCCTTATGTTGTACCCCCAACCCATCCAGCGCGGCGCCCATTACCGGAAATATGGAAGCTTGCGAGTCCACTATGGATTTTGAAATGTCCATCGTTCGCATCGAAGAAGACCGCCGGGTGACTAAACCTTACACCGAAGTGCAGTGGGCCGAAATTAATGCCTTGGGGCAAAAGGTGGATAGGGATTTAGAGGCGCATGACGCGCGTCTTACTATGGGAGGGGAACCCACGTTTGTTTCGGTTGACGACCGCGAAAGCGCGGAATGGAAGATTGAGGCTTTGGGCAAGGGAAAAAAAGAACGCGGCAGCGACATGCTTTTAAGATTAAAAGAACACTTTGCGCCAGGCGGATTACTGTTTCACGGGCAGGGGAAATGGTACCCGGGAGAAATATTGCCCCGCTGGTCGTTTAATTGTTACTGGTGGAAAGATGGCAATCCTATTTGGAAAGAAGACTCTCTTTTTGCGGAATTCGGCAAGGATTACGGTCACGACGTTAAAACAGCGCAACATTTCATGTCTTGCTTGGCACAATCTCTGGGCATTCCCAATCAGGCCATTTTACCTGCAAGGGAGGACGCGGCGTATTACCTTTGGAAAGAAAACCGCCTGCCCATCGAGGGCGATATTTATAAAACAGATTTGTTTGAAAAAACCGAAAGAAAACGTCTGCAAAAATTGCTGGATAGCCAACTCGCCGATCCGGTGGGTTATGTGTTACCCCTGACTTATTCCCAGAAAAAAAATCAGTGGATCAGCAACTTTTGGAAGTTTCGTTCGGGTCATCTCATCTTAGCCATCGGCGACTCTCCAATAGGATTACGCCTGCCGGTACACAGTTTACCCTTTGTGCCGGGGACGGAAGAAGAAACTTTTGCAAAAAGAAATCCTTTTCAGCAAGCTGGCGAGCTTCCAACTATGGAGTATCGCTTTGTGGATTTAACGCCGGATGAAGCAAAAGCCTCCAAGACAACCTCTAAGTCTTTCGAGAATGACCCAACTGGTTTAGTCCGACATGCTATATGCACGGAGAGCCGGGAAGGGAAGTTGCATTTGTTTTTGCCTCCTGTCTCACGCATCGAACACTTTATGGAATTGGTTGGGCACATTGAGAATGTCGCCAAACAACTGGACACTCCAGTTGTCCTGGAGGGATACGGACCTCCTGCCGATCGCAGGATTCAGTATTTTAAGATATCGCCCGATCCCGGTGTTTTAGAAATCAATATGCAACCCGCCGGAGGTTGGAACGAGTTGGTTGTTATCGTACAAACCATCTACGAAGAGGCCCGTTTGGCTCGGCTCACCCCCGAGAAATTTCAACCAGACGGGCGCCGCGTTGGTGCAGGGGGAGGACATCACCTTGTCATGGGGGCGGCAATTCCGGAAGACAGTCCTTTTTTGCGACGTCCGGATTTGCTTAAAAGTTTAATTATCTTTTGGCAAAACCACCCGTCTTTGTCATACTTTTTTTCATCACTGTTCATTGGGCCAACGAGTCAGGCTCCTCGTATAGACGAAGCCCGGCACGAATCACTTTATGAGCTTGACATCGCCTTTGACCAAATTTCCGAGAAGGAAAAAGCGCCTCCTTGGCAGGTCGACCGGTTGTTCCGCAACCTGCTTACCGATCTAACGGGGAATACCCATCGAGCGGAGTTTTGCATAGATAAACTCTATAGCCCGGACAGTGATGCGGGGCGGTTGGGCCTATTAGAAATGCGAGGGTTTGAAATGGCCCCTCACCCTCAGATGAGTCTTCTCATGACGCTTTTGGTGCGGGCTTGCATAGCCTGTTTTTGGAAAACGTCTTACCGTCAAAAACTAATCCATTGGGGAACCCGTTTGCACGACCAGTTCATGCTTCCTCAACGACTTTGGGAGGATCTATCCGACGTGATTCAACTGTTGAGTTCAAACGGATATTCTTTTCAGTTGGACTGGTTCCGGCCATTTTTAGAATTCAGATTCCCAAAATATGGATCGACCCAAATAGGTCCTATCAAATTAGAATTAAGAATGGCGCTTGAGGCGTGGAATGTCATGGGAGAAGAGCTCTACCAGGGATCTGTGAGCCGGGGCGTGGATGCGGCGGTGGAACGCCTGCAAGTAAAAACAGAAGGGTTTATTGATTCCCGTTATGTCGTTACCTGCAATGGTCGCCGCCTTCCTTTGAAACCAACTTCCGAAAAAGGGACGTTTATTGCCGGTGTCAGATTTAAAGCATGGTCTCCGCCGTCCGGCCTGCACCCAACGCTTCCCGTAAACTCGCCGCTTGTTTTTGACGTTATTGATATTCGCTATAACCGTTCCATTGGAGGCTGTACCTATCATGTCGAACATCAGGGCGGGCGCAATGAGGAAGACCTTCCCGTAAGCGAACAGGAGGCCGAAGGAAGATGTCTTTCCCGGTTCCAAGCTATGGGGCATTCGCCTAATAAATGTAAGGTCCCTCCCACCGAGATTAACCCGGAATTCCCTCATACCCTAGACCTTAGAAAAAAGATAAAATGAGTTTAGAATATGCTATAGAATAATATTTGTAGAAAATTTCAATTATTAACACAATGTCGAGACAAAAAATGTTCGGAGAAATCTTAGCACTTAATTTTGATTGCCTGGGCTCCCCTTCCATCAAACTAAAGGTCGGCGAAGATTCCAAGGTCCTTAAAACTCCGGGTTGGGGGTTTGGCTGGTATCCAAATGATGACTACGGGGCCTCCATAGTAAAAGAGTCCATGGCAAATGATAGCCAGACTTTGTTGAACGCGCTCCAGGATGGGACCAGTTTTCGTTCCACCATTTTTATGTGCAAGGTCAAGGGGACGGGAAAACTATATACTCAGCACGACACTCAGCCGTTCCGGCGCAGTTTTGCCGGTTACGACTGGCTTTTCCTGCACAACGGCCAGCTGGACCGGGCCGCCCTGAATGAACTTCATAAAGATCCCTTCGGTCTTTTGGAACCTATGGGGAAAACCGATTCCGAAATGGCGTTCTGCTTCTTGCTAGGCAAACTCATGGCTTGGTCCGCAAAAGGGTTGACCGACATCAGTGGCAGCGAACTTTTAAAGTACATGGAGGAGCTGGACGGGTTGGGGACCTCCGACTTCGTCGTGAGCGATGGCAGGAGCCTGGCCATCTACCACGGGAAAAATTCGGACAGTAACCTTTACTTTCACAGAGTGTTGCCTTCCGAAAAGCCGCCCGCTTTCGAGTCCGACCTGGTTTCCCTGGACCTGGAAGACCCGCGCGATTCGCTACGCACCGTTTTCCTGGTTACGTCCTTTCAGGTAGATGGGATATCTTTTCAGCCCATGGATCCCGGGCGTCTCATCATCGTCCGTAGAGGGGCAATTTACTGGGATAGCTTGTCCGCTGAAGCGAAAACCAGGGCACAGCGGACCGTTGCTGACCTCCTCCCGGCGGCAAAAGAAGAGGCCGCAAAGGAAAAGGAGCTGTTCGTTTCTCAGCAGGCGGCGCAATCCCAAACCAGCGCGCAAAGCGCTGCTGCGGAGGCCACCGTAACGGAAAGCTTTTCGAATATCATCAATATTAAATCTCTCACCCATGCACCGGATGGGATTCCGTTGAAATACCGTTCCTACGACACTGTCCACCTCACGGAGTACAACTATTCCGTTCCGGTCGAGCACAGTACCCATACCTTTCGCCTGAACCCGGTGGAAGACGCGATTCAGGAGGTGGTGCAGGCCACAATGGAACTTTCGGTAGACGGCAAACTGTTACAATTTGAAGATGTATTTGCGAATCATTCGATTTATTACGATATCACTTGTGCCTACACGAAGCTTTTGATCAAAACCAAAAGCCGGGTTAAAGTCTACTCCTGTTCCCCGGACGACCACAGCGCGGCCATGCGCCGCTCACAGATTCCGCTCGTTTGGATGCCCTGGCAACGCCAGATGATGCTTCCCTACCTGCTGCCTCCTGAGCTCCCGGAAACGCAACTCCGGCAGTTAACTGATTTCGCCATGAGTTTTGTGAAGCGAAACGATTCTCATCTGATCGATAGCCTTATGGATATTAATAAGAAAATCCATGAGGACTTCACCTACGTTCAGGGCATCACCTTTCTTGAGACCACGGCGTTTGATGTTTTCACTTTACGAAAAGGCGTATGCCAGGATTTCGCCAACCTGTTCATATGTCTATGTCGCCTGCTGAACATCCCAGCGAGATACCGGGTGGGCTATATTTACACGGGTGGCGATTATGAAAACAAACTCCAGTCCGATGCCTCCCACGCCTGGGTGGAAGTGTATCTGCCGTTTTTAGGCTGGCGCGGGTTTGACCCCACCAATGGCTGTATGGTGGCACAGGATCATGTACGCGTGGCTTGCGGAAGAAACTATCGGGATGCCACGCCCGTCAGTGGAACCATTTTTAAGGGCGGAGGTACCGAGCAACTCAAGGTTGAAGTCGAGACCAAAGAAGTTTCAGTTTGAGCCGGTTTTTTTGAATCTTACTCTTCCCATCTCCCCATAAATTGGAAGGTTTAAAAGTATAAAAAAACTTGCAAATTTTATAAAACCTATAACCGCACCCGCATTTTTATTCAGTTTTGGTAAGTGTTCATTCTGATCTGACCTACTCCCAATGTTAGTACCAACTCCTATGTTAGAATTTTCCTTTAAGACATTACTGGAATTATCTATTATGGAGACGACATAAACGGCAAATTTCACTGTAGTCAAATTGTGATTATCGGCCGTTCTGGGCCTCAACCCTTCTGGCGGCTTTCCTTCGGAAACCGTCCAATTTTATCATCGTGATAAAATTGTAATCAACTCCAACGGAATTGACAGGAACCAGCAGGACTCATCAGAATTTGAAAATTATTTCAAGGTGTTGAAAATAAATTGATAACGGTCAAACAAACAGCAAATCAGGCAGTAACAAAAATGTTAGAAACGCCCCAAAAACTGCCTTGGGTGAAGGGTTTCGGAGCTTCATTAAATTCTCCTAAAAAGCACACATATTATGTAAATTTCATAAAGCTAACTAATTGAAATTAAATTAGTTAAAGACTGCCGAAGCGAGGATTCGAACCCCGACGCTGACCCTTTAAATCCTTATAATCCAATCAGTTACAAGCTCTATTTCCGAGTTTCAGCACATTGGAAGCACACTGGTTATTTCCATTACACGAAATTTCCACAATGGGTTAGGAAATTCATACAAGGTAATCCAAGAATGCCCAGTCAAACATTGTCCTATATATCCGTATAGGATGGGGAGAAGGCCGAAAGGTAATCAGGATTAAATAATCAAATAACCAATATTGTCAGGGGCGTAGTGCACGAACTCCAGTTCCTGCCGCTTCTTTGACTCAAAATTCCCCAAATATGATCAAAAATGAGTACTTCTGCTTACAAAAAATGAGTACTTGTGCTCATTTACATTGTCCTGCTTTCATGATAGCCTGCCCTTGGACAACTTAACTTATTTTGAGGCTTATCCTACAGGCTCGTTATCTGTTTATGACTCAGTAACTGTACAACATCATCAGCAATATAGAGGAGATAAGAAATGAAAAGAAACCTAATAATTACTGCTCTGCTTTGTTTTGCTATATCGGTCATAGTCGGATGTGCACCTGCAAGTTATCATAAGAAAGAAGTTCAAGATGACTCAGGTGATAGAATTTCCGTTGGAACAGTTCAGAAAGAAATTAAAAAGGGAATGTCTGGAGCAGAGGTAGCTGCGGCGTTAGGATCACCCAATATTGTATCGACAGATGAGCAAGGTAGAGAAGTATGGATATACGATAAAATTTCAAAAGATACAGTTTTTTCAGCAAGCGATGCTGGTTTAAGGTTCTTTACAAGTGGTGTTGCTGGTGCACAATCAACCTCGCAACGAACATTAACGGTTATCATTAAATTTGATAAATCCAATAAGGTGCGTGACTTTGCTTATCACAGATCCAGCTTTTAAATTTTATAAGTGTTGCATGAAAAAGAGTCAAACAATAACAGTAATTGTATTATCCTGCTCATTACTATTCTTCTCCTGCAAGAAGACTATTCCCAAAGCTGCCCTGCAACTTTCTCACGAGAGCTTACAGCAACGTCAACTGCAAACAAGACACTTTGATACAGCCGATGAAAGTTTTTTATTATCTGCTTCTACGGCCTTGATACAGGATATGGGTTTTAATCTTGATGAGTCCGAAACAAAGTTAGGAGTCATTGTAGCCTCAAAGCAGCGAGATGCCAAGAATGCAGGTCAAATTGTTGGGGCTGTTTTTCTTGCTCTCTTAGTAGGAGTGATACCCGCAACTGACAAACATCAAACAATGAGGGTAGCTGTTGTCACGAGACCCATTGGAAATGGGAGTAAGCATGCTGTGAGGGTAACATTTCAACGTATTGTTTTTAATACACAAAATCAAGTTAGCAAATTAGAAAGTATTGACGACCCAGAAATTTATAAAGAGTTTTTTGGGAAACTATCTAAATCCGTTTTTCTTGAGGCACATGAAATATGAAAAAAACTTGTAAAATTTATGGATTGGTATATTTGATATGTGTATGTTTTCTTCTCATTGGTTGTCAAACAACAAAGCAGAGACTATTGGACACCGATCAAAGTCAAGTTGAGATGAGAAGCATACAAACTCGTGCCTTTGATACAACCGACAAGAAAACTACTTTACGCACAATAATAGCCACACTACAGGATTTAGAGTTCCTTGTTGACAAAGCGGATCACACACTCGGCGTTGTTAGTGCTACAAAGCTAAAAGGTTATTTCTTGAAGATGACTGTTTCTGTTAGGCAGAGGGGAAATACTCAACTGCTTGTAAGAGCCAATGCTCAGTACGGAATAGAACCCGTAACTGATCCAACCCCTTATCAACAGTTTTTTTCTGCCCTAGAGAAATCTATGTTTCTTACAGCACATCAAGTAGATTAAGTAAAATAATAACCTCTCCTATAGTCATGCCACCCTCCCCAGTTTGCTCAAACACCCACCAACCCTGAATATGCTATCATTAAGCGTTAACCCTCATAGAAGCAGAAACATGAAGCTGTTCTAGTTCAAATCTGTTTGCCACAAAGTAATATGTTCTGATAGAAGCTCAGTAACTATTTAAATCCTCCTCAAATAAGCAGAGTCTAATTAATTAACGTCACACAGAACGATATAATTGGAGGAGTAATATTTATGTCTGCTCAGAGACTAAGAACATCAATAAGAGATTTTCTAAAAATAAGATGTGAAAGGAAATGTATGATATGCGGAAAAATGTTTGAAGGTTCTAACAGAGTATGTGCCTATTGTAATGTATATGTTTCCGTTATATTGAAGTGATCTCCCCAATGTTTGTACCACCCTCAGAATGATAATTTATATCCATTCCTTAGATAATCCAGTTCTTCTTTCGACAATCGTGCCATAAACTTGCTGTATGGATAATGAGCAGTCGCCCAAAAATAACTACACTTTTTTCTACGCCTTATTAGACGCATTTGTTTATCGCGATGAAATGGTGCTGCTAATTGCAACTTCTTTTCTCTACTTTTAATAAGTTCTTTCTTACTTAATGCCATATTATCTTTTTGAAGTTAAGTGGTGGTTTTCATGGGTGAAGTGCTACACGAACTTCTCAGCCGTACTTGGAAGCAATGTTTAAAAAATTAATTATTTATCTTTACTATTTAGTTTGAGTCTAATTTAGTTCGAAATTTCTCGATTTCGTTCCAATCTTTAACAATATCCAAGCTACTTTCCCACCATTTATCAAATGGTAGATCAATTTTAACTTCAGATACATTGCTAAACTGTCCCCTCTTAGCTATGTCTGGAGAAGGGATATTAAATATATGATCATTGGTAATAATGTATCTATCGTGAATCTGAGAATATATTTTTTTGTCAACGAAAACTTTAACTTTAAAATCAACACCACTATTTGAAAATTGTATAATTAAATTTTTACACAGACTCCTAAATTCATTTGTTATTCTATTAATTGATGAAATTACTTTAATATCTTTAACTTTATTTAGGTCAGAATATTCTCTTATTAATTTTAACCCTTGAAGAGAAAAGTATTTGTCTACCCAATATATTTTTTCATCGCATTTTTTAATAACATTTATTAAAGCCATTTTGTTGTCAAATGGTGTATCAGGTGAAATATCTAAGTAGGATTTCTCATCAAAGGAAGCTCCAATTTTAGTTGCAATATGGCTTAATATTGATTTTTCTCTTTCTTGCAAAAATTTTTCGAAATTGTCTTCTCTCATAGCAGCAATCGCTTTATTAGATATAAAGTGAGAAGCCATTGTCTTCTTATACTCTTCTTCTGATAGAAAATTATTTTTGAATTTCAAATAGTAAACTGAAGGTTTTTTTGCTTTTTTTATGTTCATATTTGTCTCTGCTGACATCCAAGTCATGTTTAGTACAGAATTAACATTGTCATTTCTTTTTAGCAAAGATTTTGGGAAAAGATGATCTTTATGGTTTACCTTAGCATTACCAAATGAAAGTCCTGTATTAAAATCAATAGCCCCATGTAAACCAATTAAGGACAAAACTCCTTTATAGATGGCGTTTGAAGATGATTCGATTTCTCTTAAATTTAGTATTTGAAATTTAGTTCTTGCAGAAGTGACGGTAGTTGGAGTTGCTTCTGTATTATCAAACCATTCTTTCATCTCTTTAAAGTCCTGAGTTGCTCTCGTATCTGCTGCTGATGAGTAGGCATTGGACATAACTGCAGACCAATACCAAGTTTCTATTTTCCTGTTTGCATCAGCTATATTGCTTATATTGCTTGCTTGCTTCAGTATCGCAGTCAGAACGGGAAGAGTTGGTAGAAATGGAGTGTCTTTTTCAGTTTTTACGCCAAAACCATCTTTAAGATTTTCTAATTTCTGTATAGCTTTATCCATGAAATAAGTAATTTCATCCCAATCTTGTTGAAAATTTCTCCCATCTTTTTTTTGATAAATATTTTCGTAAATATTAAGAATATCTTTTCTTTTTGCAGAATTTGCATTGTGATAAAAGAGTGATAAACTTTGGAATATCAGAAGAGGTGTTTTGTCAAATTGTTTATAGTATTTTTTTATTCTGCCATATTTCCTTTTGGTTTCTTCCCAAATATCTCTTAGTTTAATGTCATATTTCAATAGCCTTGCAATTAAAAGATCAAATGTACTGAGTTGCTTACCCCTGCTATTGATTCTTTCAAAAACATCAGTAATAGGTTTTAGGTCAAGCGTTTCAGGTAAAGAAATAAAAGGGATTTCATAGCCATCCCATATATGCCTCACTTTATCTTCTATGAGCCTTTTTATTTCTCTGCTGCATTTTAAGTCCACACCTTTTGTTTCAGAAATATAGTCTTCAAACTTGTTGGTCCATTCATAGAATCTTTCAAGTTTGTAAAAAGGGAAAAGCATTGTTTCAAAAGTTTCTTCATCGCTATATTTGTTGTTCAATGATTTTATTATTGACTCATCGCTATTACCGCTTATGATTGCTTTGAAATCTATATAAAAGAATATAGGGACAGAGGTGTCTTTCAGGTTAAATTCAGGTGACTTAATTGCATAATATATTGAAGTTATCCTCTGTTGACCATCTAAGATTATATTTTTGGGTTTAACATTAGTTTCTTGAACTCCTTTTATGTTGATTACATCCAATTCTAAAACATCTTTTGTCTCCCAAAGCAGAAGCGACCCAACAAAGTAATCGTAATAAATTGACTCTAACAAATCTCTAATATCATTTTTTCCCCAATCAAAATATCTTTGAAAATTTGGTAGTACCCACTCCCCTTCAGCTTTTTTAACTAATTCAGTAATTCTTATTGGCCTGCCATAATCTAACGCATGGGATTGATGATCAATCTTCTTTAAGGCTTCAATCTCCATTTCTATTTTTTTGAAATCGGCTGGTTCAATGTCAATTTCCTCATGTACCTGAAGCCTTGGAAACTCCTGTTTGAAAAATTTATCTGGAGATTCAAACTTGTCATATATTTTTAGAAGACCTTTATTACATAGCATCTGAAATCCCAGTAAACTCTTCATTTTATAGCCTGCAATTTCATTAATTTCCTTAAGAGGAATATATATATCAGTTATATTATTAATGAAAAAAGTACAACTCCAAGGTGTTCCTGATTTCTTTCTCGGCCACATTGCATCAGATAGTTCGCTGCTAAACTTTTTATAAATTAGTTCCCCTGCATATTTAAAAACTCCTTTAACATAAAACAAAACATAGTCACCCTTTTGCATTTTATCCCATTTGCTTTTACAGCTTTCACCACTACCCCATACAAATATTTTATCTTCCTTTGAAAGAATTTCTGTACCTTCTTTATCTAAGAAGTCCTTAATTCTTTCAAAAGGCACTCCATCAGTTACAGTTGACTTAAAGGTTGCATAGGATTGTTCATTACTGCGGGGAACTAATGACCTACCCTAAATCTTAGTACCACCCTTAGAGTGATGATTTTCTATGCCGTCAGTTGTAGCGTAGCGGAAACGGAGGGCATAGGTTCAAACGTTTCTGGTGCTGGCGGTCGATATCCCAGTGAAC
>Ga0208638_1000199_pt1 | contig 50995 bp, 50 predicted proteins | sample ETNtaG_34_FD_185753 | JGI IMG/M metagenome (GOLD analysis project Ga0208638, IMG submission 185753) | Marine microbial and viral communities from oxygen minimum zone, Eastern Pacific Ocean - ETNP201306SV51 (SPAdes) (version 2) | ecosystem: Environmental > Aquatic > Marine > Oceanic ...
GTAAAAAAACTTTAAAGGTTTTAAAAAATTTAAATTTTGGTATAATGAAGGGAGAGATGGTCGCGATCATGGGACCATCGGGAGTTGGAAAAAGTACGCTTCTCCATTTGATGGGGACATTAGACCGCCCTTCGACCGGTACGATATTTTTTAATCATACTAATCTTTTTGAAATGAATGATCGAAGACTTGCTGATTTTAGAAATAAAAATATTGGTTTTGTCTTTCAGTTTCATCATTTACTACCTGAATTTACCGCACAGGAAAATGTGATGATGCCGTTATTGATTCAAGGCATTAAAAAAAAAGACGCCTCGGAAAAAGCAAATGCGATTTTGGACGATTTGGAATTGGGTGATAGGAAAAGTCATAAAACCGGAGAACTATCAGGTGGAGAACAACAGCGAGTCGCAATTGCGCGTGCCTTGGCAAATGATCCGGAGGTTATCTTTGCTGATGAGCCCACCGGTAATCTGGACCAAAAGACAGGAGAAAAGGTGCACAATCTGTTGAAAGAGCTAAAACAAGCTAAAAATAAAACTCTGGTTGTTGTTACTCATAATAGCAAGTTATCTGGTGATATGGACAGGGTATTAATCATGGAAGACGGGAAAATTTTATGACCATTTTTATTGAGGAGGTGAAGGAAAAAAATGTTTAAGAGATTTACAGAACGAGCGCGCCGAATCATTATTTTAGCACGCGAGGAAGCAGAACATTTTCGGCATGAATATCTTGGAACAGAGCATATACTCATTGGTGTTTTAAAAGACGGTGGCGGAATTGCTATTGAAGTACTTCATAAAATGGGAGTTGATATTAAAAATGCGAGAGAGAAAGTTGAAAAAAGCCTTCCTCAAAGTTCGTCCGTTGTAAATATCGGCGACATTCCTTTTACCTCAAGAGCAAAAAAGGTTTTAGAATACTCTGTGGAAGAAGCTCGCGCCATGGGCCACAATTATATTGGGTCCGAACATATACTTTTGGGATTAGTGAAAGAAAAAGAGGGGCAGGCATCAAAAATATTAACGGGATTCGGAATTTATTACGCGGAGACAAGGGAAAATATTTTAAGTATGTTGAAAGAACCGGTATCTACAGTTCCGGAAGAAGAGAAAACGCCTGTTCTGGATGAATTCAGCAGAGATTTGACCGCTTTGGCCTTGAAAGGAAAACTGGATCCTGTTATAGGGAGAAATTTAGAAATTGAAAGGGTTATTCAGATATTAAGCCGGAGAACTAAAAATAACCCGGTACTTATAGGTGAACCGGGGGTAGGCAAGACTGCCATTGTTGAAGGTTTGGCCCAGAGAATTATAGAAATTGAGGTTCCTGAGACATTATATAATAAAAGAGTTATTTCCCTTGACCTGGGAGCGTTAGTTGCTGGTACCAAATATCGTGGTCAGTTTGAAGCCCGCCTAAAAGGAATTATGAAAGAAATCAGTACAAATAATAATAAAATAATTCTTTTTATTGATGAGCTTCATACGCTTGTAGGAGCCGGGGCAGCTGAAGGATCAGTGGATGCGTCTAACATGTTAAAACCTGCTCTCTCCCGTGGAGAAATACAATGCGTGGGAGCGACAACTTTGGAGGAATACAGAAAATATATTGAAAAAAACGGAGCTTTGGAAAGAAGGTTTCAACCTATTATGGTTAATCCACCGTCGGTGAAAGAGACCATAGAGATTATCAAAGGTTTGAAGACTGAATATGAACTTCACCATCATACTAAAATAACAGATTATGCCATCAATAAGACTGTGATGTTTGCAGATCGTTATATTAATGATCGATTCCTTCCTGACAAAGCAATTGATGTTATTGATGAAGCCTGCTCCAGGGCACGGCTTAAAAAGGTCACTTACCCCCCTGAAATTCGTGAAATACAGAGGAAAATGGATGAAATCGCTCGAAATAAGAAAGCTAAAATCGAGAGCCAGGATTTTGAGGTGGCTGTTGAACTTCGAGATAAAGAAGAAAAATTAAAGATCGTACTTGAAGAAGCAAAAAAGAAATGGAAAGCTAAGAATAAATTAGTGGAACAGGTCATTACGGAAGAAGATATCTCTTACGTGGTATCCAGCATGACAGGGATTCCTCTTTCTAAAATTGAAAAAAAGGAATCTCAACGCCTTAAAGAAATGGAAAAGGAATTGTCTCAAAAAGTTGTTGGTCAGGAAGAAGCGATCCAAGCCATTACTAAAGCAATTCGTCGGTCACGAGCAGGGCTATCGGACTTTAAAAGACCTATTGGTTCCTTTTTATTCTTGGGGCCTACCGGTGTGGGAAAAACTGAATTAGCAATGGCTCTTGCTGAATTTATGTTTGGTGATAGAGATGCATTGATTCGGCTGGACATGTCCGAATATGGCGAAAAATTTAATATCTCGCGTCTTACAGGAGCGCCTCCCGGATATATCGGACACGATGAAGGGGGACAGCTTACAGAAAAAGTAAGAAGAAGACCTTATTCAGTTGTGCTTTTTGATGAACTTGAAAAAGCCCACCCTGACATCTATAACATGTTGCTTCAAATTTTGGATGATGGCAGGCTAACAGATAGTTATGGTCGAGTAGTAAATTTTAAAAATGTTATAATAATTATGACATCCAATCTTAGTTCTCGAGCTGTTGGGAAAGGAACGAAGCTTGGATTTCAGAAACAGGACATTGCCACATCTTACGAAAAGATGAAAGAAACTATTACTGGAGAATTGAGGAAAAGTTTTAGCCCTGAATTTTTAAGCAGGATAACGCAGTCAATTGTTTTTAAACATTTGGAAAAAAAGCATATCATGAGTATAGTAGATATTCACTTAACTGAACTGAACAAACAACTAATTGAAAAAGGATTAACTATTGAAATAACGCGTGAGGCTAAAGATTGGCTGGCTCAAAAAGGTTACAATGTTTCATTCGGCGCAAGACCTCTTAGGCAAACCATCCAAGAGTATCTTGAAGACCCTCTTTCTGATGAAATGTTGAAGGGAAAATACCAGGAGGGCGGTGTTATAGAAGTTGGCCTTCAGGACAACCACTTAATATTTATCGAAAAGCTTGGATTAATAAAGAGTCTCTCCGGTTAAAGGTTGATCCAGGCTTTTTGCATGCATGAACTGTACATACAGACAAATGCGGAGAATGCTCTAATACACATTTTCATTAATTATTTCGTCATGTTATCTTAATCCCCCAATTTGCCTTCTAAAAATATTTTTTTGCAGTCCTCCAGAAAATCAGGTAACATATAACCCCTTATTTTAAAAGGTAAAAGTCATTTAGTTTTTCAAAATTATGACGATATGAAATAAAGTTCCAAATTATTTGCGTTAAAAATGTTTAGCGGGCAAACATAAAAAAGTAATTTTCTGCAGCAAGACGGTAGAGGTCTTTAATTTTAGATAGATGATAAATGATGCGATTTAATCCCAGCTTAATAGTTCCTTTCATTATAGCGCACCTATGTTTCTTGTGGGTCGTACCGGAAGCGTATGGCCAGATTGAAGGGGAAATAGTGAAAAGCGTAGAGATTCGTGGAAATAAGCGAGTAGATAAAGATACCATTATGTTTTATATAAAATTGAAAAAAGGAGAAAAATACTCCTCATCTAAAGTCAATGAAGACATCAAAGCTATATATGGTCTTGGTCAATTTGAGGACATCAAAGTAGAAGCTAAAGACTTTAAAAATGGGATTAAATTAATTTACATAGTTAAAGAAATCCCTTCTATTAGAGAGATTTCTTTTGTCGGTAATAATAAGATATCCACAAAAAAACTGGGGGAAAAACTGGATTTTTCTAAAGGCATTAAAAAAGGATCTCTTTATAATAAAAATATTGTGAAGAAATCAGAAAAACTGATTAAAAAATCTTATGACGAAAAAGGGTTTTTCTTGGCCACTGTTCGGACAATTGCTAAAAGAGTTAGCAGAGATCAAATGAATATTATATTTAAAATTTCTGAAAATAAAAAGGTAGGGATAAAGGAAATTGGTTTTACAGGAAATAAGGCATTCACGGACAGGGAATTAAAAAAACAATTGAGCACGAAAGAAAAGAACATTTTTTCTTTTATTACTGACGCAGGCATTTATCAAAAGGAGATGCTAAAGGCAGATCAGCTAAATTTAGAATTTTTTTACAGGGAGAACGGTTATATCAATGTAAAAGTGCTTGATCCAGTGATTGACGTCGATAAAAATGAAAAGGCTATTTTTATTAGGATTCCTATAGAAGAGGGAGATCAATATAAAACAGGCAAAATTAAGTTTGTTGGTGATAATACTTTTCCAGAAAAAAAACTAAGAGAAAAAGTTGATTTAGAAAAAGCTGATGTATACAACCTGGGTAAAATACGAGAAGGGGTGTTTAATATTACCGAACTCTATTCGCAGCAAGGATATGCTTATGCGGATGTTAAACCGCTTCGCGAGGTTAATGCTCAAAAAAAGATAGTTGATACTGTCATGCAGATTGATAAAGGCAGGAAAGTATATATTGGAAAGATAACAATTGCGGGAAACCTTAAAACTAAAGATAAAGTAATTCGTCGAGAGTTCAGGTTTGCAGAGGGAAGCTTGTTTGATAGCAAAAAATTAAGGCGAAGTAAAGAAAGAATTATGAATACTCGCTTTTTTGAAGATGTGCAGATACAAACAAGCAGAGGCGAAAAGGATGATACCATTGACATAACTACATCAGTGGTTGAAAGGTCTACCGGAACTATCGGTGCTGGCATAGGATACAGCTCCGTTGATAATGCCATTATTACAGCTCAAATTTCACAGGACAATCTGTTTGGAAATGGGAATAAAATTGCATTTTCAACAGAGCTTTCATCCAGAAGGTCAGATTTTTCATTGAGTTTCACCGAGCCATGGCTGTTTGATAGAGAAATAAGCGCGGGGATAGATTTATTTAATTTAAAGAGAGATTTTTTTAGTTTTGAATCAAGAAGACAGGGTGGTGGATTACGCCTGGGAAAATCTTTTACGGAGTTTACATGGGGTAATATCGGTTATCGTTATGAAAAAATCGAAATATCTGATGTTGCTCCCGAAACTGAAACGAATTTTTTAAAAAATGAGGTACGATTTACAAGCCGAATTTTCCCATCAATTACGCGAGATACTCGAGACAATCGTCTCAATCCTTCTAAGGGAACCAAGGAAATACTTAGCGCTCAATATGCGGGAGGCGTGTTGAGCGGTTTGAATTTTTATAAGTTTCAAGCTGAAAAAAGCAATTATTTCCCATTGTTCTTTGGTCTTGTGGGAATGCTTCATGGAAAAATCGCTTACGCGAAAGGGTACAGCGGAGATGTGCTTCCAATTTATGAGAGATACTTCATTGGAGGCCCTTTAGATTTACGCGGTTTTAATTTCCGAGATGTTGGTCCTAAAGATATAAACGGAGATCCTTTAGGAGGAGATAAGCTTCTCCTTTTTAACGCGGAAATACAGTACCCTTTTTCCAACGCATTAAGAGGTATTCTTTTTTATGACCGTGGAAATGTTTATGGTGACGGGAATGATATCTCATTAACAGGAGAAAATTTCAGCATAACAAATATGAGGCATAGTATTGGAGTTGCCGTACAATATTATAGTCCTATAGGTCCTGTAGGCTTAGCATATGGATACAAACTTGATAGAGCTACTGGAGAAGATCCGGCAGAATTTCATTTTGTTCTTGGCAGAACTTTTTAAAATATATAAACTTTAATGAAATAAATTTTTGAGAGGAGTTAGATGATAAATTCTAAAATGAGCAAATTCAAATTATTAATTTTTCTGCTATTGATATTTACGTATATTCCAGCTGAGTCAATGGCTGCAGATAAAATTAAAATAGGTATTATTAATCTAGATAGGGCGGGACGAGAGTCAAAAAGAGGTAAGGAAATTGTTGAGTCCATGAAACATAGAATAAAAAAAGCTCAGGAAATGATTAAAAAAGAGGAATCGAGTGTGAAAGATCTAAGGAAAGAGTTGGATAAGCAGGGCCTTATTATGAGCGAAGAACTTAAACGAAAAAAGGAGGCTGACTTTAGAGCGGAATCCAGGAGCCTGCAAAGACATATTAAAGATGCTGAAGAAGAAATAAGAATTAAGCAGCGGCAAGCTACGAATAAAATTCTAAAAGAACTTCTTGAAATTGTTAAAGAGATTGGGAAAAAAAATGGGTATACATATATAACATCCAGCGAATTTACTGTGTATAGCATTGATGCTATTGATATTACTGATAAAGTCATTAGAGAATATAATAGGAAATATCGGAAGAAGAAATCTTCGAGGTAGAAGAAGTATAAGTTTGAAAGTGTTTATTAAGCGCATTTTCAGTAGATTACTGAAGGTTTAGCGAGCGACACAGTGTAAACACTTTGCACTGAAGATTCCCGTGCTGGCGGTTTGCCCTGAACCGTACTGGCAGATGGTTTGCCGCAAGGAGCTTCAATAGGATAATAGAAATATGATAGATATCAATGAAATCAAAAAGCGTATTCCACATCGTTATCCATTTTTGCTGGTGGATAAAATTATTGAGATGGAGAAGGGAAAGCGGGTTGTAGGGATAAAAAATGTTTCGACTAACGAGCCATTTTTCGAAGGTCATTTTCCAAAATTTCCGGTCATGCCCGGAGTATTAATCATTGAAGGTATGGCTCAAACCGCCTGCGTATTCGCATCAGTTGAGATGGAAAAAAATTCCGAGTCAATCGCCTATTTTATGGGAATTGATAAAGCAAAATTCCGAAAACCCGTTGTACCGGGAGATCAATTGCGTTTTGAGTTAGATGTTATTAAACGACGCGGTACGATATATCGATTTCGAGGCAATGCTTTTGTCGAAGGGAAATTAGTCGCAGAAGCTGAAGTAATGGCCATGCTTGAGTCCAAATAGTCCATGCCAGTTCATAAAACCTCTATTGTACAAAAGAATACCCAAATTGGAAAAAATGTAACAATAGGGCCGCATTGTTACATTGGACAGAACGTTTTTATAGATGATTGTACTGTTTTAGGTGCAAACGTAGTTATAGAAGGGTGGACAAAAATAGGGAAAAATTGTAGGATTTCTTCTGGGGCTGTTCTGGGTGGCGTTCCACAAATTGTTGGCTTCAAAGAAATGCCTTCCTGGGTGCAAATTGGAAATAACACAGAAATTCGGGAATTTGTTACTGTTCATCGTTCCAGCAGGGAAAATGAAAGCACTTCCATTGGAAGTCATGTTTATTTGATGGCTTATGTTCATGTTGCACATGACTGCCAGATAGGGGATAATGTCATTGCGACTAATTACGTGGGTATTTCCGGTCATGTTTTAATAGAGGAAAAAGCGGTAATTGGTGGTCATGCCGGTATACATCAGTTTATTCGTATTGGGAAGCTGGCGATGGTGGGTGGTATGGCCAGGCTAACAAAAGATGTTCCACCCTTTTCTCTGGTTGAAGGAAACCCTCCAAAGCTTTACGGGAGAAATGCAATTGGTTTGCAGAGAAGCGAAATTAGCCCCTCCGTTCGGGGCGATTTGAAAAAAGCGTTTAAGTTTATCTCGAGATCTAATTTAAATACCAGTCAGGCTTTAGATAAAATAAAAAATGAGATTCCAGAAAGTGAAGAAGTAAAATACTTGCTTAAATTTATTGAAACTTCTAAACGGGGAATTCATAAGTAAATTCACTCAATTTTTTTACGGAGAAAAAGTTGTATGAAAAAAATTCGAACGGGAGTCATTGGAACCGGAAGAATGGGTGAATACCACACTGCAGTTTATTCGGAACTATTTTTTATTGATCTCGTGGGAATTGTTGATATTAAGGAGGAAAGAGGAAAAACCATATCGAAACAGTTTAACACTGCTTATTTTTGCGACTTTAATGAGATACTTGACAAGGTTGATGCTGTAAGCATTGCTGTGCCAACGGACCTCCATTACACAATTGCGAAAGAGTTTTTAAGCGCTGGAGTAAATGTACTTTTAGAAAAGCCAATTACGAACAATTTTAATCAAGCTGTTGAATTATTTGGACTGGCGGAAAAAAATAATTGTACTCTTCATATAGGCCATGTAGAAAGATTTAACGGGGCGGTGCAGGAATTGAAAAAAATTGTTCATGAGCCACTGTTAATAGAGAGCAGGAGATTGGGCCCTTTTCAGTCAAGAATTGAAGATGATGGAGTGGTTATGGATCTGATGATACATGATATTGATATAATTTTAAACCTGGTTGAGTCGGAAATCCTCGATATTAATGTTATGGGGCGATCTTTTTTTACAGGAAAGGATGATTTGGCAAGTGTTCAAATACATTTTAAAAATAATTGTGTTGCTAACATCATCGCCAGCCGTGTAACTCAAGATAAAATCAGAACTATGGCTATTTCACAAAAAGACGCTTACATTTATCTGGACTTTACTGATCAGGAGATTCACATTCATCGTGGGGCTTCCTCTCAGCACCGTTTAGAAAAGCATGAACTTCATTACAAACAGGAATCATTCACGGAGAGACTGTTTGTTCACCGGGAGAACCCTTTAAAGCTTGAAATAAAACATTTTCTTGACTGTTCTGCAAACGGTGCCACCTCATCTATGTCAGTTGATAAAGAATTGAGGTCTTTAAAAGTTGCCCTGGAAATTGTCGATAAGTTCAAAAAAAACCAGGCAAATCTCTAATAATCCTCTCTGCTTATCTTATAACTAATTTTGAACAATAAAACAGATATAACCAAGTTAGATAGAATAGGTCTCATAGCAGGAACAGGGGAATTGCCTCGAATGTTAGCAGAACAGGCTAGCAAAGATAACATAAAAGTTATTGCCATCGCTCTTTCCAAAGACTCTATTTCTTCCCTCCAGCCGGTTTGTGACAAGGTTTTTCAACTCGGCATAGGACAAACCAATAAACTCTTAAAAACTTTAAAAAATGAAAAAATTAAAAATGTCTTCATGATAGGCAAAGTTGATAAAAAAGTTATTTTCCAAACAAAAATATTTGATTTTCGGGCTCTTAAAATTTTGAAAAATATGAAACTAAATGATGATAAATCTTTGATGACGGTTGTAATTGATGAGCTTAAATCAGAGGGAATAAGTTGTTTGGACCAATCCTTGTTTCTAAAAAAATTGTTTCCATCTAAAGGTGTGTTGACAAAAAAAAAACCAACCAAATCCGAATGGGAAGATATTCAATACGGTTTTTCTATTGCTAAGGAAATGGCGCAAATGGAAATTGGGCAAACCGTTGTTGTTAAGAATAAATCAATCGTTGCGGTTGAGGCGATGGAAGGAACAGACCAAACAATAATGCGGGGGCTAAAAATAGCAGGCAAAGGAGCGATTGTTGTTAAAGTCAGCAGGCCTAAACAGGACTTTCGTTATGACATCCCTGCTGTGGGAGAAACTACCCTTTCAATGATAATAAAAGGTAAGGCTTCAGTGCTTGCACTGGAAGCGGAAAGAACCCTTGTGGTAAATAAAGATAAAATGATAGAACTCGCGAATAAATATAAGATTTCCATTGTGGCTGTTTAAAAAATGAAGAAAAAAATACTCATAATAACCGGAGAACCTTCCGGAGATATTCACGGCGCATCCCTCTCCCGTTCTTTAACTGCATTTAAACCGGATTTACAAATTTTTGGCGTAGGAGGTCCTGAAATGAGAAAATCCGGCGTCCATATCCTCCAGGACAATAATGAAATGGCAGTTGTTGGTATTTTGGAAATTTTTGGAAAAATCAGGTTATTGTATAAGATTTTCAAAAAAATAGAATACGAAATTGTTTTCGGAAAATACTCGGCCCTTGTCCTCATAGACTATCCGACTTTTAACATGATGTTGGCATGGATAGCTTCAAAACACGGTCTTCCTGTCTATTACTTTATTGCTCCACAAGTATGGGCTTGGGGAAAAATCCGCCTCAAGCTTCTTGCCCGTATTGTGAATAAGATGTTTGTTATTCTTCCTTTTGAAAAAGAAATATATGAGAATGCAGGTCTGGATGTGGAGTTTGTAGGGCATCCATTTATTGGCGAGGTCAAAACAGCCCTGGAAAGAGATAGAGCATATAAAATATTTGGTCTTGATAAAAACAAGAAAATTGTTGGTATTTTACCTGGTAGCCGCAGCCAGGAAATTAAAACACTCTTGCCGGTGATGCTGGAATCCGCCAGAATTATAAAGAAGGAGATTCCAACAGCTCAGTTCGCTTTACCTCTTGCGAAAACAATTAAAGAGGAAGAAGTTGCAACTCTAATAAAACAGAGCGGGCTGAATGTTAAGATAATAAAAGACTTTACCTATGATGTCATGTCTGTGGCAGATTTTTTAATTGTTGCATCAGGCTCTGTTACTCTGGAAGCTGGAATATTGAAAAAACCGATGGTGATAATTTATAAAGTCAATTTTATTACGTCTATTATCGCTAGGATATTGGCTCTAATTTCGCACGTAGGTCTTGTAAATATAATTGCTGGGAAAGAAATAGTACCGGAATTGCTTCAGGAAAAAATGACCCCGGAAAATATAGCTTCCTGTAGCCTTAAAGCCCTTACAGATGAAAAATATTATAAACGGGTAAAACAGGAATTAGCTAAAATAGAGCAATTATTAGGGGAAAAAAAAGCGGCTCAAACTACAGCAAAGAGCATTATTAATTGCCTTTATGAAGAAAAATCTTTATAAATACATACTCCCTTATGTTCTTTTTGTAATTTTGTATTTGATCGGAAAAACATTACGCGTCCAAATTATAAATCGTGATGTCGAGTCCCTATTGGAAAAACAAGGCCGAACGATCATCTATACGTTCTGGCATGGCAGGATGCTCTTCTTCCCATACCTCTATAGGTTTTCAGGTAAATCTACAATCCTGACAAGTCCGAGTGAAGACGGCGAAATTGTTGCGAGAACCGCAAGAATGTTTGGATTTTCAAGTATTCGAGGGTCATCTTTTAAAAAAGGTGGGTCCGCACTGCTGAAAATGACAAGACGTATTAAGGATGGAACGTCGATTACCGTTGTTGGCGATGGCTCCAGAGGCCCTCGCTATAAACTACAAGAAGGAATAATAAACCTTGCGTATTTGACAGGCGCTCCGATACTGCCTGTGGCATACGGAGCTAAGAATAAAATTCAACTCAATAGTTGGGATCAGTTTATTATACCGATCCCTTTTTCCAAAATAAAGGTAATGTATGGTAACCCTGTGTATGTTGATAAAAGGACTGAAGAAAAAAAATCGCAAAGTAAACTTGAAGAACTTGAAAAAAAGCTAAAAGAAATTACTCAGACTGTAGATAGCTGGGATTAAGAAAATATAGTATAAAAATTATATACAACGTAAAATAGTACCAAAGACGAAAAAAATTTATTTTTTGTGATATGAGATTATCCATTATTATACCTGTATTTAATGAAGTAGATACTATTTCCGATATTATTCAAAAAGTGAAAAATTCGGATTACGATAAAGAAATTATTGTAGTGGATGATGCTTCTACAGATGGTACAAAAGATGTTTTGCAAAAACTGAGTCAACAGCCGGGAATTAAGGTTTTTTATCATGAAAGAAACTGTGGAAAGGGAGCGGCAATACGAACAGCTATAAAAAATATTACAGGTAACATAACTATCATTCAAGATGCCGATCTGGAATATGATCCTGACGATTATACCGGTTTGCTTAAACCGATTCTTGATGGCAAGGCCGATGTTGTTTACGGTTCAAGATTTCAGGGAGGACCACACAGGGTTTTATTTTTCTGGCATTATATTGGAAACAAGTTTTTAACCCTGTTTTCCAATATGATGACAAATTTAAATCTTACGGATATGGAAACAGGTTATAAGGCATTTAAATCAAATGTTATCAAAAATATTTCTTTGACATCCGACCGCTTTGGTTTTGAGCCGGAGGTTACAGCTATAATTGCACATTGTAACAATTACAAAATATATGAAGTACCCATTTCATATAGTGGAAGAGATTACAGTGAAGGAAAAAAAATAGGCTGGAAAGATGGGGTAGCCGCAATGTATTTTATTTTAAAATATAATATACAGGCCAAATTAAAAATAGGTTCGTAATGCGGTAAAATCTGTGGTAAATTTAATTATGCCTATTTATGAATATGTATGTAAAGCATGTTCCGAAAAATTTGAAGTGTTGACTTTTGGTAATGGGAAAGTAGTTTCATGTCCTAAGTGTCAAAGCAAAAATATGAAAAAAAGTTTTTCAACTTTTGCGGCTATTAGTCCATCTTCCAATACTTCAGATCCCTCCTGTGTAACACCTGCCTGCGGATATAATACCGGTGCTTGCGGCTCTGGAATGTGTGGAGTCAAATAGGGATCGCTTACCAAGGATCAGCAATCAATAATTAAATATTTTTGTATGTCCCCTTATGATAGCTTACGACTGAAATCTGTAAGCTAATAATTATGGCCTTTGAAACTTACGTCATATCCTGGAACCTTACAAAGAGATGCAACCTGCGTTGCACCCACTGTTATCTGGATGCTTCTTTTTTAACCGGTGACGTTGTAGATGAACTCTCATATGCGGAATGCCGGAAACTAATTGACCAGATGGCGGAAGTCAACCCTCATGCCTGCCTTATCCTGACTGGCGGAGAGCCTCTTCTCAGGGAAGATATCTATTGTATTGCCTCTTATGCTAACGACAAAGGATTTATGGTAGTTATGGGTACGAATGGCCTTTTGCTTAATGATACTACTGTTCCTAAAATGCTTGATGCTGGAATAAAAGGAATAGGAGTCAGTTTGGATTCTATTCATCCCGAAACACATGATCGCCTACGAGGACTCTCAGGTTCCTGGGAAAAAGCAATCAGCGGAATTGAAGCAGCTAAGAAATATAACCTTGATTTTCAGATTCAAACCACAGTTACTAAGGATAATTATGATGAAATACCTAAGATGATAGATTTTGCGCATAAACTGGACGCAACCGGATTTTATCTTTTTTTCCTTGTCTGCACAGGCAGAGGAGAAAAGATGACCGATATTACACCAAAACAATATGAAGAAGTCCTCTCCTATGTTTATAAAGTTCATGGGAACTATAATGGGATGATGGTCAGGGCAAAATGCGCTCCACATTTTAAAAGAATCGCTTATCAGATAGATAAAAACTCTCCTTTATTAAAAGGGTATGTGGGGGGATGTCGCGCGGGTACGAATTATTGCCGGATTACCCCTGGAGGAGATATTACTCCTTGTCCCTACATGCCTAATAGTGTTGGTAATGTGAAAGCCAAAGACTTTAAAGAAATTTGGCATGATGCTGGTCTTTTTCAACAATTCCGCTATCCAAAATATGAAGGAAAATGTGAGTATTGTGAGTTCAAACTTTTATGTGGAGGGTGCAGGGCAAGAGCTTTAGCAGTTAATAATAATACTTTCGGTGAAGATCCATGGTGTAATTATGAACCGGTTAAGGGAAATACTCACATTATTAATATTGCAACAGCTATTCAGTTTGGTCTTGAAAAAGAATCCTCAGACGAGGATAAAGATAATAATAAAGGATTATCCTGGACACCAGAGGCCCAGGAACGATTAAAAAAGATACCTTTTTTTGCCAGAGGAATAGCTAAACAGGGCTTGGAAAAACATGCATTAGATAATAGTATAAAATTGATAACACCTGAGTTAATGGATGAACTCCGCTCTAAATTTGCAAATAGTTTTGGAGGACGGTTTACAAAAAAGTAAATAAGATTACTGCAGAGAACGTGGAATTGGCAGAGAAAAATTCTGTTTTTTGAAAAGCATTCAGTAGACCATTAAGATTTTTAACTTATTTGCACTCTGTCTGATTCGCTGTGTAAGATTTTTCGGGGCTTGCTGGAAGATAATTCATTAGATTCATGTTGTTTCATTACTTCGGCTTGAAAATGGATTTGTAGTTTTTCAAGAAGCTCATCCAGGTTTCCATCCATCATACTGGATAACTTATAAATGGTCAAACCGATTCGGTGATCAGTTATTCTTTCCTGTGGAAAATTATAAGTGCGTATTCGTTCGCTTCTATCGCCGCTGCCAACCTGCGCTTTTCTTTCAGAAGACCTCTCTTCAAGACTCTTTCTTTCCTCAGCGTCCAATAACCTTGCCCTTAAAACTTTTAAAGCCTTTGCTTTATTTTTATGCTGGGATTTTTCATCCTGGCAGGATACAGTGATTCCTGTTGGAATATGAGTCATTCTAACTGCAGAATCAGTGGTATTGACACTTTGTCCCCCCGGTCCCGAGGATCTGAAGATATCTACTTTAACATCATTTGGATCTATTTCTATATCTATTTCCTCTGCTTCAGGGAGTATGGCCACTGTAACCGCCGAAGTATGAATTCTGCCGGAAGCCTCTGTTTCTGGAACTCTTTGAACCCGGTGTGTTCCGCTTTCATATTTCAGAAAACTGAAGACATTTTTTCCTTCAAGCGAAGAGATAATTTCTTTAAAGCCTCCCTTGCCGGTGACATTACTGCTCAGAATTTCTATCCGCCATCCTTGCTGTTCTGCGTACTTGCTGTACATACGAAAAAGGTTGGCAGAAAAAAGAGCGGCTTCTTCGCCCCCTGTTCCTGCTCTAATTTCAAGTATAACGTTTTTTTCGTCTCGGGGGTCTTTGGGAACAAGAAGAGATTTTAGATCAAATTCTATTTTTTTAAGCTTTGCCTGAATCTCTTTACGCTCGTCATCAGCCAGATTTCGCAATTCTTTCTCTTGCGATTCGTCCTTGAGAAGCACATCATTTTCGCTAAGTGCTTCAATGTTTTTTTTATAAAGCTGGAAGGTATCAACGATTTTTTTTAAACTGGCGTGCTCTTTGGCGAGTTTCTGAAATTTTGGCTGGTCTGCAATTACATCCGGTTGGCTCAAGAGGTGATTTAGTTCGTCGAACCTCTTCTCTAAGGCATGTAATTTTTCAAACATAATATTCTAACTGCAGTTTCATTTATGTTTTCTTTTGCTCCACTGTGTTTGAAGTTTCCGCGCTTTTCTTAGAGTATTTTTTCCTAAACCTTTCTACCCTTCCTTCCGAATCAACTAACTTTTGTTTTCCTGTAAAAAACGGGTGACACTTTGAACAAATTTCCACATGAATATCTTTAGCAGTTGACCTGGTTTGAAATGTTTCTCCACACGCACATGTGACGGTTGTTTCAGAATAATCAGGATGAATGTCAGTTTTCATTATTATTATCCTCCATGCTCATTAAGATTGGTTCATAGAATCAAGAAAATCCTTGTTGCTTTTAGTTTGCTTCATTTTATCAAGAAGGAGTTCCATACTTTCAACTATGCTAAGCGGCTGCAGAACTTTTCTTAAAATCCATATTCGGGTCAGATCTTCTCGGTCAATCAATAATTCTTCTTTTCGTGTACCTGAGCGATTAATATCTATAGCTGGAAAAACTCTTTTGTCAACCAGTTTCCGATCCAGATGAATTTCCATATTGCCGGTTCCTTTAAATTCCTCAAAAATTACATCGTCCATGCGGCTGCCGGTATCAACCAGCGCGGTGGCTATTATTGTAAGCGATCCTCCTTCTTCTAAATTTCTGGCAGCTCCGAAAAACCTTTTCGGTTTTTGCAGGGCGTTAGAATCCACTCCACCGGAAAGGATTTTTCCGCTGGGAGGTACGATGGAATTGTAAGCCCTGGCTAATCGAGTAATGCTATCCAAAAGAATTACCACATCCCGTTTGTGTTCCACTAACCTTTTTGCTTTTTCTATAACCATCTCAGCCACCTGAACGTGTCTCTGAGCTGGTTCGTCAAAAGTAGAACTAATGACCTCGCCCTTAACCGTGCGAATCATATCTGTAACTTCTTCCGGGCGTTCATCAATTAGAAGAACAATAAGAAAGATTTCCGGATGATTCTTTTCTATACTTTTAGCTATGGATTGGAGCAGCATTGTTTTTCCGGTTCGTGGTGGAGAAACAACCAGGCCTCTCTGTCCCTTTCCAATTGGAGTTAATAGATTCATTGTACGCGCGGAATAATCATCTCCATTTACAGCTTCCAGGTTAATCCTTTCTTCCGGATACAAAGGGGTTAAATTGTCAAAAAGTATCTTATCTTTAGATGACTCAGGATTTTCCAGGTTGACAGATTCAACCTTTAGCAATGCAAAATAACGTTCACTATCCTTTGGAGGCCTAATTTGTCCGGAGATAGTATCTCCGGTTCGCATATCAAAACGGCGAATTTGTGACGGCGAAACGTAAATGTCATCCGGCCCAGGCAGGTAGTTATAACTTGTAGCGCGTAAAAACCCAAAACCATCGGGCAGAATTTCTAATATCCCTTCGCCAAATATCTGACCATTCTTTTTCGTTTGCGTCTCCAATATTTTGTAGATCAATTCCTGTTTCCTTAAGCCACTGTAGCTGGTTACCTTAAGATCTTTAGCTATGTTGGTTAACTGTGAGATGTTTTTTTCTTTTAGTTCAACAAGATTCATAATGTCTCTCCGAAGATTGAATAATGAGAAAAGTCCAGTTTTGCTTTAGACGACAACTATAGCTATAAAACCTCTGGAAGTTTTTCGGTTGATATGATTTTCAAGGCAGTTTTGTCAATTTAGTGATTTTTTTCGAGGGATATTCCTTGATTTGTTGCTAAATTGTGAAAAATAAAAAAATTATCCTCATGAAGGATGCTTGTTTGAGGTTAGACTTTAACAGAAGTGTTGATATGATTTAATTAATATAACATATTCCAAACCTTTGTCAAGAATTTTTTAACAATATAAGTGGGTGATCTATAAAAGCCATTATTTTTATGGCAATACATAAGTGTTGTACTCTTTTTTAAAGGAAAAGTTTTTTTACAGCTAACCGATTTTACCATAATTACAAAATAGCAAAGATTCTTTCTGCAAGCTTGTCACAGAGAGCTTCAACCACTATTCTTCAACTTCCTGTACCTGTTTTTAAACGATATTCACTCACCATCTGCATAATAAGGTCTTTTTCTTTCAATTTTATCTTTTTAAGCTTTTTCCTTTCTAATTCTTCCTCAGGCGTGAGGTATTTCATGCTTTCAAATCCCTGAATTTTTTCTTTTAACTCATAATGATTGTCCCAGAGTTTTTTAAACTCTTTATTCTCTTTGCAAATTATCTCCACTAATTCCTCTTCTACAACCATAAGCAACTCCTCCCTTCAAAAAGTATAAAAAATTTAGTTATTTAATAATTAGCATCAGTAAAATATGTAGTAATATTTCTTTTAATGATTAGCAAGCGGACTCCCGGTGGTTTGCCACGGGGGTCTTCAATTCAAATTCATTTCAGCTTCTGCTCGGCGAACATATTTAGGTTTCAATAAAGCTGAATCTGTTTTCTCTCCATTTTTAATTTTTTCAAAGGCCAACTTTGCTACGCTTGCGGCTGTAGTGTTTGAAGAACCGTTATGAAATACAGCCAGGTTTCCAAGTTTCTGGCTCAAAACTTTTCCGTAAGTATCGACTCCGCTTCCAAAAAAAAGAGTGGTTTTTTTTATTTCATTAACCAGAAATTCAGGTTTTACAGCACGGTCTTCTCCAAGTCTACGAATTTGATTGTTATCATCATATTGGAAAAAAGAAGTATAGAGTTCTCCCTTTCTGGCATCAATAACTGGGCAAATTATTTTTTCTGTAAAAGGGATAGTATCCGCCATGGCGAAAAGTGTTTCGACCGAAACAACAGGTTTTTTTTGAGCTAACGAGAATCCGAGAGCACTGCTTAACCCTACTCGTAAACCGGTAAAAGAGCCCGGACCTATAGAGATAGCAAAGGCGTCAACTTGAGATATGTTAAGATTAGTATCCTGGAGAATAGAATCAATTATAAAAAAAAGGTTTTTTGAATATGAAGTATGGCCTGAAATGGCTTTTTCAGAAATTATTTTATTTTTCAGCGTAATGGCAATACTCCCTTTTGGCGAAGAAGTATCAATCCCTAAAATCCTCATTTCTTACATCATAATACCAGCAGTTCGGTTATAGGTCAACACAATACTTATACCAAAATAAAAATTATTATAAAGTTTTTTCAGCTATTGCGGTACCCTGAAAGATAGATGCAGCAAATTCTTCAATATCGGGCAGAGAAAAATTGAAGAGATCTTTACTTTGTATACAAAAAAATGGCATTTAGTGGGCTTTTGTTGTATACTTGCTTTACATTTAGTGTTAACAAGGTTGTCATTCTGATTTAAAAAATGTAATGAAAAAAAATATTGCTAATATTATTCTGAAGATATCCGAGCTTATCAATTCGGAAAAGGATTTTGAGCGACTATTAGAGTCTATTATGGAAGAATCCAATAAGGCGGTAGGGGCTGATCGAAGCTCTCTATTTATCCTGGACAAAGATACCAACTACCTGTGGTCAAAAGTAGCTTTAGGGACAAGTGGTGTTGAAATCCGCTTTCCTGCCAACATCGGAATTGCGGGTTTTGTCGCTACTACCGGTAAAGTTTTAAATATTGATAATGTTTATGAGGATTCCAGGTTCAACCCGGAGATAGATCGGAAAACAGGCTACAAAACAAAAAATATTATTTGTGTTCCCATGATAAATAGAGAGGGTCAGATTTATGGTGTATTTGAGAGTATGAATAAAAGGATCGGGAATTTCACTAAAAAAGATGAGGAGACACTTCTTGCACTGTCTGCTCAGGCAGCCATAGTTATTGAAAATACCTTGTTGCATCAGGAATTAATGCATGCAAAAGATTTTTTAGCAAAAGAAAACATCAACCTTCGCAATGAATTGAGTCGTACTTTTTATCCAGATAACATTGTAGGCATCAGTCCCTCCATAAAGGAAATTCTATCGTTAATAAAGAAAGTAAGTGGTAGTCAGGAAAATATACTTATTACAGGAGAGAGCGGTACCGGCAAGGAGTTAGTCGCAAAAACTATTCACTATACAAGCCCCCGCAAGAAGTATCCATTGATAACACTAAATTGTGCTGCCATACCAGAGGGACTGCTTGAAACCGAATTATTCGGAGTAGAAAAAGGAGTTGCCACAGGGGTAGATAAAAGGATTGGAAAATTTGAACAGGCAAATAAAGGGTCATTGTTTCTGGATGAAATATCTGATATGAGCTTGTCCACTCAAGCTAAAGTTCTCAGAATTATCCAGGAGAGAAAATTCGAGAAAGTTGGTGGAAGAAAGACAATCCATGTCGATACTCGAATCATTGCCGCAACCAATAAAAAACTTAAACACGAAGTTGAGAAAGGACACTTCCGTGAAGATCTCTATTATCGGCTAAATGTTGTAACGATCCATCTCCCTGCATTAGCAGAACGAAAAGAGGATATCTCTCTCCTCCTAAATCATTTTATTGAAATGCTTTGCAAACAAAATAACAGGGAAATTATTAAATTTACACCGGAGGCTATGAAGAGTTTGAGTGATTATCACTGGCCAGGAAATGTTCGTGAACTGGAAAATGAAGTCAAACGTCTTTTAACGCTGAGTAGCAATAACTTGATAACCTCAGGTGATCTTTCCGAAGCTGTAACAAATGATAAAATTGTTGATAGAGAAAAGGTTAGTCAGTTAAAAGAAAAAGTGAGGGAACTGGAAGTGAAAATGATTAAAAATGCTCTAAAAGAGACGAATGGCAACCAGTTGCAAACAGCAAAATTGCTTGGTCTCAGCCGCCATGGTTTGATAAAGAAGATAAAAAGATACGGTCTTGAAGATTGTTGTAAATCAGCAAGAAGCTGAAGGCGGGATTCTCATTACTAACAGGCTAATCGGCGGGCCTGGTGCTTGCCGAATTGTTTATAGAATAGTAACTGTGTTTCCCTGCTGGCCCTTTCGAAAGCACTGAAATTAATTGCAAAAATTTTGCTTCCTTTTTCTGCGATTAGATCTATTTCTTGTTTTTTGTCGGTGTCCAAATTCTCCACCTTTGTAAAACAGTCACCCTGATTTAAAGTCGAAACAAACCTTCCCTGTTTCTCGACTTTTACCAATCCTTTTAATAAGATGTAGAAGATATGAAATTTTCCGGTAGGTTTTTTGGTACTTCCTATTTTTTGATTATCCTGAGCAGAGACAAATAAGTGAGGCAGATTGAGGATTTCTGCGATTTGTTCTGTGGAAAACGGAGCAAAAAAAGGAACTGTTTTAAAAAGTCTTGCCCGGGATAAAAATTGAAATAAATTTAAATCCTTTAATTTGTTTTCATTTAGAACTTCCTGGATATCATCTGAAAAACCAAAATTATTGGCAAGTAACCGGGTTGTCTTTGTTAGCTTTTGAGCCAGTGTAACCGCTATTTTTCGGATTAATTTATTTCTTATATCAGATGTTTTAATGCTATCAATTCTCCATCCATCGATTTCCAGTAAAAGGGTATCATCGGAAGCAGCGATTACATCTGCGGTCCTTTTTTCTTTAGTAAGGTAGGCCAATTCTCCGAAACACTCACCTTTTCCCAGGGTTGCCAGTTTTCGCTTTTCTTTTAAGACATCAACGGCTCCTCTTAAAATTACGTAATAATGACCCTCATTGTTCACATTCGCTTCATTCTCTCTAACAATGGTCTCACCCCTATCATATTTGTCGATTCTATTCAGCTCTAAAAGCTGTTCCAACTCTGATAGAGAAAACCCATCAAAAAAGTCAAGATTTTTTAAAAATTCTGCCTCAGATTTCATAACATCTCCAATTAATATTAAAAACTATAGATAATAAAGAAGCAGGGTTACAATGCAGAAATTCTTTAATTGTTAATGGAAAAATATGCAACAAATATGCCAATATTTTATACGGCAGGCTGGAGCGATGAAACTCTTTGACTTTAATGACTTAATCAATATATTGCGACAAAAAATTCTGACATAGACTAAAGAATCTTTTCATTTTTGTTGAAAATAAATGCACATTTTATGTAAATATTGTTGCCTGTCAAACAGATCATTGTCCTGTTAGGTTTTTGTAGTAGAATAATCATATAAAAAGGTCACTCATGCATAGTTTTAACAGGAATTCAGGAAAAAACGAACTTTTTGGGTGCACGATGAATGCATTAAAGAACGACAAAGTTGGCGTGTGCAATTTTCTGAGCAGACATTGCCAAACAGGTTGTGGTATCATCGAGTTAGACCAGTCCGTTTTTTAGATTGATTTTCAAAATTACCGGATTTATCATCCTGATATTATGAATATAAAACATATAATTATCGTAATACTGATAATCATAGTCTTGCTCTTGATTATGATTGGGAAAGGGAATGATAAAACAGATAAAGACGTAACCAAAGCTGTAGGCCAAGAAACAGGAATTCCTACCAGGGATGCTGTCTCTGACCAAAAAGCAAAAACAACTAGTAAAAATAGCAAGCAGCAAGAAATCGAAAAATCAATATCGGTGGAAGCAAAAAGTGAAGAAGCTACCCAGCATATTAGCGGGAAACCACTGGTAGTGCCAGGCGGTACGGAAGAAACAGACCAGCATATAAGCGGCATACCGACATCTAAGGAAAGTTCTACAGCTGGTCAACGCGCGCATATAAGCGGACAATAGTTCAAATGAAATATTTTTAATAAGGGAGCACTAATTTTTCCTCAAACCTTTGCCGCCTAAAATACCTGTAGACTTTCCTTTTTTTACAGCCATTTTGCCGTTTATGAACACGTATTCTATTCCACCTGGATATTGTTTTGGATTTTTATATGTAGCCGTATCTCTTATTTTTTTTGGATCAAACAATACAAGGTCAGCGTAGTTCCCTTCTTTAATTATTCCGCGGTCTGTTATTTTCAATCGGTGGCATGGGTCTGAAGTCATCTTCTTAATTGCAACAGGAAGGTCTAAGATCTTTTCATCACGTACATATTTTCCCAGCACTCTCGGGTAACTTCCAAATCCTCTCGGATGGGGCGTACCGTCTCCAAGAGGTCCATTTATGCACTTTGCTCCGCTGTCGCTTCCTATCATTACATAATCCTTTTTGATAATCTCTTGAAAGTTATCTTCACACATGCAGAAATATATGGCTTCCACCTGGCTTTGCTCTTCTATTAACAGATCAAAAATAAAATCGAAAACCTTTTTTTTTCGCAGTTCAGCGCCTTCGGAAACTTTTTTTCCTTCAAGCTCTTTATTTTTATCTGTCACTACCTGGGAAATCATCACTGTTTGCCAGTGCTCCGGTTCCGGGTGGCATTTTAAAATCTCTTTTTTTATCGACTCCCTTGTTGAATTATCCCGAAGTCGTTCCATCTGTTTTTGAATTCCCCCTTCAAACACCCAATCCGGTAAAAGGGCGGAAAGGCCGGTATTAGACGCCGTGTAAGGGTACCTGTCGCAGGCGGTGTCTGAACCATTTTCTAAAGCGGTTTCTATTAATGCCAGTGCCGGTTGAATTTTATTCCAATTTTTTTTTCCGGCAGTTTTTAAATGGGATATTTGTGTTCTCACACCGGTTTCCCGACCAATCTTTATTGTTTCTTCTATTGCTTCCAGTAATTTTTCTCCTTCGCTTCTCATGTGGCAGGTGAAAAGACTATCGCATTCTTCCACAACCTTAAAAAGATTGAGCAACTCTTCTGTTTTTGAGTAACAAGAAGGAGGATATATAAGTCCAACAGACATCCCGAAAGCACCCTGTTTTAATCCATCCAGAACGATCAGTTCCATTTTTTTTATTTCATTTGGCTCCGGAGTTCTATCTTCATATCCCATAACCGATGCGCGTATGGTATTAAGTCCGAGCAAAGGCGCGAAGTTTACTGCGGTTCCTTTTTCTTCGAGTTTCTCATAATAGCCGCTCAGGTTAGTCCAGTTGAGATGAATATCAAATTGTTTAAGATAATTTTTTCGTCTTTCTTTGAGCAGATCTCCAAAAATCGGCGCTGCCGCGTAACCGCAGTTTCCCCCCACTTCAGTGGTAACTCCCTGCATAATCTTGGATTCTGCCCGCGGATCAATCAAAAGATAATAATCCGAATGAGAATGAATATCTACAAATCCCGGAGCAACCACCAGGCCGGATGCATTGAGCACACTATCAGCATCTTTTGTTTCTATCTTTCCGATAGACGCTATTTTATCTTTTTCTACAGCAATATCAGACTTGTACCCGGGTTTACCGGTACCGTCAATTATTTCTCCGTTTTTAATAATTATGTCAGCCAATAGATTGATTCTCTCAGATGAGTTTTTTTAAAATTACTACAGAGGTTGCAAAGAGCGTAGAGGAGGTTTAAAAGGGATCAGGTGACGGCTACCAGGTTTTCTGAGTTTCTGCTCCCTGACGACTGATCCCTCAACCCTGATTGTGGTTGTGACCCTGCCACTCTGCGGTAAATGAACTTTACAAATCTTTTATATTTAAAGCCAAGACTTTGTCTCTTTCCTCCCCATCACCATAAAACATTATATAATTGAAATAATTGCGCATAACTTTTTTAACATACGCTTTTGTTTCACGAAAAGGAATCATCTCAATAAAAAGATCAGGATCTGGAGTTGTTATTGTTTTCTTCCATTTCAAGGCACGGCTTAATCCTGCGTTGTAACCTGCAAGAGCTATAACCGGATCACCCTGAGCCTTTTTCAGCAAGTGAGCCAGATGCTGGGAACCAAGAGAAATATTTACTCTCGGAATGTAGAGAATTTCTTCGTGAAACGCGCTTTTATATCTCTTTTTAAATTCATGTTTACCCGTTTCCGGCATTAATTGCATCAGTCCTATGGCGCCGCTCCTCGAAAGAGAATCAGGGTTAAAAGAACTCTCCTGTCGCATTAAGCCCGCGATTAAAAAAGGATCAAGCTTATAGCCTTTAGCGTTTTCATTAATAAGCTCACGGTAAACAATTGGAAAATACAGCTTCCAATATTCCAATGACAGTTCCAACTGCTTCTTTAAAGAAAGCTCCTTTAATAAACCTTCAATGATTCTAAGCGCCTTAACGTATCCTCTTGCTTGAATATAAAGATTTCCAGCCCACAAAATTTTTTCTGGGGTGTTGACGGAAACTTTTCTTGCTATCAACCGAACCTCCCCGGCAGCATCTTCATAATGGCCAAGAGCAATGAGTTCTTTGAATCTAATAAAATGAAAACGGTCTTCATCTCTCATTTTTGTCTTTAACTCTTTATAGTCCATATAAGAATTTAATTTTCTCTGTAAAAAAGGATCAACCATTTTTAATTTACTTTCCGATTTTTTACTGAGCTTAACTTTTCCCCTGTAACCGTAATAGTTGTAAGGATACTCTTCTGCCGCCATCTTGTAAAAACTGAGGGCAGCACCGGTTTCTCCCGATTTTTCATTCGATTTTCCCGCCCAATAGAGAAGTTGGCCTCGAAGTGGAGAATCATGAAACAAGGAAGCGGATGTCTTAAATTTTTTAGCCGCAGTTTGGTAGTTCCCGGATATATAATTTATCAAACCGATATGCCAGTGCGCGCTGATTGCAAAAGATCCTTGTGGAAATTTTGCAGTCATTTTCTTGAATTGGGAAATCGCCTCCCGGTATTTTTTATTTTGATTAAAGATTCTTCCTTTAACATAAAAAGCTTTTTCAACATAGGAGCTAAGAGGAAAGTTATTAATGATTTTATTGGAATATGCTATGGCATCCCTGTGTTTTCCTATATTCCAGTATAGATTGGCAATCTTATATTGCGCTTCAGGGACACGCGGTCCGGAAGGATTTTTTGCAATATATGATTTGTAAATTTGAAGCGCTTCTTTTCTCTTTCTCATAGAAGTGTATGCTTTCGCGAGTTTAAAAGTTAAGTCTCGAAATAAATTCCCTTTCGTGTAGATTTTGAGATATTTTTTGCATTCACGGGAAACAATGGAATATTCCCCCTCTTTCATTAACAATTCAATCCTCCTGGAAATGAATTTAGGAGGGAATTTTGGAAGTTTGATTTTGGCCTGTTTCATTTCTCTAATTTTTTCTTCTGCTTCTATTGAAAATTCATTTAAAGGGAAAGAGTGAAAAAGTTTGGCAAAAGTTTCATAGGCGTCAATTATCTTCCCCTGTTTTCTCAAAATAACTCCTGTAAAAAGCATTGACTCCGGAACCAGGTCGTTTTTAGGATATTTTTCAATAATACTTGAAAAAAACTTATACGCTGTTTCTAAGTCAGCCCTGTTAAAATGAAGTTTTCCAAGAAAGAACTTTGCGTAAGGATGTAGGCGGCTCCGGGGAAACTCTTTTAAAATGCTATTTAACAGTTCAAAAGATTTGGTATCCTCTCCCAGTTCCAAGCGAACTACAGCCAGTTTTAACATGGTATAGTCTTTTAACTGCGGGTATTTGGAAAGAAGCTTCATATATATATCAACAGCATTATTCAGTTTGGAGAGCTTGCTGCTGATCTGACCTTTTAAATAAAGGGCCCTGAATTGCCAGATATCTTCCGGGCGTTCTTTTAAGAACCGGTCAACCAGTTTCTCCGCAGCGGCATAATCATCATCACCCATCACCATGACGACTTGGGCAATAGATTCTTCTGGTGAAGTATCAGCATGCAAAGGATGGCTGAGTAACAAAAAAATGAATAAAAAGAGCAACCTTTTTTTCATTAAAATCTCACGATAAAGAATTGAAAGTTTAAATTAATTTTAAACAATCACTATCGTAACATGCTAAATAGCATGATCAAAAACAAAAAAAGAGGTGAGTCTGTAATAGTAACTGCTGATAGCTGTCGCTCTCAGTTTTGGTTTGACAGCTATTTTTGATTCATTGTAAAATTCAGGTCAGGTATAATATTTAAAAAATAAAGGAAAGGAGAGTTAAATGAAAAAAATTGTTGTAATGTTTGTTGCTCTGTTTTTAATGAATACATATGTAATGGCTCAGGGATTTACACTTAAAAGCGATGACCTTGTGGGACAACTAACGAACAAGCAGGTATTTTCCGGATTTGGTTGCACCGGAGAAAATATTTCACCGGCATTGTCATGGGAAAATGCTCCAAACAGCACAAAAAGTTTTGCAGTTACAGTGTACGATCCGGATGCCCCAACAGGAAGTGGCTGGTGGCATTGGGTGGTTTTTAATCTTTCTGAGAAAGTTCATGCATTAAAAGGAAATGCCGGGAATATCGATAAAAAATTAGCTCCGAAAGGGAGCATCCAGAGCATAACGGATTTTGGAAAGGCCGGTTTTGGGGGAGCATGCCCTCCAAAAAGAGATAAGCCTCATGCTTATATTTTCACAGTATATGCTTTAGATGTAGCAAAATTGGATTTAAATTCTAATTCTCCACCAGCTATGGTGGGTTATTTTTTAAATCAGCATTCTTTAGCAAAAGCATCATTAATTTCTTATTACGGAAGATAGAAAAGGAGTTAACACGTAAAGGCTTCGTAAAGAGAAAAAAAAAGAAGAAGAAGTAAGTCAGCACGTACGCATATGAAACAAATACATACCTGTTATCGGTACTTGAGTACATAAACCACAACAGCGGTAAACAGTGTAAAGTTTATTATACCGAACACTTTAAATACAATATCGTGAGAAATGAGTACCGCTGGAATCATAAGAATAAGACAGAACCATACCCCCAATGTCCACGTTAGAGAAAAATCCTTTGAAGAGCCTCTTCTTCTTATTTTCAAAATCAGCGGGATGTTAAATAAGGGAAGCGCAATGCTGGCAATGACTCCTATTTCTTTAATTACGTTGATAGCCTCCATGAAGCGATTACCTCAATCTTGCACGCAAAAGTTTGCCGATGCTGCAAGGCGGCAAGTACGCAGTCGTAGTTTTTTACTTCAAGTGCTTGACAACGCAGCAGATTTGGTGAAATTTTTGCGCCTTTTGGTGGTAAATTTTTTAAAATTATTATAATAAAAACTTTAATTAAACGGGTTTAGGCGCTGTTTGGTTCTTTTTTTTACAGCGCCTTATGCAGGGCTAACCTTTTTATTGGTTGGTATTGCTGAAATACAGTAATGCTCTATAAATAAACTCTTTAAAAATATTTATTATGCAAGATTAAGGTATTATATCACAGGAGTATATGAGGATTGCCAATTTAGCATAGCTTTAGTAGCTTTGACCCTTCTGTAAACCGTTTGGAGTACCTCAGTCAGGCATTTTCATATAGTATTTCGTACACTATCGGGGTAAACTGAACTCAAACGTACTAATACAAAGGATAGTTACCATGAGACGAATTGAAGACATAACAGAGGCCATTCGTCAATATGATCCAGAGGCGAATATAGATATTATTTCCAAGGCTTATGTCTTTTCAGCCAAGGTTCATAGGGGACAAACACGCCTTTCAGGTGAGCCTTACATGTCCCATCCCTTAGAAGTTGCCTATATTCTTACCCAGTTGCACATGGACGCAATTAGTGTAGCGGTTGGACTGCTGCATGATACGGTAGAAGATACTTTTGCAACCCCTGAAGAAATTAAAAAAAGTTTTGGTGAAGAGATAATGCTGTTAGTTGACAGTGTAACTAAAATCAGCAAAATCCATTTTGCGTCTCATGAAGAACAGCAGGCAGAAAATTATAGAAAAATGATTCTGGCCATGTCTAAAGATCTTAGAGTGATATTAATTAAATTGGCTGATCGTACTCATAACGTGAGGACTTTGGGCTTCATGCCGGAGGACAAGCAAAAAGTGATTGCGCGTGAAACACTGGATATCTACGCCCCTCTTGCCAACCGTCTCGGGATAGGGTGGCTCAAACAGAATTTGGAGGATTACTCTTTTCGATATCTTTATCCAAAAGAGTATAAATTTATTGAAGAGAGCGTTGCTAAAGGGGCTGAAGAGCGGCAAAAAATTATTGATTCAACAACTCAAATTGTAGAAGAGAAATTATCGAGTTCGGGCATCCCTGTAAAAGTTATGGGTCGTTCAAAACATTATTACAGTGTTTTTAACAAAATGCGACGGCAGGCCGTTAGTTTTGAAGAAATCCATGACCTCAGGGGGATAAGACTTATTACAGATACTTTACAAAACTGCTATTCCCTTTTGGGGACTGTCCACTCCTTCTGGAAACCTATTCCAGGGAAAATAAAAGATTATGTAGCCTTGCCCAAAGCCAATATGTATCAATCTCTTCATACCACGGTTATCGGACCACATGGGGAACGGGTTGAATTTCAAATACGAAGCGAAGAGATGCATCGTATTGCTGAAGAAGGCATTGCTGCTCATTGGAGATATAAAGACATTGCCAGCAACAAAAGTAAGGACGATGAGCATGAAAAACAATACCTATGGCTCCGCTATTTGCTGGATTCTCATAAGGAAGTAAAAAATCCGAAAGAATTTCTGGAAATGGTAAAAATAGATCTTTTTTCAGATGAGGTCTATGTTTTTACTCCAAAAGGAGAAGTCAGAAGTTTCCCCCGGGGCGCCACTCCTATTGATTTTGCATATCAAATACATACTGATGTCGGACATAGATGTTGTGGCGCAAAAGTAAATGGCAAAATGGTTCCTATACACTATCAGTTAATGAATGGAGATATTGTAGACATTATGACATCTCCTAATCATGAACCTAGCAGGGATTGGTTGAAGATAGTTGTTAGCGCGCGAGGGAAATCAAAAATTAAAGCGTGGATGAAAGTCCAGCAGCGAGAAAGGAGTACGACTCTTGGGCGAGAAATTTGTGAAAAGGAAGTCATAAAATACAATATTTCTCCGGCGAAAGTTATGAAACCGAAACATCTTGAAGAGGCGGCAAAACATTTTGGATTTCCTGGCGTGGACAGGCTTCTGGAGGGGATCTGTTATGGAAAAGTATCTTTAAAAAATTTGATGCTTCAAATAATCCCGAAAGAAATTTTTAATGAGGTCGAAAGGAAAAAAGAATCTACTTTTCACCGGTTAGTTAAAAGAGTTATTAATAAACCGGCTAAAGGAGTGCTTGTAAAGGGATTAGACGACATCATGTTTCGATTTGGAAAGTGCTGCAATCCAATACCGGGTGATGGAATTATCGGTTTCATTACAAGAGGCCGGGGAGTTTCTGTTCATCAAAAAGATTGTCCGAGCATTAGCGATATAGAATATGATTCAGAACGCAGGATTAAGGTCGAGTGGGATTCAGAAGCAAATACTAAACGCCCGGTACAATTATCTATTGCTACTCAGGATAAGCCAGGTCTTCTGGCTCAAGTATCCAATGTTATAGGGTCAATGGAGATCAATATCTCTGCCGTACAAACGATAAAAGTTGAAGGTGATGGAGCTGTCATAAATCTATCCGTTGAAATTAATGGTTTAAAACAACTTAGCAGGATTATGAAAGATGTCCGGAAAATCAAAGGAGTGAAAGACGTAGAGAGAGTAAAAGAATTAAAACATTAAGTCAAAAAACTATTAAATTGAGGCTTCCCGTAGCAAGCCCTTTACCAGCATGGTTAAGGAAAAGTTGTGAGGGATGGTTCACTATCCACATTCAAAAATTTTATAGAGAAGTCTGAATTTTATGGAGATTAATCAATCAATACAAATGTTTTCACTTTTGGCGTTGCCACTGCTCCTTGCTCTCACTCTTCATGAGTTGGCACATGGGTGGGTTGCTGAAAAGCTGGGAGACGGGACAGCCAGAGACGCGGGCAGACTAACCATGAATCCATTAAAACATCTCGATCTCATGGGCACTTTAGTGTTTGTTGTAACTCAGATGGTTGGATGGGCAAAGCCTGTTCCCGTTGATCCGAGAAACTTCCGGTACCCTAAAAAAGATATGGCAATTGTGGCAGCAGCCGGGCCATTAGCAAATATTGTTATTGCTGTTGCCAGCGCTATCCTTCTCCGTTTACAGGAACCCGCGGTAGAATTGATTTTGAATCATCATCTCAATGATTTGCAGTATGTCATTTTACCCGTTTTTGCTATGATAAATATTAGTGTGAGAATTAATGTTGCCCTGGCGATTTTTAACATCATCCCTATTCCACCTTTGGATGGAGGAAGAGTGTTGGCAGGCGTTTTAAGTCATGAACAGGCTATTAAGTTTTCTAAAATTGAACCTTACGGGTTTATTATTATAGTGGTTTTACTAATGAGCGGATTTATAGGCAAGGCTGTCTTTCCAATTATTATGACAATTACAAAATTATTGTTATGGTAGGTTTTTTTTGTTCAGGCTAAATAATATTTCTGCCCGTTAACGGGCAATTGCAATATCGGATGGCCTGTGATACGTTTTTAAATTCTCTTTAACTTGAGTTTTTTAGCAAGGAGACACAGTGTTGAAACCGATCCTGGTAGTAGATGATGAAAAAAGCATGAGAGATTTTCTGAGTATTTTTTTAAAGCAGGAGGGCTATAAAGTCAAGTGCGCATCATCCGGCAGGGATGCTTTTGAGCTTTTGGAAAAAAAGGAATTTGATCTTGTGATTACGGATATTAAGATGCCTGATATCAATGGAGTTGATGTTTTAAAAAAAGTCAAATCTCTTAATTTGAATACTCCTGTAATAATGATTACAGCTTTTGCCTCAAATGAAACAGCCATGGAAGCTTTAAACCAGGGTGTCTATGATTATATTTCAAAGCCGTTTAATGTGGATGAAATGAAGATCATTGTCAAGAGAGCTTTGGAGAAAAAGAAATTATTGGATGAAAATGCGTATTTAAAAACGGAACTGGAAGAAAAATATCGATATTCACAGATACTTGGTAAAAGTGAAAAAATTGAGAAAATTTTTAAGTTAATAGATCAAGTAGCGGATGGGAATAGTACCATTTCTATATCTGGAGAGAGCGGAACAGGGAAAGAATTAGTAGCAAGAGCAATCCATTTGAGAAGTAGCCGAAAAAATAATTCTTTTGTTTGCATCTCCTGCGGAGCTATTGAAGAAAATCTTCTTTTAAGCGAACTTTTTGGACATAAAAAGGGGGCTTTTACAGGAGCGATTTCAGATAAAAAAGGACTATTAGAGGAAGCTGAGGGAGGAACTTTTTTTCTGGATGAAATAGGAGAGGCTCCTCTATCGATCCAGGTAAAACTCCTGAGAGTCTTACAGGATAAAGAATTTAAAAGAGTGGGTGAAAACAAAAACATTAAAATAGATGTCCGCTTTATTTCTGCCACAAACCAGAATCTATTAGAGTTAGTCAAAAAAAAAATATTCAGGGAAGATCTTTATTATCGTCTTAACGTGATACCTGTAGGATTACCCCCATTGCGTGAACGCAAGGAAGATATCCCAATATTAGCAGAAGGTTTTTTAAAAAGGTTTACTGAAAGCAATAATCGAAAGATTAAAGGCTTTACTCCCGAGGCAATGGAGTCTTTGGAACGGTTTAACTGGCCGGGAAACGTTAGAGAGTTGGAGAATGCTATAGAGCGAGCGGTAGTTTTGGAATCCTCAAATGTGATTCAAGCAAAAAGTTTACCCGAGTCTGTTACAGCACTTTTTAAAACATCGGAATCGCAAATACCGAAGCTTTCTGAGGAGGGAATTGACCTGGAAGAATATATTGAAAAAATTGAGAAAGAACTGATTACTACTGCATTAAACAGAACCAATGGAGTTTTAAATAAAGCGGCGTCCCTGTTGAATTTAAGTTTCAGGTCTTTTAGATATCGCCTTGAAAAGTATAAAATTAAAAATATTAGACAAGAATTGGGTTCTTGATTTTGAAAATTATTAAGATATTTCCTGCCTTTTTTATCTTTTTTCTGATCTCGACTTCCCTGGTTTGTCCTGCATGGGCTGAAACCACCAGCAAAAGTATTATCCGGCAGCGTAATTTGGAAAAAGAATCTTTTGCAGTTGCTGAAAATTTGTTTAAAAAATCTGAATATGAACAGGCCATTGTTCAATATCAAAATCACATTAAAAATTTTCCAGGCGGAGTTTTTATAGATGAAGCAGTCTTCCAGTTAGGTGAAATTTACAGGTTAAGAAAAAACTATTTTATGGCCATCCGGCACTATCAATTATTGAACAAAATTGACATTAAAACAGATTTATTTAATGAATCTGAGTATAAAGTGGCACTTTCCTATTATCATTCAGGGCACTATAAAAATGCGTTGCTCAAACTTGAATCTAACTATTCCAAACCTCACGATAGAAAGCGCGAATGGGATATTCTTTTTTTGATGGGCAGGGCTTTAGAGAAAACGCAAGAGAACCGGGCCGCGTTCAAAAAATACCTGTCAAGCAGGCAGATCGCTCCAGAGACTGAACTTGAGGAAAAATCTGAATCTAAAATTACAAAAATAGTACAGAACAAACTGAGTTTAGATGATTTAAATTTATTGGCAGAAACACTACCTGTAAAATATCCACTTGATTTGGTTCTTTTTCGTTTAGCTGAAATCTATGAGAAACAGAGGGATTATGAGCTGTATCAAAAGCACCTAACACGCTTTTTAAATGATTTTCCAAACCATCAATTTTATAAAAAGGGCAAAGACAGACTGGACAGTTTACTATCAAAAAAAGAAACTACAAAAACTAAAATCGCTTGTATTCTCCCACTCTCCGGCGAGGCGGCTGCAAGTGGGCAGAAGATTTTACAGGGCATCCAGCTGGCATTTAATTTACTTCCGGACAATAAAAGAAAAAATATTGAATTGATCGTTAAAGATTCAAAAGGGGAGATGGGAACAGTTGCTGGCATTGTCGAAGATTTAGGAGCAGATAATGATGTCGTTTGTGTCATTGGGCCGATGTTTAGCAAAACTGCTCAAATAGCAATTGAAAAAGCAGGGATATCTCAGCTTCCAATGATTTCTCCGTCGGCTTCGGTTAAAGGATTGCCCGATACAAGTCAATATTTTTTTAGAAACTCCCTCACACACGAATTACAAGGAAAAGCTATTGCCGAATATGCTATTAATAATCTTGAGCTTAATAAATTTGTCGTATTTTATTCAGCTGACCCGTATGGAACAGGATTAAAAGATGTTTTTTTAGATCAGATAAATGTTTTAGGTGGAGAGGTTCTTGCCGGTAAAAGTTATGCTCAAACACAAAATGATTTCAAAGATCAAATTTTGGATATTGGCGGATTGAACGATAGGGAGTTGAAAAAGAAAGCCCTGGAGTCTATTTCAGAGGAAAGCAATGCCCCTCTGATAGAGGACAGTACAATAATTGAGCACAACAGCAAGGAGGAAAATAAAGATGATGTGATGTCAACAGTTTTGGTAGAGATAATCAAACAAAAAATCCAGGAGGGGGAAGTCCCACCGGAGTTACCGGAAGAAGGTCACTTGGAAGAGCTTGAAGAAAGTGAAATCATTGCTAAAGAAGAATTGATAGAAATTCAGAATGAAGAGATGTCGGACCAAATTCAGGAAAACGAACCCGTCGATATTATTGAGGAAGAAATATTCTTTAAACCTTTTTTGAAAGTGCATTACGACGCTATTTTTATTCCGGGATTTCCAGACCAGGTTGGATTAATTGCTCCGCAATTAGCGTTTTATAACATTGACAAAGTTCAACTATTAGGAGGAAATAGCTGGAATTCGGAGGACATTATAGAAATGGGTGGAAAATTTGTTAACGGAGCAATTTTTGTGGATAGTTTTTTCATTGGTTCTTATTTTAGCAGGGTGCGGAAATTCAAGGAACTCTACGAAGATTTTTTTGGTGAAGCGCCGGATGTGCTGTCTGCCCAGGCATATGATGCTGCTAAAATGGTTTTTGGCACTGTTTTGAAAGGAAAGGTAGATAGGCAGATAATAAAGAAAAAGCTGTTAGAAATTAAAAATTATAGAGGCGTTTCCGGCAAAACCACCATTCTTCCAAATGGAGATTCGGAAAAATTACTTTATTTTATATCAATAAAAAATAAGAGAAGAGTGCAAATAAATTGAGCAAGTTGAGAAATATAAATATTAATAGAAAACATGATAGTGAGTCATTTTAAATTAACTGTATCTCTCGATGTACTGGATTACAAATTAGAGTTGAAAAAAAATCAACCTCTCCTTAAGGGGCTTCCTTATAGGTGGTCAAAAAGAATTTAATCTATTGCAGTTAAAATATCATCCAGTCAAAATGACCCGCTACCGAAAAGATTATAGGCTGTACAAAAAAATATTTATTTGATACTATAAAACTTTCCCAATTTCCGTGTGAATAAAAGCCGCAACCTCTTTGGTTGCGTTATTTATTTGAAAATTAATTTGTAGCAGGCTAAAAGATTGCGACTACTGAAAATTGTATAACTCGATCAGGTAAAGCATCAGAAAAGGAATGAGAAAATGATAATAGTTATGGAAGCAAACACAGATCAGAAACATATTGATGAAGTGATAAATAAAATAAAAAGTTTAGGATATTCACCTCATATTATTGAAGGGGTGGAAAGAACCATAATAGGAGCAGTAGGAGATGAGCGTGAAAAAGCGCGCCTTCAATCGTTGGATTCAATGGCTGGCGTGGAAAGTGTCGTTCCCATTCTCAGACCCCATAAATTAGCCAGCCGCCAGGTAAGAACAGAAGGGAGCAGTATATCAGTTAATAAAAATGTTGAAGTCGGAGGAAAAGAATTTATCGTTATGGCTGGACCCTGTTCTGTCGAGAGTGAAAAACAAATTGTTGAAACAGCTAAAGCTGTAAAGGCGTCAGGAGCTCAAGTCTTAAGAGGGGGAGCGTTTAAACCCAGAACATCGCCATACAGTTTCCAGGGGTTGGAAGAAGATGGCTTGAAACTTCTGGCCTTGGCCAGGGAAGAGACAGGACTCCCTTTTGTTACAGAAGTAATGAACCCCAGGGAATTGGATCTTGTTGCAAAATATTCTGATGTTCTTCAAGTCGGCGCGAGAAATGTTCAAAACTTCTCTTTACTGAAAGAAATTGGGCGACTTAAAAAGCCGATCCTTCTTAAACGTGGTATGATGACAACTATCCAGGAGTTTTTAATGTCCGCAGAATATGTTATGTCAGAGGGAAACCACCAGGTAATTTTGTGTGAACGGGGAATAAGGACCTTTGAGACGGCGACCCGAAACACGCTTGACATTAGTTGTATCCCGGTTCTGAAAAGTGAAACTCACTTGCCGATTATTATTGACCCAAGCCACGCGACCGGCCATTGGCAATTTGTAAATCCAATGAGTAAGGCGAGTGTGGCTGCGGGGGCTGACGGTCTTATGGTGGAAGTGCACATAAAACCGGAAGAATCATTTTCTGACGGAGCTCAAACCCTAAAACCGTCAAAATTTGATAGATTAATGAAAGAGCTTCGTCCATTTATAGAAGCTGCCGGAAAAACTTTATAGAGACTATAATCAGCAGCACCGATAATATCAATTATACTTGACAATAAGATCCTTATATCTTATCTTGTTAGGTTAGTTTAAATTTTTTTGAAAGATATTTTTAACGATCTGAATTATGATGAAAACATTTTCCGCTAAAGAAAAAGAAATTGAACCAAAATGGTATATGATTGACGCGAACGGGGAAATCCTTGGCAGACTTGCCGTTAAGATTGCAACAATAATTCGTGGCAAACATAAACCTGTTTTTACCCCACACGTGGATACCGGTGATTATGTTGTCATTGTGAATGCCGGAAAAGTAAGGCTGACAGGCAACAAAATTAAGGATAAAACTTATTATCATCATACCGGTTATCCGGGAGGCATCCGCAATATTTCCGCGGAAAAATTGCTTCAAAAGAAGCCGGAAGAGCTCTTAAAAAAAGCAATTAAAGGAATGTTGCCCAAAAACTCACTGGGCAGAAAAATATTTAAAAAAGCTAAAATATATGCTTCTGCTGATCATCCCCATGAGGCTCAGCAACCGGAAGTCCTGGCATTAAATTAGTTGTCAGTAGAACGTGAATTGCGATTTGTCTTTAACTAAAAAAGGAGTGTAATGGAAGAAAAATCCTACGCAACAGGGAAAAGAAAAACCTCGGTGGCTCGTGTCTGGCTCCAGCAGGGAGACGGAAACATTTCTGTTAACAAAAAGGCCCTGTCTGATTACTTTGTGAGAGATTCCCATGTATGCATAGCTAAAGAACCTCTAGCAATTACTAATGTAGTTAAACGTTATGATGTTTTTGCCACTGTAAAAGGCGGTGGGCATTCCGGACAGGCAGGCGCGCTGATGCAGGGTATTACTAAAGCATTGGTTCATTCCGATCCCAGTTTACGTCTTATCTTGAAGCGAGCTGGTTTTTTTACCCGGGATTCCAGAATCAAGGAAAGAAAAAAATACGGCCAAAAAGGGGCAAGGAAAAGATTCCAGTTCTCCAAGAGATAGTTTTTTAATTTCTATACCACTACAATCTCTAATTCTACAGCAATATTTGTCTTCACTCCAAACAAGGATTTCCTGATAGCTTTTTTCAAAAGGTCAATTCAATGAAAAATAATATTTTGGATGGGAAAGCTATTTCCACTGTTATAAAAAAAGAAATCGCAGCGGAAATAAAATCTCTGAATACTAAATCAGTCATCCAGCCAGGGCTTGCGGTTATCCAGGTGGGAGATAACCCCGCATCTTCGATTTACGTACGTAACAAAAAAAAGTCTTGCGATGAGGCTGGTATCAAGTCCTTTGAACATCGACTAAGTGATAAAACATCAGAAGAAGAACTTTTAACATTAATCAAACAATTAAATGATAACGAGGGTATACATGGTATTTTAGTTCAACTCCCTCTTCCTTCCCATATACGGGAGCACGTTGTTTTGGAAGCAATTTCTCCTGATAAGGATGTAGATGGTTTTCATCCATATAATGTCGGGAAGCTCATGGTTGGTAAAGGGTCGCTTCTCCCCTGTACTCCAGCGGGTATCATCGAACTTTTAGAGAGGAGCGAAGTAAAAATTGAGGGAAAGAAAGCAGTCATTTTGGGACGGAGCAATATTGTAGGGAAACCCCTTGCTATTATGCTACTCCAGAAAAATGCTACTGTCACCATATGCCATTCAAAAACAAAAAACCTTCCGGATATTACAAAGCGGGCTGACATTTTAGTTGCTGCTATTGGATCACCGGAGTTTGTTAAAGAAGATATGGTTAAAGAAGGGGCTGTTGTCATTGATGTTGGTATTAACCGCGTGGAAAAGAAGCTCGTTGGCGATGTTGATTTTGAAAAAGTTTCACAAAAAGCCTCTCAGATAACACCCGTTCCGGGAGGAATAGGACCTATGACAATAGCTTTGCTTATGAAAAATGGGTTGTCTGCATTTAAGAACCAGATGAAAATAAAATAATTTGAACGCGGATTTCCTCAGACTGCCCTGGACTCTTTTACCGCTCATTAGGCCTCAACATTAGTATTTTGCAACCAATGAGCATTGACTAATAACCAGTCTGTATCCCAAATTAACATTCTTGTACTATAATACGTAGTTATGAATAATTATAGTATCCCTCATGCCGAAGAGAATTCTAAGAATCCCGAACGGCAAGTCTACACTGTTACAGAAATAACCCGCTCCATTAAGTTTTCTCTTGAGACTGAATTCCCCCTGGTTTGGATTGAAGGAGAAATTTCCAACCTTAGAATTCCATCATCAGGCCACATGTACCTGACAATTAAAGACGAGGAAAGCCAGATAAAAGTGGTGATGTTTAGATCCGGCAAATCTCAATTAAAGTTTGAGCCAAAAGACGGAGACCAGGTCATTGTAAAAGGGAAAATAACGGTTTATGAACCGAGGGGCGAATATCAAATTGTTATCGATTGCATGGAGCCAAAAGGAATTGGCGCACTTCAGTTGGCGTTTCAGCAATTGAAGGAAAAGCTTTCAAGAGAAGGATTATTTGATGACGAATTGAAAAAAACTCTTCCTCTTTTACCGCAAAAAATAGGCATTGTAACTTCTCCAACAGGGGCTGCTATACGTGATATTTTGAATATTATCGACCGCCGTTTTCCTAATCTGCATGTATTGATTGCTCCCGTAAAAGTTCAGGGAGAAGGGGCCGCGCAGGAAATAGCTGCTGCTGTTAAAGACTTAAATAAGATTAAAGATGTCGACGCTATCATTGTTGGAAGAGGTGGGGGTTCCATAGAAGATCTTTGGGCTTTTAATGAAGAGGTAGTTGCGAGAGCTATTTTTGAATCAAAGATTCCTGTTGTTTCCGCGGTGGGTCATGAAATTGATTTTACTATTTCAGACTTTGTGTCAGATTTAAGAGCGCCCACCCCTTCGGCTGCTGCGGAACTGGTGGTCAGGGACAAAAATATTCTTTTCAAAAATATTGCTACATTATACAAAAGACTCCTGGGAAATATCCGTGGTACTTTAAATGAGTCGAAAACGGAGCTAAAAAATTTGGTATCTCGAAAAGTTCTTCAGGATCCGCTGACTCCTATCCACGAAAGGCAGCAGAGATTGGACGAGATTACTTTAAGAATGGAAAGGGCCATAAAGAGCTTTCTGCAAATTCAAAAAGAAAAAAACCGGACAAATAAAAAGCATCTTTTTCTCCTCAATCCTTTAAATAAGATAAAACAACACAAGGTATTGCTAAGAGAGGCAGAAAAAAAAATCAACTCTCAAATGAACTTTACATTGAATATCTCGCGTAATACACTTAATGCGGCTATGAAGCGCCTGAATTCTGTAAGTCCTTTGTCCGTTCTTGAAAGAGGCTATGCTATTTGCCGTACCTATCCTGACGAAAAGGTTTTGAAGGACTCCGGAAAAGTGTCAACCGGAGACTTGGTTAAGGTGCAATTGTCGAAAGGAAAATTGTTATGCAATGTGACAGGCAGGGAAAAAGAAAAATAAACAGAAGAATAATATATTTAAAATAGTTGCATATTTTTTATTTATTGATATATTAATTAAAATTTTTTATCAGGGGAAATTAAATGGCAGGATTAAGCTTTGAAAAAGCCCTTGAAAGGCTTGAAGAAATTGTTGAAAATTTAGAAAATAGTGACCTCGACATAGACAAATCATTAAAAGCTTTTGAAGAAGGTGTTAAATTATCACGGCTTTGCGCTAAAAAATTGGAAGAAGCGGAAAAGAAAATCGAACTCCTTATCAAAGGTGAAAAAGGAGAATTTATTACCGAACTATTCTCCCCTCCAAACAAAGAAGATGATTAATGGTCAAAAAACGATTGGATTCTCTTCTTGTTGAAAAACAGCTAACCAACAGTAGAGAAGAGGCAAAAAGGCTGATCCTTGCTGGGAAAACACTTGTCAATGGAGTCGCTCTATCCAAAGCAGGTTCCTTAATTAATGAAGAATCCGATATTCAATTAAAAGAAAAGGGGCATCCGTTTGTCAGTCGCGGTGGATTGAAACTTGCTGGAGCTCTTAAAGAATTTAATCTAAAGGTAAAAGGCTTAACCTCCCTGGATGCAGGTGCTTCAACCGGGGGCTTTACAGATTGTCTGCTTCAAAATGGCGTGAAAAAGGTTTTTGCCGTTGACGTCGGCTATGGTCAATTAGCCTGGAAAATAAGAAATGATCCGAGGATAGTTACCATTGAAAAAAAAAATGTCCGCTACTTAACGGTCTCAGACCTTGGAGAAGCTGTTGATCTGGCAGTAGTTGATCTGTCTTTTATCTCTGTCAAACGGGTCCTTCATCCAATAATATCGGTTCTTAAAAGGGGAGGACGCATTATTGCGCTTATAAAACCGCAGTTTGAAGTGGGTAAAGGCGAAGTTGGCAAAGGCGGTATTGTCAGGGATACTAAAAAGCATATTAAAGTCTTGAATGATATTAGCCGGTTCGCTAAAGACGCGGGGCTGGATGTGCATGGACATATTCAATCGCCTATTGCAGGGGCTAAAGGAAACATAGAATATTTTTTTCTTTTTGCCTTAAATTAGGAAAGCAATGTTTGATAAAAAATCTGTAGTTTTAATAGTAGATGATGATAAATACACAAGGGAGACTCTCTACCTGGAGATGAGATGTTATTATTCGGTTTTTCAAGCGAAAAGCGCGGAAGACGCTTTCACTTTTCTCTCCAAACACAGGGTCAATGTAATACTTCTGCATATTAACTAATTACCTGCTGCAATCGTAACGATTTTATATTCAATAGCTTGTGCTAATTTCGTCCATTCCTTTTTTTCTCGTGTGGGAATTTTGTGTCGTAGAATCCAAGACTGAAATATCTTGCCTTAGTTTTTCTGGAGAAAGGTGTGCATACCTCTGAGTCGTCCCTACATTTTTGTGTCCAGCCAAAGCAGCTACGGTATAAATGTCAACTCCACTCTGTACCAACCGAGAACAAAAATCATGTCTCAGATCGTGAAAACGAAAGTTCTTTATACCCGCCTTTTTGCAAGCGCGGCTAAACATAATCGACACCGTACATCCTGAGAGACGCTGATTTGATTTTCCCAAAAAAATTTCGGACGAATTAATGTGCCTCACTTTACTTAAAGATTTAAAGAGATGAAAAACCGTTTCGTTCATTGGCAAACCAAGTGGCTCACCGTTCTTGGTTTTACCAATAATGATAGTTTTAGAAAAGAGGTTAACGTCACTCCACTTTAAACCTATTATGTTTGATAACCTAAGACCAGTATATCTTGCAGTTGTAACAATGGGTTTTAACCAGTCAGGCAATGCTGAATAAAGTTTTTCAACTTCCCCCTCCATTAAATACCTGACTCTTAGGTTGTCTGTTTTCAAACTCTCTACTCTGGCACAAGGATTCTTCTCTATCCAATCCCACTTGATGGCTGTACTAAATGCCTTCGACATATGAGAAACCTCTTTATTTATACTCGCTGGAGCAGCCTTTTTTAACCTTTTTTGTTGATAAGCAATTATTTTACTCGGTGTAATTTTGGATAAAGATATTTCTGAGAAAACAGGCAAAAGATGATTGAGTGAAGTTTTTAATGATTTTTGACTTTGCCTGCTTAGATTTATCTTATGCTCTTTAACAAACCGTTCCATCATTTCGCAGAAAAGTTTATCTTCACCCAATGGTTTTGGATAGTATTTTTGTTCAATTACTTTAGTTCTAATTTTAGCAAGGATATTTTCCGCAAGTTTCCTGTCACCAGTATCTGTACTTTGCCTAATTCTCTGGCCATCAATCATTATGTCAATATGCCAAATATTATTTTTACCTCTTTGGATCAGACTCATAATTTCTTTCCCCCTTTCCGAGCCTGACTCGATCCAGTATCCCCGCCTGAATTATGCTCAGAATTTTTAAGAGAGTCAAAAATATTTTTAACCTTATCTTGGACAAACTTCTTTTTCTTATGAGTGGCTAATGTGGAAATATTTGGTGTTTCAAAACTTACGCCGTTATCACCCTTATAAAGTCCTTTGATGAAAGAAACAGCCTGTCTGGCATCATCAACGTTAATTTTTATAGTCTCATTATTTATTGGAATTTCAATTGTAATCATTGTTGCGGTCTTTTTCCTAACCTATACGGATAAAGTGAGCAATCGGTGTTTTCGCAGCGCCTGACAGCCTTGTATGAATTTCCCTCACATTCTAAGCATTTCGCTCTGATTGCCTTAACAGGCGTTTTTCTTTTCTCCATGACCAGTTCCTAATTCCCCGTTATTGTTCAAAACCATATAGCTACCTACATAGTTTTGTGTTTAATCTTGTCGTTCGTCTTGCGGCACGGCTCTTAATTTATCAGCCAGATTCAAAGCGTGTTTTTTAAATTCCTCTAAATCTTTTACGGTTTGAGAAATTAAGTCAATGTTGTTAGTGGATTGATTTTTGAGCAACCGCATTTTATCCGTTGCAGCTGCTGCGGAGATAACCCGCTGGTAAGCATTTATTTTATTTATGTCCTCGTTGGTAATAGAGGCAATCATCCTTTTGGCAGTATTTTCAAACATCCCTGACAACTCTTCTTTGATTTTTGCAACCGCCATTTGTGGTTCGGGCTTTATAACAAAACTCTTGATTGTTTTAGGGCAACGCTTTAGCTCTTTTCCGGTAGCGTGATATGATTTACCGCTGGCTATAAAAACCTTAATTTGCTCCTTTTCAGCCGTAGTTAATGGCATCGGTTTTGACCTTTTAATCATTTTTACTCCTTTCATTCCAAAGATACTCCATCTTTAGTCCAAACCTTTCCAAACATAAAAAAGAGAGCATGACGGTTTCCGGTAAACAGTCAAATTTTTCCCGCTGTAAAAGTTCTCTCTGGTTTTAAGTTGCCATTTACAAGTTCAACCGTTTTGGCATTACGCTCTCGTTTTAGCGTATCCGTAGCAAACTCCATAGCTTCAATGATTGAATCTAATTCTGAATCTCCACATAGAATGTGCATAACACCATCTTCGCTATTCTTTGTTTTCATATCTCCAGTAGTTTTAAGTTCAACTATAGTGACTCCTCCATGTCCTGCATCACCTCCACAATAACCTGTCGTGCCTACAGAAATTTCAAATATACAAGCAGATTCAATACTTTTTGAATACATCTTAAATTTTGCCATTGGGAAACCTTTCAAAAAAGTTGTTAATAATCAATGCCTTTATTTTTCTTAACTGGTATGTATTTCTCAGCCTTTGACCCAATCCTGAAGCAGTCCACATCAAGCTCAAGTTTCCATTGTGAATTTGCTGCTCCCTTCCTGTTCTTCAGAACTTTACAAATCAAATCATATTCACTCTCTGGTTCTTCAACAGTTCCTCCTTTCTTTTCTACCTGATATAACCCCAGTACAAAATCAGCCCCTTCTTCTATTGCACCGCTTCCCCGTGCCATATCAAGCGTAATCTCTGTTTGACCTTCACCTCCTTTACGATTAACCTGACTTAATAAAATAACCGGTAAATTTAACTGTTTAGCCATTGTTTTTATGTCTCGTGATAATTTTGAAATTATTTCGTATTCGTTAAGACCCTTTCCGTCCATTAATCCTAAATAGTCAATCCCGACAACACCAATTTTCACATTATGCTCTAGTTCTATTAAATTGATGTAATCTGAAATATCGGAAATTGAAACCCTCGTAGGGATAACAAATAAATTATTTAATTCCTTGATAAAATTTTTCTTAAATTCGTCTTTAATTTTTAAAGCCCTTGGTTCATTTGATTCATAAGTTGCCTCTATATCACTACCAGACGCTCCCGTAACAATACTTTGGTATCTCTCCGTAATTGAGGGAATCGGCATTTCTAAACTAAATAAAGCAGCTGCCATTTCTTTTGACATACATCTCCTTATGCTGAATTTTTAATATAGTTTTTGAGCAAGTTTTGAAGCATAGCAGTTTTAAATGAGCCAGCTCGGGCTATAATTGTTAGAACCTCCCCACCTGCCACACCACGAATAAGTTTATCAATCTCATGTATGCCTGTAAGAAACCGGTTCTGTTTAAGGCTCTTAATATAATTCTCGTACTCACCCAACATTCGTTTAGAGTCATACACATTTGAGATGTCAATACTATTTCCTGACTTCTCAGGTTTATAACGGGAGACTGAGTTAACTACTTTTTCAAGCTCGGAATCGGGAAGAGGTGGGCTATTATTTTTATTCCAGTTCTTCAGAATCATCACAGTATCTGTAGGTGATAATTTATTAATTAAATATCCAGCAATACTTGTGGCTGTACAGTCCCTACTTATTTCCGGTGTTTTCCTTTTATCTATACCTTGCATAGCCTTGCTGAACCATGATGTCGTTGGTCTTTTTAAATAAGGTCTATCTTGCTCTTTTACTGATTGCTCAGGTAGAATTTCAAAATCGTCCATAGTGTAGTAATTTGTAATTTTCATTTTTCTGCAACCTCACAAATTGGTTTATGACTGTACTTATGGTTAATTGTTCCGGGTATTCTTAAAATCCGAGCAGCATCACAAGAATTTAAATCACCACCTAATGATGTTGCTATCCTCCTATTAATATCTTCAATTTTATGTATATCCTCTTTTCCAACCGGTTCTTTTAATATCCAGTAAAGGTGTATACCTCCACCGGATTTGACAAATAATGAAGGTTTAAAGGGAAAGTTTTTAAGATTTACAATTAAGGATTCTCTTGGCGTATCTTTGTAATCTATGTCACACCAGACGCAAGGGATTTGTGTAAGATGTTTCTTAGTGCCTCCACCCTCCCTAAGAGCAACGCCAAAATACAAATCTTCCTTTTCATTTGCTATGCAAAAGTCATTTATTTCATTCAGTTGATTAAGATTGAAAAATTGTTGTTGTTTGGTATAGACCAGCCTTATCTCAATCTTGCCCGAGTCACAATTCCCGAAAACTGTTTTAAAAAAATCTAAGTTAATTTGCATGATATTTCCCTTCAATAATGTTTATAAAATTGGATTCTCGGGTAATCCATTCCAAATCAGCTTTAAAGTACCTTCCATTGTTATTAACCTTTCCCATTAGGAATGGCGATTCCCGGATATGTTCAAAATATTCACGCCACTTATCTAACGATTGCCATTTCTCACTTTCTTGCCAGCGTGCATTTATTTGCCGCTTCCGGGTTTCAGTTAATTTAGCCACCCGGGGCAGTTCAGATAGTATCTCGTGGTAAGCATCCACAATTTGAACAAAAGGACAGGAGAGCGGTTTTTTGCTATCCCCCTTCCTTATATGTGTTTCCTTATACTGTGTTACCTTACAGTCAATCTCATTGACTCGGTTTTGTTCTGACATTGACTCGGTTTTGTTCTGCGGTTTACTCGGACAAGAGTTTTCCGAGTCAATCTCGTATACTCGGATAGGCTTCCAAACTGACTTGTCCAAAAGTATGTATAGATTCACTTTTTGCCGACCTTTTTTATCTTTTTTCTTGATAACTTTTATAATGTTATAGTCCTGTAAGTTGGTTATTCCTTTGATGACCGATGGTCTACTGATATTTAACTTCTTGGCAATTAAATCTATTCCCGGAAATGCAGTTTGCTCTCTGTCCGCATGGCGGCAGATTACGTTATAAACCCCGGTTGCAAAAATTCCACAGCGTTTTGCATATCCATTCAAATACAGGTCATCTACAACAAACTTCTCTTTAACTCTTAAATCTCGTACCTTATCTGTCATTTGTTCAAGCTCCCTTAAAACCACCCCAAAAGCTGTAAATAATCTTGGCTACAATCACCTTGTACAATGGCATCCTTTCTACACGAATGAATACGTCTACGACCCATTTCTTTAATTTGGACTTCTTCATATAAGTAATTTTCCTTTCTACTTATGTGTATGTGAACAATGAGGGCACAAATTGTGAACAATGGGGGCACAATCCAAAAAAGTGATTTATTTTGGGAAAAATTTGGTAGTAAAAGGAGGTTGATGCTTATTTTTTAGCTTTGAAGACCCAAGGAAGGGTAGAATCAGGAAGATATGAAATGTCGCTACCTGTTTTAAGGTAATCATTTAAGTGTTTATAAAAATCAGGAAGATGTTTTTTGAATTTATCTTTAGCTTTCTCTATGTTTTTTTGAACTGCTGTTCTTGCGTTTTCTTCCTCTATATTGTCTTTTTTATTTAGTTCAGTATATAATTTTGTTTCTTCTCTTAACTGTTGCTTGATAATACCAGTGTCTGGTGAGTTATTTTTCTCTGCCGTTTCAAGCTCTTGTTTTAAACTCCATATCTCCTGCTGTAATTCTTTTTTTTTGTTTTCTGTAAATTTATCCTGTTCTGAAAATTTGTCCTCACCAGATAGTGATAGCGACCCATCATTTACCATGTCCTCAATTTTTCTATTATAAATATTGGTTTTTATGCCCTCTGGATTTTGATTTTCAATTAATTGTAATTTCATTGCTGAAATCTGCTTGAATGGGCAGCACAATACATAATGAATATAAGACAGACCTTTTGTATGGTCAATTGTCGCCCTTTTGCCTTCAAAGCTAACTTGCCATAATTTATCACTAATCCGATAGAAGCAATATCCTCCATCTTCGGTTGTTTCCGTATTTTCTGCTTTTAATTTTTCTGGAATAGGAAAGTGAGTATTGTGTTTCTTGTTTATTGTATTTATTAGTTCTCTAATTGTTTCTGGCTTTAATTCCTCATTCTCAGTAGCTTCTAGCTTCAGTCTGTCTTTTTTATTGAGAACATCTAACCCTGCCTGACTCCCCCATCCGATAAATCGGTAAAGCAAGTAAATCCATATCCTTGCCCTTTTCTCTGGTGTAGATTGATTTTCAACATCTGGTGCATGGTCAATCTTGTCACATTGATAATGTTTCCATATTCTTTTTAAATCATCTTCAGGATATGTTTCCTCTGCCATTAACAGAGCTACATACTCAACCTTTACGCTGTAATCATTTTCCGTTATCTGATTTATAACTTTTCTATCTAATTCATGTTTTTCGGTTGAAGTAGACCCCAATTGTGTAAAATATTCTTCATTGAAATGATTTAGTTTTTCGGACTCTCTAAGTAGAATATTTTTTTTTGACAGATTATTTTTTTTAATCATTATTGCGAAATTTCAATTTGTCTTATCGTTCATAAAACCCCTTAGATAGTGACCGTCTAAAGGTTTGATTTCTCAACTACCAAGTTATAGACTTTTAGCGTTCACAATTCAAATGATTTATGAACACTGTTTCAACTGACCGGACAAGTAAGCCTTAGATACTCCTAACCGCTTTCCTATCTTGCTCAATGAAAGCCCCTCACTCTTTAATCTTTTGGCTACCAGTATGCTTATATTAGCCCTTGGGCGGCCTAACTTAGTTCCCTGTGCCTTTGCCCTTCTAATTCCAGATAAAATCCTTTCACGTATCAATGACCGTTCAAATTCTGCCAATGCTGCCATTATTTCAAAGACACACTTTCCCATGCTAGTACTTGTGTCTATTGATTCTGAGTAACTAATGAAGTCAATTTTAAGGCTTCGGAATAGTTCAAGAGATTCTATCAGGTGCTTGGTCGATCTTGCGAAACGGTCGAATTTGAAAACAATAAGAGCGTCAAACTTTCTCTGCTTCGCTGCTTTCATCATTGCATCGAGTCCCGGACGGCGATCTTTAGCCCCGGATATTCCCTTGTCTACAAATTCCTTGTAAATTTCAAAATCTCTGCTCTGGCAATATTGGCGTAAATCCAATAATTGTGTTTCTGGATTTTGACCGTTATTAGTGCTTACCCTTGCATATAAAGAAACTTTTTTTTTCATCTTTCCCCCCTTTTAAGTGATTAATTGTTCTTTCTTTTAATTGATTCTATAAGGCATCGGATAAACCGATACCCTAACAATCAACTAAAGCATCTTTTGATCTATAAAACTGAAATGGCCTGTTTCACCTATAATTATATGGTCAAGCATTTTAATCCCTAAAATATCCCCCGCTTGTTTAAGCCTTTGCGTTAGTTCAATATCGTCTTGGCTTGGCGCAGGGTCTCCGCTTGGATGGTTATGGACTGCTACAATGGAAGCAACCCCTTTCATACAAGCAAGCCTGAAAGTCTCTCTTGGGTGTACTATTGCAGATGTAAGAGAACCGAGGCTAATAAGTTCTATATATTTGATTGTATTTTTGCAATTTAAGCCCATAATCCAGAAATGTTCTTTGTCTTGGTCAACTTCGCTTTCTGATTGAAGCACAGTCTTGAAAATTTCAACTACATCCTCAGAGCATCGCATTTTTTTAGTTTTAGTTTTGTCTTTTATTGTCATGCGATAGCCCCCCTTACAACTTCTTTTTCAGCTTCAAATGATCTTGAACCATAAGCATATCTGATCTGATCCATACTCATTTTTGACATTCTCCGCTTTCGGTTAGTCTTGGTGTGGAAGTACCACTTTGAACGCTTAGAATGCCATTTGAGGGCTAATTCTTTTAACTTCTCTTTATATGCTCTGGTATTTCCGCTAACCCACAACCAAACCCCGCAAAGTTCAATTTCAAGGTCATTGGCTTTCAGGTTCAATAATTCCGTGATTTTTTCCATTACTTCGGATTCAACTGATTCATTGTAATAATAGGTGTGTTCTTTCTTGTCGATTCCTGTAGAGGTTTGACCGTTTAGGCTTTTGAGTTTGACAAGGTATTGGGCTTGCATTTCAACAAAGGCATCATGATTGCCGCCTCTGTCTGGATGGAGTTTGAAGGCAAGTTGCTTGTAGGCTTGTTTTACTTCTGAAACGCTTTTATACTGTGTAAACATATTAGTCCTCCTCTGTAGGATTAATAAATAGGGTTGTAAGATTGTTTGCGCAATCTTGCAGCCCGCTTAAAAACTATTTCTTCTTATTTTTTTGTCCCCCCTTTCTTTTTTGGTCTATCCCAATAAGGACTTTTGCAAGATGGACATATTCTTATATCTGCCTTGCGTGGAATCCATTTGTGTCCGCATCTCTTACAACTCAGGCTATTAATTTTTATTGTTACCATGTTTTAATTTTCCTTTATAAAAGTCAAAATTGCATTTACTCATAGTAAATACCTATAAGTAAGTATTGTCAAGACCTAATTTCACTTTTATTAAAAAAAGTTTTATTCATGGTTTTTTATAACAAGACAGCAATTGCATATCTAAAGGATGCAAAGGCAAGGCGCAAAGGTTAGCTCTTATAAGTCAATGATTGCATATCCCGACAGCGTACAAAAAAATATAATAGAATTTGTTTAGGCTGTTGCTGATGGCTGGGGGAAGGGGGAGATGGGGATGGGGATATTAGTATCTACTGCCCTTTCGGAAGATTTTTATAAAAAGGAGTTTATTTAATTTCTTTCTTTATACACAAACTGCTTTAGCTTATAATCCAGTCATGAGTAAGCATGAAAGTCAAAAAACAGGAAAACTACACCGTGTTCTTGAATCATCAGAGACAGAAAATGAGATTAATACACTCTACTCAGGCAAACCCATGCTAAATTTAGAAACCTACAAAATAATGCAGAGGAGTGGTTCTATCCCTTCTGCCTTGGTTAATGACCTAAGAATACTGAATGGTCATGCAAAGTCCCAGAGTGAATATCAAGAAATGTATGAGGCTTTATGTAAGGCAATGGATATGTTAAAGGAAAAAGAATTCCAAGTAATTGCTCTTTATTATTATGAGGAAATGTCAATGATAGAGATTAGCAGTGTTCTCGATAAATCCGAATTAGAAGTTGCTGAAAGTCATGCAGAGGCGTTGAGAAAGCTAAACGACTTGTAAACTACAAGATAGCTCTTTAGGTCACAAGCTACCAGAACCAGTATTTATAGAGTACTCAAAAATTTGAAGAATGAAAAATTATTTTAATTTCTCACTAACAGATAAACAAAAACTCAGGGATTTTGCTAATAAGATCACTCCACCTAATTGGCATGTTTATTTAACTGAAGAGGTTGATGATGTGGAATATAAAAACGGTAGAGGTATGTTATATATTTGGCTTCATATAAGGAATGATACTGATCCAGCTCCCAGTGAAAATCCCACTTATGGATTTGTGGTAAACCGCATGACTTATGATTTATATGAAAAAATAGCATATGCAAAGATTAACTTACAGCCGCCACCTATAACATGGAGAAGAATGAAAAACCTCTTAGTTCATGAGCTTTCCCATGTCGTTGAATTAAGATGGAAGGGGTTTAGAATGAAAGCTTATAGAGAGTATGTTTTAACATCTGGGCTCTTCAAGGAGAATATGAATGAGATTTCCATTGACAAAGAAGACATAACCGATGGAGATCTGCCCTCTAACAAAAAGAAGTTTTGGAAGATGCGTCATGCAATAAAAAACTTCTTAAAGGCTGATGTTTTAATGAAGAAAAGAGTTAAAAAGGTGAATGTGTAACAATAGGGTAGGCAAGGTTCTTTAACGATATGGTAAATTTTAAGGATTAATGGTAATGATGTCATATTCAGGCCTGATGGGGGAGGGGTATAGGAATAAGTATCTACTGTCCTCTTGGAGATTTCTACGATAAGGGGCAACCGCAGCGTCTTTCACTCTCCATTATTTCACCCTTGCTTGGGTATAGCCTTCGGATTTTTAAATGCTGTAAGGGCTGCTGGAAGGCTTGCTGTAGTATATTTTGGCACTTTGAGGGGTGGGGTCAGGGGGGAGAGGAGGATGGGAATATTAGTATCAACTGCTGCTTCGGGAAAATTTACTAAAAAGGGGTTTAATTATTCTTCAAGCAAAACATAAGGGTCTCGTTGTATTGCTCTGTCAAGAATTGAATAAACTGGAGGAGATAAATAGAGATCATATTGCTCTAAATCTTTAAGTTGTGATCTTAATTGTGATGGGTTTAATGTGCGATAGCTCAACATCCTATATACGTTCATCAATTTTTCTACGTTTTTTGCTAATTTATTCCGTGTTTCTCTTCTCTCTCGGTTTCGGAAATACCTTTTAGGAGCTAACAAAATAGTTATTACTACAATAACCGTATAAGCAAGGAGAACCGATAGGGTTGTTTTTTCATATCCATAATAATAAGAAATAGCAGCAACCATTGGGAGCAATATCCATTGAAGAAAAATTTTAATCGTACCCAAAAGTGCTTTAACTAAGAGCATTTTTTCAAGTTTACCACCAGTTATTAGATGTGCCAAATCAAACCGACCCTCAAGTGATCCCGATTTTATTCCATCTGAATAATGAGCTAATTCATTAAAAATAAAACCTCTTAGAATAAACAGATCAATGGTGTTAATCTGCATCCAAGGACTCTTGAGGTATTTTGCTGTTGCAATATCTAACAGCGTAGCATTGACAGGACTTACTTCATGCCACTTCTCAGGTGAGTTTAAATCAGATGTAATGTTAGGATAATCCCAAAATTGATCTTTAGGAGCATTTTTCCAATGATGTTTTAAAGCATCTGCAATTTTTAAAAAAATGAATCCTGCTTCAAGTTGAATTTTACCTAATTGTGATTTATCCATTTTTTTTTCGCTACCATATTCCTCTATTTTCTTTGCTAAATTCTCATGTATCCGTTTGTATTGGGATTCACCTTCATTAACTATGTCATGATGCCAATCCTCATGATCTAAGTAAGAAAGCCGATCAATGGTTTTTGTTTTTTCACTTACCATTGGATTTCTTTTCTTTAAACGAATATCCACATTCACATTTAATTAATCTATCTGG
>Ga0208638_1000204_pt1 | contig 49380 bp, 37 predicted proteins | sample ETNtaG_34_FD_185753 | JGI IMG/M metagenome (GOLD analysis project Ga0208638, IMG submission 185753) | Marine microbial and viral communities from oxygen minimum zone, Eastern Pacific Ocean - ETNP201306SV51 (SPAdes) (version 2) | ecosystem: Environmental > Aquatic > Marine > Oceanic ...
TAGCCCAACGTAGTTTGTTTCACGATGGAACTGTTTGTGATTATGTATTTCAAAAAGACATGTTGTTTGCTTCCTTGAATTTAAATAAAGATGAATTTTCTTTGTACGAAAATTTTTTTAACCTGTTAAAACCAAAAATTCCAGCTCCCGATCTGGTGATTTTTCTTCAAGCAGGAACAGATGTCTTAATGAACAGGATTCGTAAGAGAGGCAGGGATTTTGAAAAAAATATGTCCTTTGAGTATTTAGAAGAAGTAAATAGAGCGTATAATAATTTTTTTTTCCACTATTTGGAATCACCTCTGCTTGTCATTAATACTGCTGATATTGACTTTGTCGATGACAATAAAGCGTTTGATGACTTAGTCCAGAAAATTTACCATCATCGGGCGGGAATACAGTACTACGTGCCTGCAGGTGCAAAATAATGATTACAGTTAACGATATTTTACAAAAGAAGAGAGAAAAGAAGAAGATTACGGCTTTAACAGCTTATGATTACCCCTTTGCAAAGATTTTAGATGAAGCGGGTGTCGATATCATCCTGGTTGGCGATTCATTAGGGAACGTCATCCTGGGGTATGAAAATACATTGCCTGTCACAATGGATGAAATGATTCATCACGCGAAAGCTGTCGGCAAAGCTGTGAAGAACGCGTTGTTAATCGGAGATATGCCTTTTATGTCCTACCAGGCTTCTCATAGCCGCTGCATGGAAAACGCCGGCAGGTTTATTAAAGAAGCAGGTGTTAAAGCTGTCAAGCTTGAGGGAGGAAAGGGTGTTACGGAAAAAATAGAAGCCCTTATTGATATGGGAATTCCTGTAATGGGCCATGTTGGGCTCACTCCTCAATCAATCCATAAATTTGGTGGTTACAAAGTTCAGGGCAAGGACAAAATATCCGCGGAGCAAATTCTGAAAGATGCAGAAGCTTTAGAAAAAGCAGGAGCGTTCAGCATTGTCCTGGAAGGAATTCCATATACCCTGTCTGAAAAAATTACAGAAGCTCTTTCCATTCCAACAATCGGTATCGGCGCCGGACCTTACTGCGATGGGCAGATTCTGGTTACCCATGACCTTCTTGGCATGTCAGGAGAATTCAAACCAAAATTTGTCAGACGTTATGCTGAAACAGCAAAAGATATTCTAAAAGCAGTAACAGAATATAAAGATGATGTTCAGCAGGGCAATTTCCCTTCTATAGAAGAAAGTTATAAAAGAACAGCAGACTATTTGAAAGTTTTGAAATAATTCCTCTCAATGCGATTTGCCACCAAGACAGAGTCGGCATGAAATACAATCCTGATAGCCACCACAGAAGGTTAATAAGACTAAAAGGGTACGATTATTCAGGGCATGGAGCATATTTTATTACGCTATGCACCCACGACAAAAAATGTTTGTTTGGTGATATTGTTCATGGTCAAATGAAATTCACGCAATATGGTGAAATTGTAAAAATTGAATGGTTGAAAACATTTGAAATACGGAAAAACCTGGCATTGGATGAATACATGATCATGCCCAACCATTTTCACGGGATTATCATTATTACCGATAACGAATCCGATGGTAGGGGCACGTTGCAACGTGCCCCTACTTTGAGCAATTTGGAAAACCCGTTCCCAATTCCATACCGACCATAATTCGCCTGTTCAAATCCACAACCACAAAACAAATTAACGGATTGCGCAACACCCCCGGTATAAAGATATGGCAACGTAATTATTACGAACATGTCATCCGTAATGAAAATGAATTAAACAAAATCAGAGAATATATCCAAAATAATCAATTAAACTGGCAGGAGGACAGGGAAAATCCTATGCATGTAGATTTTTGCAAATTGGTTAAAAACAGAATGGATAAGGCAGGGAGTATGAAAACAGAAATTGAATTAAAAAATTAGAATTTGAAGATGATCCCTTGGACAGAAAAAAAATTCCTTCCCCTGAACCTTGACAACTTCATATGAAGATTTTATATAGGAAATGAAAGATATATGTCACCCCGATCGGGTTTGTCAGCATTCGGATGCGCAACAACATTGTTCCGTAATAAGGTCAATGCTAAATTTCACGGGACACAGATAAATAATTTTTTAAAGGAGGGCACAAAATGTTTTTAACAAAATTCAGACCCCTGGAAGACAGTTTCAGCAGCAGGAGGCCATTTTTAACAGACGATGTCGATAATTTTGCCGAACGGTTTTTTCCAAACACAGCAGGGACAGATGGTTTTTCTTCACCGAATATAGACCTGTATGACGACAAAGAAGACCTTGTAGTTAGAGCGGAGATTCCCGGTGCAAATGAAAAGGATATTGATGTTTCTCTTGAGGATGGAATCCTCTCAATAAAAGGCGAGAGAAAATTAGAGAATGAGGACAAGAAGGATAGTTACTACAGGATCGAGAGAAGCTACGGGTCATTTTCAAGATCATTCAAGCTCCCCGTAGAAGTAAAAACTGGTGATGCGAAAGCAAGCTACAAAAATGGGATACTTGAAATAAGGATTCCCAAAGAAGAAAAAGCAAAACCAAAAAAGATAGAGATAAATGTTAATTAAAAAAAGAGGCGGCTTTTAAAAAAGCCGCCTCTTTTAATGCTTTTAGACTTTATTCTTTCTGAAATTCCGAGTGGAATTCCATAGAGTGACTCCATTTGTTCCTTACGGCTGAAAGAGTTTTTGGAGTAACCGTCTTTTCTCCCTTTTTCTTCGCTTCGTTTTCTACTTCTTTTATTACCATGCCACGTACAAAGGGAGGGATCTTTTCTATTTTTTCTTTAGCTTCCTTGTCCCACGAAAGTTCTTTTTCAATTTTTTTTGAGCCTTCTCCCCACAATTGATATTTCTTCTCTATGAGTTTTTCTGTAATTTGTGGAGAACCGCTTTTTCTTACAAAGGCCTCGATTCTCCATTTAGTCATATCTCTCATGAACCCTTCCGGAATATTTTGAAGACGCAGTTGAGCTTCTTCTGTCCACTCTAAAACTTTTCCACTGGAAGGTGTCACAAACTCTTTTTTATCTTCCACTAACTTAAATTTTTCTTTTAGGGCCCTGCAAATCGGACACTCATCAGGAGCATAACCTTTAGCTGTATATCCGCAGATATCGCAGTAATAGTAATCAACTTTCTCATCGATCTTAAACTCTATTTTTCCGGAAGCTTCAGTTTCTTCTTTTTGAGGAGCGCCTTGTCCCATCATGGATGACATCATATCTTTAGCGCCGGAAATTCCATTTTCAGCGACTTCCAGCGTTATTTCAGAAACACCTGTTTTTTCCGCGAATTGTTCAACTCTGCCTTTGGTCATGTTTCTCATAAACCCTGCCGGTACCCTATCTAACCTTGCTTGGGCCTCATCTGTCCACTTGAAGGTTTTTTCAGAACCTGATTCCTTCTGGTTACCGCTCATGGCACCAGACATTTTTGAGATCATATCTGTCATGCCGCCCATCTTTTTTTTACCTTCATCGAGGTTCTGGGAGGCGATCTCTTCTGAGATAAAGTCCAATCCTTTTGAGCGGGCGTATTTTTCTATCCGGAGTTTTACATTGTCCCTCATAAACCCTGACGGCACCTTTTCAAGACGTTTTAATGCCTTTTCTTCCCAGGTAATTATTTTTCCGTCAAAAGCAGTCATCTCTTCTCCCTGCTTTTTTTCAGAGGGTGCAATCATTTTTTCTTTTTTCTCGATTTTTTTCTTCATGGCCCCTTCCGCGATAATTCCCATTGCTTTTCTGGCGGATTCCGGCAGGAGTTCTTCTGTTGCCAGGCTTACCACTTTATCGGTAATAACTGTATGTCCCTGTTCCGTGGCAAACCTTAGAATGGCCATTTTTGCCATTCCCCTGGCGAAAGTAGGAACTCTTTCCATTCTCTTTTCAGCTTCTTTTGTCCACACAATATTAACCTTCGCTGTTTCTTCAAGCGGTGGAATAAATTTTCTGGATGAAACTAATAAATTGCAGTTTACTCTCCTGAGAATATTTTCCGTATTACTGCCGATATCCATGCCTTCATCACTGTGAATTCCAACTTTTCCCATAATCAGCAACCATGGATTTTCTTCTTTTACATATTGGAGTATTTTTTCAAACGCTTTGCCATCCAGTAATTTTGTTTCTATAGTTGCTTTCTGTTTTTCCGCTACCTGTTTTGAAATATCAAGATATGCTTGATAGATTTTTGCGAGTCCGCTGTCGATAATATCCTCATGCAGTTTTTCTTGTTCTTTAAACTTAAAAACTTGTCCAGCTTCATCGGACAACACTCCGGCAATGCTATTAAATGCCACATAATGAAAATAGGGATCAAATGCGGAGATTACCGCTACTTTTTTATTGAAAAATTTGGCTAACTCCATGCCCGTCAGTAATCCACCAAAAGACTGTGGACTTCCATCCACAGCGACTACAATGTTACCGCCGTTCATGGGAGCGGTATCTTTAATAACGAGGGTATCGACATTCACTCTTCTCGTGACTCTTTCACAAACGCTTCCAATAATACTTTCTTTTACAGTGCCTAATCCCAGTGCACCGATTATCACAAGATCATGTTTGTTTTTTTCCACATCTTTAACAATTTCCTTATAGTTTTTTCCTTCCAGAGACCGCTTTTCAAAATTCATCATCTTGGCCTTGGCGCATTTCTCTTCAAAAACATCCAGGTATGAATCAGTGATAATTTCCAGGCCTTTGGTTATCAAGCTGTCATGAACGTCTCTCTGTTTTTCCAGTTCTTCCTCTTCTAAATATTTTTCCGGTAAACCACTTTCCATCTGGCGGAACCGAATGTCATGGAGGCGTGCTGCGTAAACATGATTGCCCGTCAGCTTTGCCCCTGTTTGATGGGCAATTTCAATCCCTATATCGATCCCAGTGTTAGAAAAATCTGAATTATCAACGGGAATAAGAATATTTTTATACACTGAAAAGTCCTCCTGATTTATGTTGCGGCAAACCCGCAAACAAAGATGAATTGCATCCCCTTAGTCCCCCCAACAAGGGGAATTAAAGAGGGGAGAAAAAACTTGTCCAAAAAAAAGCAGATTTTGTAAGGTCATAGCCTTAAGTTACTTTGAACCCCGTAAAAAGTCAATCAGTTATTTCTTCAGAAGAAGTCGATTCCTCTGACGCTGATTCTTGATCTTCCGTACTTTCTTCTTTTTCATTAGGTTTGTCAGGGGAAAACAAAATATCCATGGTTATATCGGAAACGTTAATATCTGCCTTCATTCGCTGAAGAATTTTCTGAAATTCTTTAATTAAACTACTTTCCTCATTAAAAGTTACTTCCAGTTCTTTCTTATCTTCTAACACTTGATCCGCCATCGTGTCATTGCTCTCATTAAGCTCTTTCTTCATCTGGAGCGCGTTTTCCTTTTTTATTTCAATTTCTTCATTAAGAGTATTCAGATGATTAATTTCTTCACTGATAGCCAGAAGTTCTTTATCGTACTGTTCCAGGAGGATTTTGAGAGTTTCAAAAAACTTCTCTTTCTGGGTCTGCAGTTCCTCCAGGTTTGATCTTACATGTTGCCCATGAACAGACAGCTTTTCTTTGAATAAATTATAAAAGGTTTCTGATAAGGATTCAGGGTTACCAAAATCTAAGAGTTTTTGAGGATCATTCATTGAGCCGCTGACAATATCGGTGTAATTTTTTTTAATCCCTTTTTCCCCTATAGTTAAATTAGTCAGCCGTGTTTCAATCTCCTCAGCATTACTATCATAAATCTAAATATTTTTATCAAGGACCTCTATCTTTTTACAATTTTCATCCTGGTTTAATTCATGTTGTCTGATATTTTTTATTAAAGACTGTCTTTTCTTCTCTTTCAGATCAATTTCTCTGGAGAAGGCGTTTCTTAAACTCAAGAAGTCTTTATGAATACCATCATCTTCAGATTTTAAGTGATCTAACGTCAGGTCAAGATTTTCGCCGCCGGGCAATGAGTCGTTATTTTCCATTTTATAGTCTTACACCGTAAAAACTTCTTTTTTTAGGAACTGTTTAGCTCTTTCTTTTTTAGCCCCGCTGTTTAGTCGCAGTTTGGTTTTTCTTTTACAGCGCCTTAAGCAAAGCTCATAAAATTTTTTAGTTAAAACTTCAGGGCGAAAGCTCTAATCAGCTGCGGCCCTTGCCGCTTTATGCCCTCTGGTTAATGGCTTCTATCATTTCTTTTACCGCTCTGTCCAGTCCTACCATGACTGCTCTGGCAACTATATTATGTCCGATATTGAATTCCTCAATAGCCTGTATCGATGCTATTTTTACGACATTTTTATAAGTCAGTCCGTGGCCAGCATTGACGGTCAATCCAAGTTTTACGGCAGCATTAACCGCAGTCTGAATTTTTTTAAATTCCTTTTTAATTTCAGATTCTTTTTTTAGTTCGGAATATTTTCCGGTATTTATCTCTATTGCGTCACCGCCAATTGACTTGGAACATTCTACCTGCGCGAGCTCCGGATCAATAAACAGACTTACAGGAATTTTTTGATCGTGAAATTTCCGGATAACATCTTCTAACTGATTTTTGTGTTTTATTACGTCAAGCCCTCCTTCAGTAGTAATCTCTTCTCTTTTTTCAGGCACCAGGGAAACTTTATCAGGTTTGGTGTCCAAAGCTATTAGGACCATTTCTTTAGTGGCCGCCATTTCGAGATTCAGCCTTGTTTTTACCATTTGCCGCATTAATTTCAAATCCCTGTCCTGGATATGCCTTCTATCTTCTCTCAGGTGAATAGTAATGCCGTCTGCTCCGGCCAGTTCTACCAGTACTGCGGCAGCCACAGGGTCGGGTTCATTTGTCTTTCTTGCTTCTCTAATTGTCGCCACATGATCTACATTTACTGACAATTCAGCCATACACGTCTCTCTATTTTAAACAGATGAAGAGATAAGCGTTCAGTGAACAGCATTTTTCTGATCACTGCTCCCCAGCTCCTGACAACTTAATATATCCAGTTCATCCTATAATCCTGTCAATAATTCATTTTTACAAAATAGCATCTGCTACAGCGACGGCTCTTTTTGTTTCCTTAACATCATGGGTCCTCAGTATTTGGGCCCCGTTTATAATACCAAAGACAGAAGCCGCAATCGATCCTTCCAGACGTTCTTCAGCGGGAAGGTCCAATATTTTTCCAATAAACGATTTTCTCGAAAGACCGAGCAAAATTGGTTTTTTAAGTTTTTGCAACTGTTTGAGTTTCTTTAAAATAGTAATATTATGGGAGAAATTTTTTCCAAAACCAATACCCGGGTCAATAATAATCCTGCTCCCTTTTATACCGGAAGAAACCGCCTGTTTAATGCCCCTGTTAAGATATGCCGTGATCTCTCTCATAAGGGATTTATAAGACGGGTTTTTCTGCATGGTTTTAGGTTTTCCGGAAATATGCATGATAATCACGCCGGCATTTGCCGAAGCTATGGTTTTCGCCATGTTAGGATCAAACCTTAATCCGCTAATATCATTAATTATGCTTACGCCTTCCTCCAGAGCAGCCCTGGCGACTGTTGATTTGTAAGTATCTACGGAGACAGGAATGTCAAATTTTTTAATAAGAGCTTTAACTACAGGTAATATTCTTTTTAATTCTTCCTCTTCTGAAACAGGGTCAGACCCCGGGCGGGAAGATTCCCCTCCTATATCCAGAATATCAGCCCCCTCCATGATCATTTTATCCGCTTTTTTTAAGGCAGTATTGACCGAGATTACTCTGCTTTCCTTATAAAAAGAATCGGGAGTGATATTCAGAATTCCCATTATATGGGTTCTTTTTTTAAGATTCAAACGATATTGTCCGCTGAGAAACATTTCAGAAATGGAAAATCAGAGAGCTAAGGTTTTTTCTTTAGTTGGTTGTATCGATTAAATTCTTTTTCCGCTTTGCTTTTCATATTTTTTGCCTCATAAGCTTTCCCGAGCAGGTTATGATAACGAGCTTCAACATGAAACGATTTCACTGCTTTTTCAAGGTAAACTATGGCTTCATCATAACGTTTCTGCAAAAAATAAACTTCCCCAAGGTGTGCCATAGCTATATCAAAATCGGAAAAATTTTTAATGGCCTTTTTCAAAAACAATTCCGCCTGGGGATAGTTTCCTTTGAGTTTATATGCCTTGCCGATATTATTAAGCGACATTGAAAACCTGGGGTTGATCTTTAGAGCATTCTGAAAAAAAGTAATTGCCTCGTCGTATTTTCCCTGGCTCAAAAGAATCGTTCCCAAATTATTGTGGGCGTACATATTGCCGGGTTCTTTTTTTATAATTTCAAGAATAATTTCCCGCGCTTTTTCATGCTCACCTTTAATGCTCAATTGTACAGCCCGGTTCATTAAGGTAGATGATTCTCTGCTACCATATGCGATTGAGGACAAGAAAATGATATAAAAAGAAATCAAAAATCCTGTAATAAACTTCTTCAATGTATAGGACTCCCTGTTTGTTAGAATATTACATCTAAGTTATTGAAATATTTACAACCGCTGAGTTAACGGAGGGCGCTGTGCTTTGCATAAGCCGCTGTAAAAAAACAAAGCTAAGCTTTGCATAAGTCGCAGTAAAAGAAAAACCAAACTGCGACTAAACAGCGGGGCTAAAAAAGTCATTATTTTAATTTTCTCTACCATCCGGGTGCTCTCTGCGGCAAAGCTCGGCTTTGTAAATTTACTGACACCTCTGTATTCACAACCTTAGAAAAAAACTATGATAGCAGAAAACTATAATAAAAGAAGCTGAAAGATATTGATATTTGTGAAAGTGTTTAGCGAGTGCTGTCTCAGCTTTGCTGTGGGGAATCTTCAAGTAAAATAGTAGCCTATTCCACATTTTAGTCTAACTATGGCAGAAATGCAGGCACCACAGCACTGACTCCGATAAGCAACAATATGCCATAGGCAATACGGCGAAGTGTTTCCTTGGAGAAGCGATTGCCTATGGGAATTCCAATGGTTGCCCCCAGGTATATGAGAGGAAAAAACGCGATACCGAGGAATACATACCAGAGGATGCCTTTGCCAAACATCAGGAATAACAACACGATCTGGACCGGGATAGATGTGGCAAAGACGGCAAACAGGAAGCCCCGAGTCATCTGTGAAGACCAACTATGGGCCATGGTCCAGAGGACCAGTGGAGGGCCACCCATTCCACAGAGTCCAGCCAGGAGTCCGCTGGTGATGAAGGCAAATCCAGCCCAGCTCCAGTGCAACGCCTTAACAGCGGGAGTCCTCCAGAGAAGCTGAATGGCGACCAGTAAACACAGAATAAAGCCGATCACCATCCGGATATGGTCCGTATTCAAGGCAACCAGTTTCTTGAGGAGGAGCATGCCAACGGCAACCCCTGCTATACGAATAGTCGTGGCAGACAATGACAAACGCCACGGCACATCAGCATGGAGTTTCCGAGCGCCAATAGCCGCCTGGAACATGGAGCAGGTAGCCACCACTGTGATGACGCTTGGTAGTGGAAGACCTATCCAGGTGAGCAGAGGCGTCGCAAACATTGCGTATCCAAACCCAACTGTGCTTTGCACCATCCCGGCCAAAAAGATGATGCCTCCCGCTCCGACTATGTCGAGTATCTCCATGTTTACAATCAGGGTAGTAGATATTGGGCTTACCTCTCGCCAGTCGACAAAAAATTTTTTAATCTTATTATTTAACTTATTTTCTTATAAAAGACGGGTACTAATCAAAGACTGTGCAAAGGGATTTTAAAACAAGTGATCGAGTTCATCTTGACCCGTTTTCTAATAGTGACCGTTTCTTTTGTCATTCCCTATTTTATAGGGAATCTATTATAGAACCCCACTATAAGAAAGGAAGATGAAATAGTGGTAGCATATTTGAAAGTGTTTAGCGAGCGCATTTCTTATGCAGTCAAGATTAGGCGCTGTTTAGCCGCTGTTTTACTTTTGTACAGCGGCTTATGCAAAGCTTAGTCGTTGTTTAGTTTTTGGCTTTTTTAGGCACTGTTAGGTTCTTCTTTTTACAGTGCCTTATGCAGAGTACAGCGCTCAATGCAGTCAAGAGTGGATTTGATAATCATTTAGAAGGCATCTCCCCATCCGCAGTTATAATAGGTTTCTCTATAAACTATTATTAACTTTAGGAAAGGGAGGGTGCCATGAAGTTTTATGCAGGGATAGATTTGCATTCAAATAATAATTATATAGGAGCAATAGATGAAAAGGGAAGAGTTGTTTTTCAAAAAAGGAATCCTAATGATTTGGAGACAATAAAATCATTGGAACCCTTTAAAAAGTACATTCAAGGTGCTGTGGTGGAGTCGACGTTTAACTGGTATTGGTTAGTGGATGGATTGATGAAAGAGGGTTATAAAATTCATTTAGCCAATACAACGGCAATCCAACAATACAGCGGTCTTAAACACGGGGACGACAAGAGTGACGCTTTATGGCTATCAGAAATGCTTCGATTAAAGATATTGCCGGAAGGCTATATTTATCCTAAAGAGACGCGTGCGGTAAGGGACTTAATTCGCAGACGGATGCAGTTAGTCCAAAAGCGAACGGCCATGTTGAGCTTGAAAGGAATGATAAACAATTGTACAGGCACCAGGGTAAGTCGGGCAGAGCTTAGGAAGCTGGGTAATAAGGATATAGAGAAATTATTTGAGAGACCTTGTGAAGTTTTATCCGCTCAATCACTCAAGGAAGTAACAGATGTATTAAACGCTCAGATAAGTAAAATAGAAAAAGCGGTTCTCCAAAAGATAAAGTTAAAAAAGGAGTTTAAAAATATTTTGACCGTTACCGGCATAGGAGAGATATTGGGGCTGACGATAATGCTTGAGACAGGAGATATGGGGCGATTCCGCGATGTAGGAGACTTTTCCTCTTATTGTCGATGTGTTCCATCCCGACGAATATCAAATGAGAAAAACAAAGGGAAAGGCAACAAGAAAAACGGCAACCGTTACCTTGCCTGGGCGTTTGTGGAAGCCGCGCACTATATGCAACGTTTTTCTCCTAAAGCCAAGAGTTGGTTTCAGAGGAAAGCTGCAAAGAGAGGAAAGATTGTAGCTACTAAGGCATTAAGTAATAAGATTGCAAGGGCCTGTTATTATATTATGAAGAACCGGATTGTTTATAATCCGAAAAAGATGTTTGGTTAAAAACCGGGTGGAACAGGGAACCAGTAAAGGGGTTGGCTAAAAACCATTGGATTTGATTGGAAACGGTTCCACCTATAAAAACATTGAAAGATAAATCGGCTTGTAGCAACTTTGCAAACTGTGATCCGCCCATTCTGTGATCCGTGAGGGGTTGGCCTTGAGCCATAAGATTTGATATTTAACGATTGGACACAGCGATGGTACCGCTGATTTTCTGGGGCAGGGAATCTGCCAGGGGCATTAAAGATTTTCTTTTGATGTCTTGAACCGGATGGATGACTGAAACGGATCATAGAATTCGTATTCAAAAAAAAGGAAATTGCGGGCGTGGGTAGTAGTTGCAAGAAATGTTCGGGTTGGGTTTATGCTTTCACAATACGCAAAAAAACTGCGCTTTTGCGATGGGGGAGAGTTTGTCCTTGACAACTATCCTTCTAATGGATGACCCTTTTTTCGAGACTCAAAAGACCAAACATTAATTGGAAGAATGAATATAAGAATAATTACTATTTTAATTTAGAGAAATGATTTCATTAGTTGTTTTTTTGTATAACGCCGCAAATAACTTGCACATTTTTTGTGAGCAGCGCGAATGAAAAATGTGTCAATGTTGATTTTCATTGTTATACATTTCATTGTTACTACTTTCTGGTTAAATATTCGTTAACGTTTTCAGATAATCGATCCACCAGTTGCTTTTGCGTGTCGCTCTTTTCAGCTGCTTCTAGTTCTTCGGCTATTTTTAGTGCGAGACTAATGTTTTGAGTAACCACTAGTTTGTCGTGGTAATCAGACATTTTGCTGACTGTTTGGTTGTATAAGTAGAAGAATATTGCAGCAATGAATTCGCTTGTAACACCTGCTGCGGTAGTAACATATGCTGGAGTCACATCACCTGCACCGTTGTACATCATTACAATACCAACTGTAATTATTGCCAGACCGACAAAAGAAGCGAACGCTGCCAATAAGAAGCTTTTATTCGCTTGACTTTGCGTTTGTTCATAATATTGATCAAGATATTTAAAATTAATTTGTACTAGCTTTGTTACAAAATCTGTTTCGATAGTATCTTGAAGATTGGTCGCACCTTCTTTAAGAAGTTGTTTTTCAATATTGGATCGAAAAGCTCCGAAGGCAAACTTAAAATATAAAAGAATGAAAGTATAGAGAGAGGCCCCAGCGCCAATACCTAGCAGTGAGAAAAAAACTATATTCTTTGCATCATCAAGTTCATTCTCTGTATATGCCAATCCTATAACAAGTATAAGACCGACAGCTATTGAAATGAACAAATGTAGAGTTCTAAATCTAAAATTTTCTATTTGCCTATCAATTGAAGCCTTCTGCTTCTTAAGTAGCTCGATTTTTTCCCTTGGTGTGAACTCAACATCTTCTTCACCCATAAATCACTCCCCATTATTAATTTTATAACATTAATATTAAATATACAGTTTACCTAACAGAAAAAGTGCAGTCGTGAATTAGCTTCGCCCCGCTGAGCGTGGCTTCGCAGATTCGCCCAATGAGGAGTAGCTGCGAAGACTTAAATTCTGTGTTAGGCTGCATGCAACCTACTTCTGTAGTTTTTTCTTTACCCCATTAGAGAAGAAAGTTCTCTAACGGGGTTTACCGTTAGCAGTCCGGTACTTTGTACTAATAGACCATTTTTCTAAATAAGCATATACATTATAACATGTTTTGTTTGTTATTCTCCTAAGTAATATCTAATTTTGCAAGGTGTATTTAGCGATTAAACCAAAACTGTTGGATTAGTTACAATAGAAAATCCGAATGAAAAGCTTTAACCACTTTTAATTGAGGTAGAAAACATCCCCCTGTTTCCCCCTTTACTAAGGGGGAATTAAACCCAAATTATGCGTGAATAATGACCTCCGCTCTCTCTCCTCCTTGGGAAGGAGGGGATAAAAAGGGTGTACAGTGCTTTTTTGTAGTGTGATTCTTCAGCAGGCTTGGAGGGACATGAGGACGTTAGACATCCCCATCTCTTCTTGAATACAGGTCATTCAAGATACGCTGAAAGGTCGATAGTTGCTGCTCGGGTTTTGTCACCAAAGGAGAGGGTAATTTTTAAATGAGATCCGCCATGAGCTTCATCAGGGAACCCCGGGAAAAAGAGTGTCCCATAGGCAATCTGATTAGGCAAAATTTCTTTGTTTTCTAGAGATTTTTCATACAGATCGTCATTAATCTTTGTTTTCGCGTTTTGATAGCTATCCGTGCCTCCACTAATAGCTCCCGCCGCACCACCTATAGCCGCTCCTTTTCCAGCCGCTTCACCCAAATCCCCTCCGGTAACTATACCTACTGCCAGACCTACTACTGCTCCGGCAGCGCCAAGAAGAAAAGCCGGCTTTGCCGCGCCGGAAAAAGTTTCGTTAACGCGATAATAATCCTCAACCCGTTTGTACGTTCTTTCAAGCGAATTGATCGGCCAGGCCCGGTTTTTGGTATCAACAAGAAATGTCTGCTCTGGAATTAAGGTTACTGTTTCATTCCCTTCATTTTGAAAAGCAAGTTGTATAGGCAGCAACCCGGCTTTCCGAATATTGAATCCAAATGCTTTTTTTGCGCTTTGTTGGTTCTCAAAAGAGATAGCTGATATATGGAGGCCATTGATGGTTACCCTGTTTTCCGCACTTAAGGGTAAATCTATAGGCAGGACCCTTTCCTTATACGCGCAAGATGCAAACAGCATAAAGGCAGGCAGAAATATTACTAAATAATGACGCCATTGGATTTTATTCTTCATTTAGATAATTATATACTGAAACAAGTCAAGTTTTCAAAAAATTAGACGGGACACGCTGAGCGGGTCGGGATAACAGGATCTACTTGATATAAATCACAATACTGCTAATAAATAAAGTATCGTATAAAAGCCAATCACTGCTGTATAGCCAACCATCAGTTTTCTTCCTGTAGCAAGGGCCGGCGGGTCGCTACGATGGATACGAATAAAGGTGTGTATGGTTCCGGCAGCGCCCAATAAAATTACAATCGCGTAAATTCCATAAAACACGAGATTAGCTGAGAAAAAATCAATTTGGGTCACGCCTGTCTGTGAAACAATCGCTTCTATCCATGATATTGTTTTTTTTCCATAAAACGCGATATGACCCAAAAGGGCAAACGGCAACAGCGAATAGCCAAACCTGGTTAATCGATAGACCGATTTTTTTAAATTATGTCCTCCTAAAAAACGCTCCATTAGCAATAATAATAATGAAGGCAGCATGGCAGCGAATAAGAAAATGGCTGTATATAAAGGAATGACGTTAATGCCCAAGTCATTGACGATCTCATTAAAAAAATAATTTCCGGGAGCAAGCAAAGCCCCGCTTTCCACCGGTAATATTCCTACAAGAGCGGCGGATGTCAGGGCTACCGCGAGAGAAGGGGAGGCAGCAGCCACGATTCCTGTTCCGGGAAACTGGAGATTCAACTTTACTGAACCATAAGGACAATTTTTATGGCACTGCATACATAGGACACAATCCTGCTGACTCTCTATAGCGTAAGGATGCAAAAAAAGTTGGCAGCCGGGTTCAGTTTCTTTCCCGGTATAACATTCATGTGTACCGCATCGATACGTACAAACGTGCTTGTCGGCATCGAGCGAGAAAAACGATGTTAGTGATGAAATCCCGAGAAGACTTCCCATGGGGCAGAGATAGCGGCACCAAACCCGTCTCTCAAAGACAATTGAGCATATAACCGCTCCTAAAGTAATGCTTAAGAGTAGTAAGGCTGTGTAGAACGGTTTTTCCTGAAGGCCAAACGATCCTTCCATCCAGAAAATGACAAAAATAAAAAACATCGACAGGTTTTGTCCATGCTGAGAAATGATCGCGGAGCGGGGCATATTAAAACTTTTCCACTTTCGCGCTATTTCTCCGGTTACCATGAAAGGGCAGACAGCACAAAAAACCCTGCCGATAAAAAAGGTAAACAAAAAAATTAAAAACCACCCTGCAGTCCAAAAAATGGAATTCAAAAAGTTTTCGTCGGGAAAAAAAAGCATTAATGAAATAGATAAGCAGAAAAGTATCAGGCCAATTTTGCCAAAAAGGTCCGGAAAGACTTTTTCTTTTAATAAATTCGAGAGTCGAGGATGCCGGAAAAGGTTGTAAACAGGTTTGTCTCCTGGCGCATGAGAAGGGAAAAAGAGCTGGTCAGGTTCGATAGTATTTCCCGAAGTCAGAATTGCCGCGCCATTTAAAACATTTTCTAATTCCGCGACATTACCCGGCCAGTGATATGATTGAAGTTTTTTTTCCGCTGATTCTGAAAGAGATAATCCCTCTCTATGAGTTTGCCGTCCTATTCTTTTCAGTAAATAGCCGCAAAGTTCCGGTATATCTCTTCGCATTTTGCGTAAAGACTCTGTTTTGAATCCAAAAACATTTAAAGATTCGTAAGTATTTTTATTGAACGATCCGGAGTGGACCATTGTTTTGATATCTGCTATGGCAGTGCCTATAATTCTGATGTTTGCCCTGCGCTGTATTTTGTTTCCCACGCGATGATAAAGGCCGGTTTGGAGGAAGTCGAAAATCTTGACCTGGCAGGCGCTATTCAAATTTTCTATATTTTTTAAAAAAAGTATTCCTTTGTCAGCCTTTTCGATAAGGCCCCGTCTTACAATTCTTGAAGCACCGGCTCCTTCTTCCATTCCGAATAATTCATCTCCCCAGCTTTCTTTAAGAAAAAAACGGCAATCGCCCTCAACAAAGGGACCATTCTTTCTTGTACTGCTTGAGTGGATAAATCTTGCCAGTAGTTCTTTTCCTGTTCCTTCTTCCCCTTTCAACAAAACCGATTTGTTTGAATCAGCTACTTTCGCGACAAATTTATTAATTCTTTTAATCGAAGAACTTTTACCCACAAATTCTCCTGCCACAGCTCCTTTCTCGGTTTCAAGCGTATCGATATCTACATCCAGTCTTTTTTTCAACATCGCATTGTAAAGAACCATTGCAATCTGGCCCCCAGCAATGGTCATCCCTCGTATTTCTTCGTAGTTATAATTTCTTGGTTCGATCGTCTGAAAGTTGATTGCTCCAAGGGTCTCTTCCCCCGCGATAAGAGGTATTGAGAGAAGCGACTTGAAACGGTCCTCATGAACTTCAGAAATAAATTTGACCCTGGGGTCCGATTCCGCGTTTTCAAGACTGACCGCTTCCCTGTTTTTGACAACCCACCCGGTAATTCCTTCATTTCCTCTCATTGCAATTGTTTTGCCTTCCGGAAGTTCCAAGCCCGATGAAGTTTCAAGAATTAAACGATCGGACAAGTAATCAACGATAAAAAGAGAACAGGCGTCTGCGTTGATCCTTTTTTTCAGCAAATCCACGACAGGAAAGAGCTTAATCTCAATATCTTCCGCTACACTCAAAAGTTTTGTTACCTCATTTATAAGAGAGAGCTTCTTTTCTTTCTCATGGGACAATTTTTCTTTGTCAATTACCTTTATTTTCTCCCGGTTAAAATGTTCAAAAAACATATCAAGCTTTTCGGACAGGGTACGGTTGAAATACATATTCATCGCCGGGTCTTCAGAAAGTAACCGGTCCATATTCTGCCTGTTAATGACATACAGCTCTACATCTTCTTCCACGACTGCGTCCACCTTTCGACGTTGCCCGGTAAGCATGGACATAACGCCGAAGCAATCTCCGTTTTTCAAAACAGATATTGTAGTCTCTTCTTCGCCGTCACCTCTTAATATTTCCCTGACCATTCCGGTATGGATAATATAAAATATCATTGCCTCTTCATCCTTGCGGAAAATGGTTTGTCCCGCGCCGTAATGCTGCACCTCTATCGCGGATGCTGTTTTTTCAATCAAATCGGCAGGCATCTCATTGAAAGGCGGATGAATTTGCAAAAATTTTACGTACGTTTGGATATCAGTCATCGGAATAAATTTATCTATAGTAATTTCAATGTAGAAATTCTATTAACAAAAAATATGATTGGAAAAGGCTAATTTTCTTGTATCAAGCGGCTGAGAAACGACTAAAACAACAACCAGGAGATTCTTCGCTGGTGCTCAGAATGACAATCTAAAATCTCCCGCGTGTTATTCTGAGGGAGCTTAAGCGACCGAAGAATCTCGTTTTTTGCGACATTAAGTTAGAGGTTTTTTCGTCGTGGAGCTTGTGCTTAACATTGTATATAAATTATTGTTAATATTTATACTATAATATTGTATTCTTTTTTAGTAAAGTTTTTAAAAAATTAGACGGGACACGCTCAGCGCGTCGGGATAATAGGATTTACTTGATGTAAGTTAGTTATTAATTAATCCTGCAAAGCTGAGCTCAAAGCTAAGCTTAGCTTCGTAGCTCACGTCAAAAAAAAGAAAAAAAATTATGAAACCGTTGTCTGAGGAAACTGAAGCACGAATACAGGAAATGGGGAAACGATTGCTCAAAGCAGCGCGTGAGCGAAAACAGGCTTTCTGGGCCCGGGAACACTGGGAAGAAATACTCTTTCATAAATTGATGGACAATGAACAACTGCGCGCGCAGTTACTCCGCTTTGTGGATGTTCTTCCCGCACTGACTTCGGACGAAGACCTTTCAAAACATCTTCATGAATACCTGGGAGAAGAGGATTTACCTATTCCGGGGTTTGCCAAGTGGGGTATAGAGCATGCGCAGGGTTCTGTTGCGGCCCATCTGGCTGCCGGGGCAGTACGCACAGCCATGCACGGCCTGGCAAAACGATTTATTGGTGGTGAGAGTGTAAACGACGCGTTTAATACAGTCAAGCAGTTGCGCAATGAAAAGATGTGCTTTACTCTTGATCTGTTGGGGGAAGTTACAGTTAGTGAAACTGAAGCTGATGAGTATCGCGATAAGTATTTGAACTTTATTACTAATTTGGCGCCGAAACTTAAAGCCTGGAAACCGAATCCATTATTAGATGAAATCAACGGTCGCCCCTATCCTCGATTTAATCTTTCTATTAAAGTTTCATCTTTATGTTCTCAGATTGATCCCATTGACATTGAAGGGCGGGCTGAAACAATAAAAAAAAGATTACGTTCTATCTTTCAAGCTGCCAAAAAAGAAGGGGCCTTCATCTGCATGGATATGGAACAGTACGATATGAAGGAAATTATCCTTCGGGTGTTTAAGGATATTCTTGTTGAGCCTGAGTTTCGTGATTGGCCTGATGTGGGGATCGCGCTTCAAGCGTATTTACGCGATACGGAAAAGGACCTGTTGGGTTTAGTAGATTGGCGTGGCAGCAGGGGGACTCCTGTTACTGTCCGGTTGGTTAGAGGAGCTTACTGGGATTATGAAAAGATAATAGCAAAACAGAATCAATGGGATATGGCTGTATGGTCTGAAAAATGGGAAACCGATCTTTGTTTTGAAAATTGTACCCGTCACCTCATGGATAATCATCCGGCGTTAGATATTGCCGTTGGATCCCATAACGTTCGGAGTTTAGCGTTAGCAATGGTATTGGCTGAAGAGAAGGGTTTGAAGCCCGGACAATTTGAATTGCAAATGCTGTACGGTATGGCCGATCCTCTGAAAGAAGTTATCGCGGAAATGAACCAGCGAACTCGTATTTATGTCCCCTGCGGGGAATTGATTTCCGGCATGGCCTACATGGTAAGACGGTTGCTGGAAAATACGGCAAGCCAATCTTTTCTGCGCATGAGCTTTGCCGAAGATCTGCCTGCTGAAACTCTGTTAGCCCCTCCAACATCTCCGGAACTAGAAGAAGAGGGTTCTGATGAAATAGAGTCTACTCAACAACCCCCTTACGAAGGGGGGGATCAAAAGGTGGGGGAACTTCCTCCTTTTGTTAATGAACCGGTCCATCGTTTTACAGATGAAGTGGAGCGAAAGGCCTTTGCTGCCTCAATACAATATGTCCGTGACAACCTGGGACAGGAATATCCGCTTATGATAAACGGAGGAAAAGTAAATAAAGAAGGGTACGTTGTTTCAATAAACCCGGCACGGCCTGAAGAAGTTGTGGGACATGTTTCAATAGCGGATAGACAGGATGTTGAACGTGCTATAGAAGCCGCCACATCCGCGTTTTCCGGGTGGAGAGATTTGACCGCTGAGAAGCGTGCTGATTATCTGGTCCGCATCGCAAAACATTTGCGCAAACACCGGGACGAGTTTTCCGCGTGGCAAATCTTTGAAGCGGGAAAAACATGGCGCGAGGCGGATGCCGACGTAGTGGAGGCTATTGATTTCCTGGAATATTACGCGAGGGAAGCCACGCGTCTTTCTTGTAAGATGAATTTTAATGTTCCGGGTGAAAATAACGAATACTTCTATCAACCGCGAGGTGTCGGGGTGGTCATTTCGCCGTGGAATTTTCCATTAGCTATTCTTACCGGCATGCTGTCCGCTTCTATCGTGTCTGGTAATACAGCAATTTTAAAACCATCCTCGCTAACTCCGGTTATTGCTGCGAAGCTTATGGAAGTTTTACGCAAAGTGGATTTGCCGAAAGGGGTCGTGAATTTCTTGCCCGGTTCCGGAGGTGAAATAGGCGACTATCTTGTAAGTCATCCAAAGGTAAATTTTATTGCCTTTACAGGTTCGCAGGAAGTGGGATGCGGTATTTATAAATTAGCCGCAGAAGTTCATGATGGGCAGACACATTTGAAACGCGTTATTGCAGAAATGGGTGGAAAGAACGCGATTATTGTGGATTCCAACGCGGATATGGATGACGCGGTATCAGGGATTGTTGCTTCCGCGTTTGGTTACCAGGGACAAAAATGCAGCGCGGCTTCGCGGGTAATCGCGGTGGGGGATGTTCATGATATCCTTGTTCAGCGGTTAGTGAAAGCGGTACGCAGTTTACGAATAGGGTTACCGGAAAACCCGGGAAGCTTTATGGGAGCGGTCATTGACGAACAGGCTATGAAAAAAATTCAGAGCGCTATTGAAAACGGGAAAAAAACGGCTGATGTCGCGTTAGAAGTAGACGTAAGCTCTATGGGTACCGGGTTTTTTGTTGGCCCGACGATTTTTGTGAATGTTCCGCCTGAAAGCGATCTTGCCCAAAAGGAAATTTTTGGTCCTGTGTTAGCTATTATACAAGCAAAAGACTTTAAAGAAGCTCTGGATATTGCGAGCAAAACATCTTATGCGTTAACAGGCGGCATCTATACCCGGAGTCCTGAAAATATGGAGCTTGCAAGGCGGGAATTCAGAGTAGGTAACCTCTACATTAATCGAAAAATTTCAGGGGCTATTGTCGGACGTCAGCCATTTGGTGGGTTTAAGATGAGCGGCATCGGCAGCAAAGCCGGAGGACCGGATTACCTGTTGCAATTTATGGAACCCCGTACCGTTACAGAAAACACATTCCGCCGCGGTTTTTCACCTGAAGAAATGTAAAGCACCACACACGGCCTTTTAACCACGAAGATCACGAAAGAAGGTAATCCCTTCTTTTAAGAGGGGTGGACGCGTAGCGGACGACGTGTGTTAATAAACGTTGCTAAGTCTTGCATAAGGCGCTGTAAAAGAAAAACCAAGCCTTGCATAAGTCGTTGTATAAGGTAAAAAACAAACAACGACTAAACTGCGACTAAACAGCGGGGCTAAAAAAATCACAACTAAACACCACCTAAAAAAGACTATGAAAATATTAATTACAGGTTCGCACGGTCTTGTAGGTTCTGCTCTCATGCCGGCGCTCGAAAATACCGGACATAAGGTGATTCGTATGATTCGCCCGCCAATGAAACCGGAGGAAAAAGAAATCTTATGGAATCCCCTTGAAGGTTTTATCGAAAAGGAAAAGCTTGAGGGCTTTGATGCGATAGTTCATCTTGCGGGAGAAAATATCAGCACAGGCAGGTGGACAGTGGAAAAAAAAGGACGTATCCGTGATAGCCGCGTAAAGGGAACACGGCTTCTTGCTGAAACTTTAGCCGGACTAAAAGCTAAACCCAAAATTCTTGCTTCAGCTTCTGCAATCGGGTTCTACGGAAGTCGGGGAAGGGAGGTCATGAATGAAAAAAGCTCACCTGGTTCAGGGTTTTTGGCAGAAACATGCGTTGAATGTGAAGCGGCAGCAGAGCCGGCACGTCAGGCCGGAATCAATGTTGTTCATCTTCGGTTCGGGATAATACTCAGTCCGAAAGGTGGGGCATTAGCTAAAATGCTTCCTCCATTTAAACTTGGTCTGGGAGGTAAAATTGGCAACGGCAATCAGTACATGAGCTGGATTTCAATGTCTGATGTGGTAGGAGCTGTATTGCATGTTTTAAAGAGTAAAGAACTTAACGAACCTCTTAATATTGTTTCTCAGAATCCGGTTACAAACTTTGAATTCACAAAAGCGCTTGGCAAGGTTTTATCCAGGCCTACGGTTTTTCCTTTGCCAACTTTTGCAGCGCGATTCGCATTGGGAGAAATGGCTGATGAATTACTTTTATCAAGTACGCGTGTTGAGCCTTCCCGACTGAAGGCTGCGGGTTATGCTTTTCAACACAATAATATTGAAGAGGCTTTGCGGAGTATGTTGGGAGGGTAAACCTTCTGTTTGCAATAGAATATGATGGGAAAGGCTAGCTTCCTTCTATCAAGCTGCAGAGAAACGACTAAAATTACAACCAGGAGATTCTTCGCTGGCGCTCAGAATGACAATTTAAAACCTCCTGCGTGTCATTCTGAGGGAGTACATTCGTGGATTTTATGCTGAACGAAGTGAATGTATTCAGCATAAAATCGGCGACTGAAGAATCTCATTTTTTATCACATTAAGGTAAGTACCGCTTTTCAATTAATCCCGGTTTTTTATTTAATTCTTCTTGAATAACAGATTATCAAGAGAAAATTTTCCTCCTCCGTTTATTATTAAAGCAATTGCCATGCAAAGGAGTGATCCTGCAAACTCAAAACCATTATCGGTAACGAACAGTCCATGTTTTATATGCACCGCGAAAACGGCAACCGACATGACGATAGCAATAAAAAGTGCCGCCCATCGAGTAAAAAGCCCAAGCAGCGCAAGCAGCCCCCCAAAAAATTCTGCACCGGCAAGCGCGATTCCAAAGAAAGCCGCGAAACTAAAACCCATCATATCCATAAACCGGATTGTTCCCGCAATGCCTCCGCCTCCCCAAAGGCCGAATAGTTTCTGGCTTCCGTGAGCTAAAAACACCACACCGAGCGCTATTCTCAGGGAAAGCATACTGTACTCCTTGAATCTGTCCAGGTTTGAATCTAAAACCGCAATCTTAAACATGCGACAGGCTCCCTCATATAAAAAGGAAATATGGTACGGCAAATCTAAGTTTCAGTGATTAAAGCATAACCTGATATGTCGGTCAACTTTTTTCTGATAAGGAAGATACGCTTTTTTCAAGACTTTGCCCGTGAAAGGTGGCCAAAGGTAGCTCAGGACAAATAAATCCAAATTCAAGTTTTCTTGGAAAATCATCAATGGCGAATATTAATTGCTCTTTAACAAAAAATTTAAATACTTTTTAAAATTTAGGGGGTTCTGGCGAGTCGGACTCCAAGACTGCTATCCCGATATTCCGGCCAGCCGTAGCTTCGATAGCTAGTACGTAGGAGTTCCGGATCATTGCTCCAGCTACCTCCACGAAATACCCGGTAGGCCCCGGTCAATGGTCCCTTTGGGTTGTTGCGGGGGCTGTTACTGTAATAGTCCTTGCTATGCCAATCAGACACCCATTCCCAAACGTTCCCGGACATATCATAAAGACCAAGTCTATTTGGTTTCTTCCGGCCTACAGGGTTAACCGTCCTCTTATTCAAGTTCATTTTATACCAGGCATATTCTTTGAACTCAGCCCTATTATTTGTACCTGCCCATTTTTTCTTTTTACCGCCGCTCCTTGCAGCATATTCCCACTCTGCTTCAGTAGGAAGCCTGTATTTCATACCGGTCTTTTTATTAAGATTGCTGATAAATTCCTGCGCGCTGTTCCACGATACAAGTTCAACAGGGCAGTCTTTTCCGCAAAATTTAAATCCGGATGGTATGCTTCCCATAATCTCTTTCCATTCGTTCTGTGTCAGTTCATATTTTCCAAGATAAAAATCATCCACGCATACCTCATGAACAGGTTTTTCATCTAAACTCCCTTCCCCAAAAGAGTCTCCCATCTGATAACAGCCTCCTTTAATAAAGACCATTTCCTGTTTTTCGATCTGTTTTTCCGGAGTCTTCTCCTTCTTAGAGCGAGGTTCTATGCCCTTGTATACATCAAAAGCCAATGCAGTTGTACTCAAAGTAATAGAAAGTAATGCTAGAGGGATGTAAAAAATTAGATTCATGAATAGGAATTTCAATTCTATGCATGATTACACGGATTTGATTAGGATTTCACTGATTCATGTATAAAATCTGTGTAATCAGTTAGTGTGAGTGAAACGAAAACCTAATTTGAAAAACTTTATTTATCCCGGGCTAGACGAAACCCGTTAAGCATGCGCCGGTGGCTGTCAGGCCTGTCCCTGTGCCGGTTCGCGGCCCTCAGATTATTTGATAAGTTGCCCCATGAACCGCCCCGAAGAACCCGGTAATCTCCGCTGTCCGGTCCTTTCGGATTGTTGCGGGGGCTTTTTTTGTAATAGTCCTTATCGTACCAATCCTGGACCCATTCCCAAACATTACCTGACATATTGTATAATCCTAATGAATTAGGTAAAAAACTTTTTGCCGAAATAGTCTTTGTTCTATAAACTCCAGGTCGGGAGTAAGGTTTCTTATATTTATTACTCCCGTTAAAATTTGACTCATCAGCTCCTATGATATTTTTCCCCGTGCCAAACCGCACCTTTTTTCCTCCTTCTCTCGCTGCGAACTCCCATTCCGCTTCTGTTGGAAGCCTGTAGTTCATGCCGGTCTTTTTATTCAACTTCCTGATGAATTCCTGAGTATTGTTCCATGATACATTGTCCGCGGGACAGTCATCCCCGCAGTCTTGAAAGGACGCCATATTATTCCCCATAACCTCTTTCCATTCCTTTTGTGTCAGTTCATATTTCCCAAGGTAAAAATCATCCACACATACCTCGTGCAACGGCTTTTCATCTGAAACTCCTTCCCCGAAAGAGTCTCCCATTTGATAACACCCTCCTTTAATAAAGACCATATCATGCCTCCCTGTCTCTCTTTCCATACCCTTCCCCATATTTGAGGGGAGTTCTAGAGCAAATGCAGTGGAACTCAAGGCAGTAGAAGCTAATGCCAAAAGGATGCATGGAACTAAATCTAAGAATTTCATTTTGGTTATCCTGGAGTTCAATTTAGATGCAACCTGAATCTTGCATAATGAATTTTTAAAAGGTATTTATATAAAGTTACCGTCTTATCATATTGAGGGCGGAGCCCGCGTTAAACCAAAGAATATGTTCGAAGTTCATGCTGTGTGATGCAGAAATGGTGTTTGTGGTGCCATTACTGTGGCGGATGTTAATCGATACTTCTTTATCAGGCTCTAATTTATCGAGATCGGGAAAAGTAAGACGGTCATCCTTTTTAATTATCTCATAGTCTGAAGGATCACTAAAAACTAACGGAATTATTCCCTGTTTTTTCAGATTTGTTTCATGGATTCTGGCATAGCTACGTGCCAGAACTACTAAGCAACCCATGTGGCGTGGTGTCATTGCGGCATGCTCCCGCGAACTCCCTTCTCCATAATTATTATCTCCGATTGCAACCCAGCCTTTGCTGAGCGCCTTGTAGTCACGGGCAATATTGTTTAGAGGTTGGTCTTCCTTTCCGGTAAGAACGTGATAACCGGTACCTGGTTTTTTAGAAAACGCGTTATTTACGCCTATAAACAAGTTATCGCTGATACGATCCAGATGTCCGCGGAATCTTAACCATGGTCCTGCGGGAGAAATATGGTCAGTCGTACATTTGCCCCGGGCCTTAATCAGCGCCGGTAGTTCAGAATAGTCTTCGCTCTTATCTGCTGCCACAAAAGGTTCTAAAAGACGGAGACGTTCACTTGAGGCATCAATACAGACAGTAAGGGAAGCAGGTTCACTGGGAGGAGCAACATAACCGCTTTTATCCTGAATCAATCCGTTTTCCGGGAGTTCACTTGCTGTAGGAGGATTTAAAATTGTCGTACCCCCTTTTTCCAGCTTAATTCCTTGATGAATTGGATCCTGGTCTAAACTGCCGCTCAGCGCGTAAGCTGTAACAACCTCCGGACTGGCGATAAAAGAATGAGTGTTAGGATTACCATCGTTACGGCGCGGGAAATTACGATTATATGAGGTCAGTATGGAGTTTTTTTCTTTTTTATCTACATCGTTTCGGTCCCACTGGCCGATACATGGACCGCAGGCATTTGCAAGCACTTTAGCGCCGATAGCCTCAAGATCGCCTAATAAACCATCCCGCTCAATGGTAGCGCGTACCTGTTCTGAGCCGGGGGAAATAAAAAAAGGAACACGTGTCTTCAAACCTTTGGCCTTTGCCTGCCGCGCAATGTGAGCCGCGCGACCAATATCTTCATATGAGGAATTGGTACAACTTCCAATAAGCGCGGCTTTCAGCGCTGCAGGATAATCATTTGCTTTGATATCTTCAGCCATTTTAGAAACAGGCCGAGCCAGATCCGGAGTATGGGGTCCAACAATATGCGGTTCCAGAGTGGAAAGGTCGATTTCTATAACCTGATCATAATATTTATCCGGCTCTTTGCTTACTTCAGGGTCTGCAACCAGGTGTTTAGCATATTTCTCAGTTATATTTGCAATCTTATCTCGTCCGGTAGCGCGTAAATAAAGAGCCATTTTGTCATCAAAAGGGAATATTGAAGTAGTGGCGCCCAGTTCAGCTCCCATATTGGTAATGGTGGCTTTAGCTGTACAACTCAAAGACTGTGTACCGGGGCCAAAATATTCAACAATTTTTCCGGTTCCACCACTTGCGGTCAGTATGCCGGCAAGCTTGAGAATAACATCCTTTCCACTTGTCCAACCGGATAATTCTCCTGTGAGGTGGACTCCAATAATTTTTGGCCACATTACTTCCCAGGCCATATCCGCCATTACTTCTACCGCGTCAGCACCGCCAACACCAACCGCGAGCATGCCGAGTCCTCCCGCATTTGGGGTATGAGAATCAGTGCCTATAATCAGTCCTCCCGGAAAAGCATAATTTTCTAAAACCACTTGATGTATAATTCCGGAACCCGGTTTCCAGAAACCTATTCCGTATTTAGCCGAGGCTGATGCCAGAAAATCGTATACCTCTCGATTATTATTCTCTGCGGTTTTCAGGTCCTCATGCGCTTCATTCCGGGCGCGAATCAAGTGATCGCAATGTATTGTTGTGGGAACAGCAACGCTTTTAACTCCTAGATTAATGAACTGTAATAAGGCCATCTGCGCCGTAGCGTCCTGCATTACTACTCGATCCGGATTAAGTAAAACTGTAGTTACCCCACGTTCCGGTAAGCCTTCATTGCCCAATTCAAAATGACCAAATAATATTTTTTCTGAAAGAGTTAATGGCCACTTCTTAGAGCGGCGGACAGCAGCAAGCCGTCTTGTCAATACTACTTTAAAGTGGTTTTCAATTTTATCAGTAAAATCTTCTTCATTCTTTTCCATCCATTCTCCTTGTTTTAGGATATTCACTTTATGTTAGGATACGCAATGTATCCAAAAAGGTTTAAAATTTCAAGGACTATTTTTTTGGAAGTTTTTTTAGGCTCTGTTTAGTCACAGTTTAGTCGTTGTTTGTTTTTTACCTTATACAACGACTTATGCAAGGCTTGGCTCTTTCTCTTTTTAGCCCCGCTGTTTAGCTTTTGTTTTTTTACAGCGGCTTATGCAAAGCACAGTGCCTTATGCAAAGCTTAGCCACCGAGCCACCAATCCTAAAAAATATTAAAGAAAAAGGGAATCTTCAGGAATGACACAATATAGTCTTTGAATCCATGCCATTTTTTATCCAACAAGATGTAATACTGTTGCCAGTAAATCATGCCCTCTGCGCTTATATAGCTGCAGCCCTGCCATGCCATGTTATACACTTGCTCTTAAACAGACTTCATATTAAAATTGGAAACTATGAGTTTAATTATTCTTATGCAGTTTTAATGGATATAAGTGTCCCATAAAAATATTTCAGATTATTGTAAATAGGTCACTTAATGATAAATAAAGCGTTAATAAAAACTATAACGGTTATTATTTTATTATTGCCTGTTTCTGCTTTAGCAGATAGAGGAATAGATGTCAGCGGCAGGTATTCCATAAGTACGGTCTTCATCAAAGGGGGTTGTTTTGACATGGGAGATCAGTTTGGCGATGGGGAAGATAATGAAAAACCGGTTCATGATGTGTGCGTGGATGATTTTTATTTAGGTGAGCATGAGGTAACACAGAAGGAATGGAAGGATGTTATGGGAAGTAATCCCTCTCATTTTAATTATTCCAGCGGTGATTTTCCTGTTGAGACCGTCTCCTGGAGTGATGTGCAGCAGTATATAAGAAAGCTTAATGATAAAACAGGGATGAGATATCGGCTTCCTACAGAAGCAGAGTGGGAATACGCGGCACGGGAAGGAGGCAGAAAGGTTCGGTTTGGTACAGGCAAAGATACGATAGGACCCGATGAAGCTAATATTTATACAAGTTCAAATCCAAGACTTAAGGAGCCTTATCTCCGTCCCGGTGTTTATAGAAAGAAAACTGTACCGGTAAAAAGTTTCCCACCGAATTCCCTGGGATTATATGACATGTCCGGCAACGTGTGGGAGTGGGTACAGGACTGGTTTGATGAGGACTATTACAGGAACAGTCCAAAGGACAATCCTGCAGGACCGGGAAGTGGAGAATACAGGGTCCTACGTGGTGGCTCCTGGTACATCCTGCCGTTAGACGCTCGGGCGACGTTCCGGTACTGGGGTGTGCGAGGTGCAAGGGACGCTGTCTTCGGATTTCGTCTAGCCCGGGACAAATCCCAGGCAGAGGAAAAGGATGGTCAGCCTGAAGAAAAACAACTTTTAGCTGAAGACATAGAGCGGAAAAAAATTGAAGAGAAAAAACCAAAAGGAATGGTATTCATAAAAGGCGGTTGTTATCACATGGGAGATTCCTTTGGGGATGGGAAGGATGATGAGAAGCCGGTTCATGAGGTCTGTGTGGATGATTATTATTTGGGAGAGCATGAGTTAACAGTGGGAGAATTCAGAGAGTTTGTAAATGAGACTTCTTATAGAACTGACTCAGAGAATATAGATGGTTGTTATTATTGGACTGGATTTGAATGGAAAAAAGACAGAAATAAATACTGGGATAACACAGGTTATTTTCAAACGGACAAAAGCCCGGTTACATGCGTGAGCTGGAATGATGCAAATAAGTTTATGGAATGGAAAAAACGAAAGACGAGCTTTGATTATCGTCTTCCCACTGAAGCGGAGTGGGAATATGCGGCACGAGAGGGAGGCAGAATGATAAGGTTTGGCACAGGTAAAAACACGATAGGACCGGAAGATGCTAATTTTAATGTAAGTTTAAAATTTAAGAGGCCTTATTCACGATCCGGTGTTTCTAGAGATAATCCTGTGGCAATCAAAAGTTTTCCCCCGAACTCTTTGGGATTATATGATATGTCCGGTAATCTCTGGGAGTGGGTATCCGACTGGTATGATAATGACTATTATAGTAACAGTCCCAAGGACAATCCTAAAGGTCCATCAAGCGGCTCTTTCCGGGTGGGGCGGGGCGGTTCCTGGGACAATGAACCATGGTACGTTCGTACAACTTATCGTGGGGGGTTCGACCCGTCGTGCTGGAAGCTCCACATGGGTTTCCGCCTTGCCCTTGGTGCTTTCAGGCAGGACCCTGTGAAATAATTTTTTGAGGTTTAATGTTTTCATGAAAGCAGTCAGTTTGTTCAAGTTCAGCGGTATGCTATTACTATTATCGTCCTTTTTTGTGACAGGAACGCTTGTTTCTGACGGAACAGCCGATCAGTTGTCGACGGATTATGGAAAGCAGTTTAAGGATTATGAAGACATGGTTTTAGTCAAAGGAGGTTGTTATCAAATGGGAGATACCTTTGACGAGGGGTTTGTTAATGAGAAACCGATGCATGAGGTATGCATAGATGAATTTTACCTTGGTGAGCATGAGGTAACCCAGGAGGAGTGGGAGGAAATTATGGGATATAACCCATCTTACTTTAAGTATTGTGGAAAAGATTGTCCTGTTGAGATGGTATCTTATCATGATGTTCAGAACTATATAAAGAAGCTAAATGAAAAGTCCGGACAGAGATTCCGGCTTCCTACTGAGGCGGAATGGGAATATGCGGCGCGCGAAGGAGGAAAAAAAGTAAGGTTTGGCACTGGCAAGGATACCATGGGGGGAGATGAAGCAAATTTTGATGCTACTCATCTATTCAAGCAAGAATATACAAGGGGTGGAGTTTATAGAAAAAAGCCTCTCCCGGTAAAGAGCTTTGCGGCGAACGCCTTGGGATTATACGATATGGCTGGCAATCTGATGGAATGGGTGGCCGATTGGTATGATCGAGAATATTACAAGAGAAGCCCCCGTAATAATCCAAAAGGGCCGTACACCGGCCCATACAGGGTCATACGGGACGGTTCCTGGTTTTACAGGGGGAAGACCGCGCGGGCTTCAAACCGGTTAGGGCATAAAGAGCACCGACTTAACGGGCAACTTGGATTTCGTTTAGCTCATGACCAGGAATTTCTATCAGTTTTCTAAGTCTGTATTTCACTAACGCTTTACACTTTATGATCCGAAGAGCGTTCAGGTTGAAGATCCCTGGAGCAAGCTGCAGAAAGTTAGATTTCTATTTTATATTAGATATGAAAAAGAGTACTAATTTACTTTTATTAATGATTTTTCTTTTCTCGGGCTTCAATCTTTCAGCAAAAGAAGACCTTTACTCTAAATTTGGTGTTACACAACTCAAAATAGAACCACTTGCCCCGGCTTTTACCCTTAAAAATTTGGATGGAAAAGAAATTAATCTTAAAGACTATAAAGGTAAAGCCGTTCTTCTCAACTTTTGGGCTACATGGTGCGAACCCTGTCTGGAAGAGATGCCGGCCATGCAAAAAGCATATAACATCCTTAAAGACAAAGGATTTGTTGTATTGGCTGTTTCCATTGATGAGGCCGGTAGAGAGAAAAATGTAAGAACCTTTGCTAAAAAACTGGGCCTGTTCTTTCCTATTTTACTAGATTCAGAGCAAAAAGTACGAGATAAATATTTCCATAACGGATTACCGACATCCTACTTGATAAATGCTAAAGGAAAATTAAAAGGCTTTATTCCAGGGGCAAGAGATTGGGGAAGTGATGATGCCGTTGCATTAATAAATAATCTTCTTCAAAATGCGGACTAAATAATAATCATTTTCATTGATTGCCAAAAGTCAAAAAACTGTTATAATTTTAGGATGAAAAGGGCGTGTCAAAAACGTCACTTTTCAAAATTCATATCTTCTTTGATGGAAAATTACGGTAATAGTGACTTCTCATTACCAAAAAAATCTTTTACAAGGAGAAATGTTATGCTAAGAAATACAGTTTCAGTGAATCAAACAAAAACATACCGACCGGTTCTTTTCAATTTCTTTATCCTGTTATATCTCCTGATGTCTGTGCCCGCGAGAGCTGAACATGAACAAAATCTTACCATACTTTATACGGGCTCTGTTTGGGGAGAAGTAAAACCATGTGGTTGCAATGAACCGGAAAACCTGGGAGGAATCTTGAGGCGGGCAACGATTATTGAAAAGGAACGGTCCGCTAATAGTAATGTCCTCCTCCTGGATGCGGGTGATCACTTTAAAGAAACAACAGATCAGGGGAAATTAAAGGCGGAAACTATACTGGAGAGCTTGTCTGAAATGGCTTATGACGCGGCGCTTCTGGGAGAAAAAGATTTTATTTATGGTGAGCAAATTTTAAACAAGGGATTGTTTCATAATTGGGTTCTCAGCAATATTGAGAATAAAAAACTGCGTCCGGGAAAAACAGCGAAATACTTTTTAAAAAAATTCGATAACGGGACTACGGTAGCCATTATTGGACTTGTAGGGCCAGAGCTCCTTAACACTAAAGGACAAACAAAAGTTAAAATAAAAAATCCAGAGATTGAATTAGAAAACATATTGTGGGAGCTTAAAGTTGATAGTGAAAAGACAGGAGAAGAAGTAGATATTGTCGTGTTGCTAACGCATATGGATAAAGATAAGGCAAAATATTTTTTAAAACATGATGATGTCGATATTGTAATCAATGGACATCTGGATGGTCCCAAGCTTGAAATTAATCCTGAAATAGAGAAAAAAAAGATAATGGTTCACCCTCGGGACCGAGGACAGTTTTTAGGAAAAATTTCTCTAGTTATGAAACATGGGAAAATCCAAATAATTTCCAATGAATATATTAGACTCGACCCTAAAATTAAGGATAGTGAACAGTTACAGGCTACTTATGACAAATATGATGAAAAAACAAAACGGACTTTTAGGAAATGGTTGCGGGACACAAAAGAAGCGGAAAAAAGAATTTTTATTGACAGTATTGCCTGTAAAATGTGCCATAGATATGAATACTACCTCTGGACGAAAAGCAAACATTTTCATTCTTTTAATGAATCTCTAAGAAAGGTCAATAAAGTTTTTGATCCCGAATGTCTCGAATGCCACACCTCCGGATTTAAGCAAGATGGAGGGTTTATGTCAGTAAACATAACACCAAGATTGGCAGATGTTCAGTGTGAGGCATGTCATGGACCAGGTTCCGACCATATAATTGCACTTATGCGAGGGAAAAGTAGAAGAAATGATAAAAATCACAAACCTTACGAAAAACTTACTGAAGCTAGTTGTCTTAAATGTCACACCAAATCAAACAGCCCGGAGTATAAATTTGCAACTTATTGGGAAAGAATAAAACATTAATTAACTTTAACTGTGGCCTTTTAGTTATAAGTAACTATTTTAAGAAAGGAACAGAAATCTCGAAGTTTAGGACGTTAAAGTTATTTTCTTTAAAAAGGGGAGATTAAAATGTCTAAAAGTTTTCTCTTTATCCTGATATGTAGTCTATGTTTTTTTGTGACAGCAAAAACTGTAAATGCCAGGAGGGGAATGACTAACTCCGGTAATATCAAAAAAGATAATAACGATAGACTTCATCTTCCTCTACCAGGTAATTGTCCGAGTGATGAAACTTTAAAAAATAACACTGAATGGGTTGAACACACCGAGGAGTGGAATAAATACCTGGACAATATTTTGGAAACTCACTTTAGTCTTCCTCTGTCGCCTGAAAAACCTACCTTATCTTTAAATTTAACGCCTGTTAACGTGAATCGCGGGATGGGTGTTTCTAAATGGAGAGAAATTATCTGGACAGTTAATAGAACAAACCAGAAGGATTATGTCGGGCAAAATTATAATTGTTACGTAATAGGCATGGCAGCTTATTATGTAGAGGCTAAAAATAAAAATGGTTGGCCTCCTGATGCCTTGTTTCTTGAAATTCCTGAGTCTGAAGAAAAATGGCTGAAAGAAGGAGCTATCAGTCTTATAGAGCTTCGCTGGTATGATGCTGTGGAGAAGAAAAGACATCGATGGTTTAACCGTCGTCTGGCGTCATTTTTAGACTGGTTGGAAAACAATTATTTTAGTCCTATTCCTTTACCCTTGGCTATCAATACATTAAATTAGCCACAATCCTTCGGGCGACCTTCCTTCGGAATCCGTCCCATTCGGTTTTCCATACCGAATTCTGATTGTAGCCATTCCTGACAGCTTTATGATATAGTTGCTCTTAAAAGAGCTTATTGGGAAACATTAAATACTATATAGAGCCAATTATGCTTTCTAAAAATTCATCGTATATAAAGAGACAATTGAACGCGCGAATGATAATGTGTTTGTTCATTTCAACGATTATAATGATGTCTCCTCTTTTACTTCAACAAACTTATGCCTGGGATACCAACACTCCTGTTTCGAAGGTGCTTGAATCTTTAGGTGATCCACCACCTGATCATGCAATTAAATATACAGAGGCCATGGTTAAAAAAGGAAAAGATATTGTTTTGAAAGGCCAAACAATTAGGCCTGACGGTAGCTTGTCTGAAAAACAGTCTGTCTATTTTGTTTGTACTGATTGCCATAATATAAAAAGAGAAGATCCTGACCCGAGATACAGCGATCCAACCGCTCGTTTGTCCTATGCAATAAAAAATAATCTTCAATTTTTGCCTGGTACCACACTCTATGGAATGGTTAATCGTACCAGTTGGTTTAATGATAGTTATATCTTATTATACGGAGATATAGTTTTACCCGGGCATAATGATTTGAGAGAAGCCGTTCAAATTTGTTCTGAAGTGTGCTCTTCCGGACGTAGATTAAAAAAATGGGAACTGGATTCACTTATGGCTTATTTCTGGACTATTGAGTTGAAGCTCGGTGATTTGAATTTAAGCGCTGATGATTGGAAAAAATTAAAGAAAGCTGAAGCAGACCCTGTCCGGTATAAAGATTTGATTCCCTGGTTAAAGTCTTTTTATTTTAAAGCTTCTCCTGCTACATTTGATTCCCCTCCTGAAAAACTTTCTATAGGGTATCGTGGATTGGTTGGTGATCCGGGAAGGGGAGAAGATGTCTACAAACTAGCTTGCTTGAATTGTCATGCCGAGGAGGGTGGTTCCTCGCATTATGAATTGGATCTGAGCTTACATACTATAAAATCCCTCTATGAAAACAGGGTCAAGCAGGATCGGAGGTCTTTTTACAATTCTATCAGGGATGGAATTTATTTTAAATATGTCAGACCTTATATGCCTCAATACTCACTTGAGAGAATGACTGATCAACAAATTGAAGATCTTAAGGCGTATCTTGTAAAGAGGGTCAAATTTAAGGTTAGAACTCCAATAGCGAGTAAAGCTGCCTTTGATTTTTCCGATTGGGATACTTTATTAAAAAAGTATGCTAATAAAGGGACTAAAGAAAGTATTCGAACGACTTTTCTAAACTACAAGCTTTTAAAAGATGATAAAAGATTTAAGGATTTAGTTTCAAAACTGGAAAAGTTCCAGGTAAAAACTTTGAAAACACACAATGAAAAGCTTGCCTTTTGGATTAATGTTTACAACATCATGGCAGTAAAACTAATTTTAGATAATTACCCTGTTGAGAGCATTAAGGACATAGGCAGTTGGTTTAATCTGGTATGGAATAAAAACGCCGGTATTGTTGGAGGAAAAACTTATTCTCTGAACGATGTAGAACATAATATTTTAAGGAAAATGGGAGACCCCCGTATCCATGCTGCCATTGTTTGTGCCTCTCTAAGTTGTCCTGATTTAGCAATGTTCAGCTATAAACCTGAGGAAATTTCCGCGCAGTTAGATAACCAATCAAAGCATTTGCTATCAAATGAAACAAAAGGTTTTCTTCGGTACGATGGTAGGTCCATAATCTATCTTTCACCAATATTCAATTGGTTTAAAAATGATTTTCAACAGGCTGGAGGAGTTATAGATTTTTTAAAGAAGTACGCTCCAGCAGATAAAATGGAGGACTTGAAGTATTTGGAATCTGGAGAGTATTCCCTTAGATATCTTGATTTTAATTGGTCTCTTAATGACCAATCCAGATAAACGGTGCGGATGCGTGCCTATCTTGTTTCTTCTACTTTAATGAGTGCAGGTAGGATGCTAAAGAAAGCGCTTTTTTACTGTTAAGCCCGTAATTAGGCATTGTGACATCTGCAAGCATATGCTGAGGACTTATTAAAAACCGATAGATCCACTCGCTGTTCAGCCGCTTGCTGACATGGGTCAGCTCCGGCCCTACTATACCACCCTGCTCGCCAATTTTGTGACAGGCCGAACATCCAAGTTTTTTATACAAACTCTTCCCTTGTAAAACAGCTTTCCTTTTAAGACCCTTGAATTTTTCCGCACTGATTTTTTTTGCTGTTTTTTGGGGGCGCTTTGTTTGTAATCCTATAAAATCTATTGTCTCACCTTCATAAGAGTGAAGCGTTCTAACATAGCCAATAATTTCCCATATTTCTTTTTCAGAAAGGGTATTGCCGTAAGGCGGCATACGTGGTGATTTCTCCACGGCCTTTCCACCTAGGCTAATGACTTTAAAGAGATCTTCGTTCTTCTGTTTGCCCATGTATACTTCTTTAGCATCCGACAGATCTCTGGGTGTCGGATCCAGGGTAGCAGAGTTAAAACCATCTCCCATTCCTTTTTCCCCGTGACATGGGGAACAGTAATGAATAAAGAGCTCTTTTCCTCCGAGGGGTCTACCTTTCGCAGGCTGAGCAGGTTTTTTCGCGCCGATGTGGGTTGGGACATCCCCTTTCCCGCTATCTCCAAAATATCGCATAATATGATAAACCTCATCTGCTCCAAGTTTAAAAGTGGGCATTTTCACATTCAGCCATTTGCGAATTGGAGCAGGTTCTCTTAAGAATGGATACATCCAGGAATCCTTGAACCGTTCACCAGCAGAAAGACCGTTTACTTTGAGAGGAGGAGGCGCGAAATATTTGTTTTTATAGAGTTTGAAAATATTGCCGCCTTTCCCTTCAATTACATGGCAGCCTTTGCAATTATATCTAGCAATAGTTTTTCTACCCTGGTCAATTTCAAATTCATTTGTCGAGAGGTTCCTTGTTAGGTCAGTGTGACTCATCCTGCCATCCATTCCTCTTAAAAACACAGCAATAGCTCTTCTGTCTTGATCGGAAAAACTAAATGTAGGCATATTGGCTTTTATCGTTTCTGTATTGTAGATAGTAGGATCTTTTAGTCTGCTTTCCAGCCACGCCATCCAGGTATGCTCAACTTCTTTTTTAGTGGTGTGGCCAAAATCCAAATGAGAAGCAAGTTTCGCCCCTACTTTGCTAAGTTCTGGGCCTATCCGGGTATGGTCTATTCCATTAATTTCATGGCAGGCAGTACAACCTCTTTTTTTGATCAGTTCCTTGCCCTGCTTGATTTTTTCCGGAGTGGGTTCGCCCCCGGATGACTTGGCTATTGGTTTGGCTTTTTGAGCCAGGAGAAAAGTGGAAATGTCTTTTGCATCCTGAGTGGACAGTCGAAAGCTGGGCATAACAGTATTGGAGTCATAAGCGTGAGGATCCAGCAGCCAGTTAACCAGCCAATCCGGTTTAACTTTATTTCCCACATTGCTGAGATCAGAAGCAAAAAGGTCTCCTACCGTGCCAAGACTGTGGCATCCAAGACAGCCATTCGTTCTAAATAAATTTTGTCCTTTTTTTGCGTCACCTTCATCGTATTTGGCAGGTTTGCGGTATTTGGAATCAGATTGGGAGATAAGATAAGTCGCAATTATGTCGGCTTCTTTTTCCGAAAATCTGAAATCTGGCATTTGAGTATTTGGTTGATGTTTTTTTGGTTCTTTTATCCAGCTTGCCAGCCATGAAGAGTCTGTTTTATCCGCGATTCTTTTCAAGCTCGGTCCTGTTTTTGGTAAAGTTTCATATCCTTTTACGCTGTGGCAACCGTGACATCCCTGGGAAACAAACAGTTCTTTGCCGCGGGATATAACAGGGCCGTCTTCGAGATAATTTTCTTTATGGCAATGAGTGCAGGAAGATTGCAGCTCATCCCTGGATAACATAGGTTCTTCCCAGAACGCAACGCGACCATGAGCGCCTTCTACAGTAGTAGCCAATCCCTGCCCTTGATGACATACGGTGCAGCCGAATTGTATAAAATTGTGTCGATTTTTTCCAGGATGGGTTGTATAGGGTTGAGGGGCGTCTTTGAATCGTGGATCCTCAAGTCCAAGGTGACAGGTAACGCAACGGTCCGCGTCATTTGCAGTTAATATGAGTTGTTGGATATTAATGCTCTGTCTAAGTATTTCCCTCTTTTCCTTTTCAGTTTCTGCCAAATCCGCCTGCATTTTGTAAAAAGTTTTTTGGTATTGTTTCCATTCCCGATCATAGTCCTGCCAGAAGATAGCAAGAAACAGAAAAAATAAAAATCCGCTTGCAAGAAAGAATATGATGTTTTGGTTTCTCATGAACTTAACCTTTCTTTATTATTTTGACAGGATAGACTGGATAAATAAATCATCAATTAATAATCCTGTTAATCTTATCTAAACAAAGTCCCGCCGAAGGCGGTTAATTTAATGGCCGGGTCCCCAATCTTCCCAGGGCCAGAAAAAGGCCCAGTTAGGACCTCTCATGAAGGTCCCCGTGATAATTACAATAATGTTAAAAACAGCAAAGATAGTAAATAAAGTGATAGCGATTGGACGGGCTTTTGAGAACCAAACCCCGGTTCCGAGGGGATTGCGGTCGATATAAGGAATAGCCATAAGGCCCACAACAAAAAGTCCCGGCACTACAATTCCTCCAATAAGAGTGTCATACGCAACCATTTCCTGGAGACCCAAAAAATACCATGGCGCCTTGGCTGGATTAGGGGGCTTAACAGGGTTTGCGAATTCTTCTAAAGGGGCGTCAAAAAGAATGGAAATTATTGTTATTCCAATGGTAACCACTATTGTGCAGAGCATTATTGGAGTCAAAAGGTGAGGGAAAGAAAAAATCGTATCATCCGGTTCCTTAGCTTCTATGTGGGATTCCTGGTCCACCAGCTCCAAAAGGCCGTAGGTTTTTCCGGAACCCTTGGGGAAAATATCTTGTTTGTCGATTTTTTTTGCCGGCATAAAGTTCTCCTTTGAAAGGATAAATCTTAAAATATAAATTTTAGATTACAAATTAACTCCCAAAATGAATATTTGGAATCTGGAATTTTTATAAAGGCGGTCCTGACATCCCCCCGTCTTTCCTGATACGCCAGAAATGCAGACCGATTAAAATAGTGGCAATAAGAGGCAGCAGAAATACATGCGCCACATAAAACCTGATCAAAGCCCCTTGATCTACAGTATTACCTCCAAGCATAACAAATTTTTGCAAATCTCCCATTGGGGCGTAAGTGGCAATAGTAGTCCCTACCGTAATGGCCCAGAACGAAAGTTGATCCCACGGGAGGAGATATCCGGAAAAACTGAGGAAGAGAGTTACTAATAAAAGGATAACGCCTATAACCCAGTTAAATTCTCTCGGCGGTTTATAAGAACCGGTATAAAAGACACGGCACATATGAAGAAATACCGCTATCACCATACCATGAGCGCCCCATCTATGCATGTTTCTCAGTAACAACCCAAAGGAAACGGTAAATTCCAGGTCCTTCATACTTTGATAAGCTCTTTCTGTTGAAGGGACGTAATAAAACATCAAAAGCACTCCGGTAATAGTGAGAATAATAAACAACAACAGAGTAATGCCGCCCAGACAGAAGGAATAGCGAACTTTAACCGCATGCTTCCTTACTTTCACAGGAAAGATATGCAAAAAGAAGTTTGTAAAAATCAGAAGAGATTTATTCTTGTCTGAATCAGGGTATCCATGCCTTATAATGGATTTATATAATTTTACAGGTAGCTCAAAGGCAAGGAAGGCCAGGGTTTCTTGAATATCAAATTTTTTGTCATTTTTATTTTCCAATTTCTACCTCCTACACTACAAGATAATCATCCTTGGATATAGATTTGATTTTATTTACCACAAGACGTTTGTCAGGAGACTTTTTTATTTCAAGCCAATCCAGGGGTTTGGGAGCAGGCCCGGCAATAACTGCTCCAGTAGTGTCATAAACACTCCCGTGACAGGGGCAGTCATAGGTACTGGTGGTCTCCACCCAAAATACGGTACAACCCAGATGTTTGCATACAGCTGAAAGGGCTCGAAACCCTTTGTCATCCCGCAAAACAAATATGCGTTCGGATTCAACAAAAGTGATGGTCCCCTCTGCATAATCAGAGACACTGCCCAGCTTTATTATGGGTGACGGTTCGTACACAATGTTGGGAAACATGAATCGAGCAGTGGCTCCGACTGATGCTGTTAGAGATGCCAATAGTCCCGCCCAACCCGCAAGTGTAAGAAGGTTTCTTCTTGAAAGCTGCAAGTCTTCTTCTGAACAGCATTTTTTGTTCTCCGTTTTTGGCATAAAGCACTTCCTCTAAAAAAAATTAGTATGATTTTTTAGCAGGCTTGGCATGACGAAATCAGCCGGTATAAGCCTTTGATGTGGTAAGCAAATGCTACTATCCGTATTAAAGAAAAATATTAATATATCGTTAATAGCAATAGTTAACTTTGCTAAATAACCGCATTATATCCTTCTGTTTGCGGTTCCACTTCAAACAATTCCATGGTAACAGCGCCTGTTGGGCAGCGGGTATCACAGAGTCCACACCTGATACATTTATCATCATCCTTTAGCATAACAGAACCGCCTTCAGGCAGTTTTTTCTTGTAATCACCAGTTTGAAACTCTTCCAAAGAGATTCCATAATGATTGAGAATTACCTTTCGCAGTTTTTCATCCCCTTCAAGCATGCCAACAGAAACTATTTTTAAGCAGTATTGCGGGCATACATCGACACAGCCGCTGCAGAGAATACATTTGGAACCGTCAAAAATAGGATTGACCATGCATTGAAGGCAACGAGAACCTTCCTTCATAGCTATCTCATTTGAAAATCCTGTTTCCACTTCCATCAAACTGTTTTTTCTTGTTTCTGCATCAAGGATTGGCATTCTCTGTTGCGGGATATGAGTATAATTAACATGCCAGTCCCTTTTGGGAATAACAGTCATTTTAGCCTTTTTATAAAGAGGTTTGCGCTCCACCCCTCTTAAAAATTCATCGACGCTTTGACCGGCAGCCTTACCCTGCGCAATCGCCTCAATGGCCGTCCGAGGTCCTGAAACAAGATCACCGGCCGCATACACTCCGGGTACAAAGGTATACAGTGAATCTTGTTCTACCGCCATAGTCCCGAAACGTGTTATTCTGAAACCTTTAGCAGTATCAAGGAAAGAAGTATCTGACATCTGGCCTACTGACAGGATCACGTTGTCTGCCTCAATAATGTTTACAGTCCCTTCCGCAAAAGTAGGATTAAAACGTCCTTTTTCGTCAAATACTTTTTCGACGCCAATAGTTAAGAGGCCTGAAGCACGACCATTTTCTTCAACGATTTTTTTCGGTCCTCTGGAGCAGTGAATAATGACCCCTTCCTCCATACCTTCATCAACTTCCACCTGATCCGCGGGCATTTCTTCCCTTAAATCTGTCCCATCAGTAGAGCCTTTCATTGCTTCCAGGCAGGTAAGATGGACTTCTCTGCCAAGACGAACCATGGAGCGGGCAACATCCATAGCCACATTTCCTCCTCCGATGACAACTACCTTCTTGCCCAAAGCCAATCGTTTCCCCGTGTTAATGCTTCGCATCACTTCCACTCCCTGCAAAACTCCGGGAAGTTCAAGCCCATCTAGAGGTATTTTTCTGCTCAACTGCGCTCCTATAGCCACGATGACTGCTTTAAAGCCTTCTTCTTTAAGATCATCAATAGTAACATCATGCCCGACTTTAACCCCTGTCCGTATCTCAACACCCAAATTCAAAATAGGATCAATATCTTCTCCTATTGATTCATTGGTTAACCTGTATCGCGGGATTCCTGCTACGAACATTCCTGAGGGCTCGTCAAGCATTTCCAGGATTGTAACTCTGTATCCACGCCGGGCAAGATAGTCTGCTGCAGCCATTCCAGCGGGTCCTGAGCCGATTATAACCACTTTATCCCCCGTTTGGATTTGCTTTTTAGTATCTACTTTTTCATACACCATAGCGGATCTTTTTAACATTCTTATCTGAATAGTTTCATCAAAAGAAGCTCGTCTGCAGGCTTTCTGGCAGGGTGCCGCGCATATTCTCCCGCAAATCTCGGCAAAAGGATTTGGACCGCGGGCAAGGACTGCCGCGTCACCAAACTCACCTTTAGAAATAGCAGTTACATATTGTCCGGAAGGAGTATTAATCGGACAGGCATATTGGCACTTTATTTGTCTTTCAAAATAATCAATATCCGGAACAACCGTTTGATATTTATCTTTTGATTGCGATTGAGGCATTTAATAAGGTTCCTCATTCAAGTTCATGGGATGAATAAGGTCTCGCACAGAAATTACTCCTACGATAGCCCCTTCTTCCGATACAGCCAAATGCCGGATGTTGTGCTTATCCATTGTATCATTGGCATCCAAAATAGATGCTTCAGCGTCTACAGTCAATATAGGTGAATTCATAATCTTGCTTGCAATAGTATCCTGCAGAGACATATCCTGCCCTACTACTTTCCTCACAATGTCTGTCTCAGTAATTATTCCAATAAGATTGCCGTTATGTTCGACCAATACACTGCCAATCTTTTTCGTTGCCATAGTTTTTGCGACATCTTTCACTGAGTCATCAATATTTACTTTTTCTATTTCTTTTGACATGATCGATTTTACCGTTTGCATAATATAATCCCCTCCGCAATAAAATCACATAATACTCAAAAGTCCGAACAAGAGCAACTTTTTATCAGAACTGTCTAATAATGTCAAATCAAATTTAATGGGTTTTTATTTTTGTTGCCTGTAAAATTCAAATTAAAGAAATTAGAGGAGCGTGACTTTAGGGCTTGTAATATTTAGGCTATAGTTTGCTAAAGCAAATCAAATCATTTTCTAGTGATTGGAAAGTACGGTCTCAGATTGGAATTATTGGAAAATGTTTCATAAATTTTAAATAAAATAATGTTAATATATAAAAAACTGAGGGTTACGAATGTTTCAATAATCCCGAATGGAAATTCCGGTTTCTGATATATAGAAGGAAGCATGTCCAGAAATAGACAGGGAAAATGATTTTATTAAATATTGCATACCAGATGTTTGCCTTCAAAAAATAGCAGAGAAAATTACCAGAAGAGTATTCGTAATCTAAAACAAAATAGCTGGAGAGTATAACAAATAAAAGAGTTATTAAAATTTGGTAGACTTTCATTTGCCTAAAGATAGCCAAGCACTGTCAAAGAGTCAACTTTTTTATTTGAAAATCAATTAGTTAAAAGTTTATAATTATTTTGAGACGGTAGAGCAATGATTTAAAGTTTTAAATGGTTTTGATGTTTATGGGTTTTTCAATTATTATTCCGGCTTGTAACGAAGAAGGGGCAATAAGTTCTGTCCTGTTGTCAATGGTTACTGAGCTAAACAAATTGGGGCAACCTTATGAAATTATTGTAGTGAATGATTGTTCAACTGACAGAACGCGAGATGAAGTGATTGCTTCAGGTTTATCTATCACTCTATTAGATCATTTAGAGAATATGGGGTATGGAGCAGCAATTAAAACAGGAATAAAGAAAGCAAAATACGATTTAATAGTTATTACCGATGCAGATGGAACTTATCCTGTTAAGATGATCCCTGAACTTGTCAACACTGCCATTCAGGAAAACCATGATATGGTTGTTGGTGCCAGAACAGGTTTAAATGTTAACATTCCTTTTATTAGAAAGCCTGCCAAATGGGTCATTGGCCAGCTTGCCAATTATTTGTCGGGGGTTAAAATCCCTGATATAAATTCCGGTCTTAGAGTAATGAAAAAATCAATCCTTGAACGTTATATTAAAATACTTCCCGATGGCTTTTCATTGACATCAACAATTACTTTGGCCATGTTGACCAATGGTCATTCTGTTAAATATATACCAATTGACTACTACAAGCGTGAAGGAAAATCAAAAATAAGACCAATACAAGATACTTTTAATTTTATTCAATTGATTATCAGAACTGTTTTATATTTCAATCCTTTAAAGATTTTTGTTCCATTAAGTTGTTTTTTAGTATTACTTGCTTTTTTTGTATTAGTCGGAAGCAAGCTGTTTTTGGGTAGGGCTATGGACGTAAGTTTTGGAGTTATTCTAATGGCTGCTGTTATGGTGATGGCGATTGGAATGCTTGCTGATTTGATAGACAAGAGGCTTTCATAAGATGAATGTTCTTTTAATCAATCCCCTGAGAAAAAATGAAATCATAGGAAATAATCCTTCTATTATTGAAGAGGAGAGAGGGTATAATCCCCCTCTCGGATTATTGTATATTGCCGGGTATTTAGAAAAGTATGCGAAACATAATATAACAGTAATAGATTCTCAGGTAGAAAAACTGGATTATAGTTCTTTGGAATCGCGAGTTCGGTCTATTAGGCCCGATATTGTTGGTATAACAGCGATGACGATGACAATGATTGATGTTATTAAAACTGTTGATATTGTTAAAAGTTTAGACAGCAATATAAAGGTTATTTTAGGAGGCCCTCATGTTCATTTGTTTCCGGAAGAAACGATTGATTTAAAAGGAGTAGACTATTTGGTTTTAGGTGAGGGTGAAGTAACTTTCAAAGAACTCCTTGATTCTGTAAATGATAAATCAAGATTAAGAGATATTCCTGGATTAGTTTTTAAAGATAATGGCAAGATTATTAATACAGGCGTTCGACCATTGATTAAAAATATTGATGAGGTACCTTTTCCTGCCCGTCATATGGTTTCTTATAAAAAATACACATCTTTATTGAGCAAGGGAAACATAGTTACGACTATTTTTACTAGCAGAGGCTGTCCATATAAATGCACATTTTGTGATCGCCCCCATTTAGGTAAAATGTTTCGGGCACGGTCCCCTGAGAATGTAGTTCAGGAACTTGAAGAATGTGTCAAAATGGGAATAGATAACTTCTTATTTTATGATGATACTTTTTCAGTAAACAAAAAAAGAGTCATAGATATTTGTAAGGAAATTATAAAAAGAAAGTTAAATATTGACTGGGATATAAGGACAAGGGTTGATAACGTAAATGAGGAAATGTTAAGGCTTATGAAAAAGGCTGGATGCAATGGAATTCATTATGGTATCGAAACTGGGAGCGAAAAGATATTAAAGGTACTGGACAAAGGTATTACCATAGAACAGGCCAATAGAATTTTTGAGCTTACAAGGAAATATAGAATTCCAACTTTAGCATATTTTATGATAGGCAATCCCACTGAGACAATTGATGATATCAATACAACATTTAAGGTTATGAAAATGTTGAAGCCGGATTATGTGCATCTGACGATTCTGACACCTTTCCCGGGAACCAAGATATATTTTGATGGTTTAAAGAGTGGAATTATTAAAAAGGATTATTGGAGAGAATTTGCTAAAAACCCATCTCCTGATTTTGTCCCACCACACTGGGATGAGATTTTTAATAAGAATGAGCTGAAGGATCTTTTGATTAAAGGTTATAAAGGATTTTATATGCGGCCCTCATATGTTTTTAAAAAAATCTTAGACTTGAAATCTTTTAATGAGTTTAAGAAAAAGGCTGTGGCAGGATTTAAAGTGTTCGCTATGAATTAGAATCTAAAGTTTTTTATGCGTTAGATTTCAAAAAAATGCATTTCAATTTCATTAATTGGAGCATATTGATTTGTTAAGGAAATAAACAATTAATTTTTAAAGAAAAAACTAAAAGCAGATAAGTTCATATGGGCTTCAGAAAGTAATAGTATTTTCCTAATTTCTTAATAGCCGCGTTTTGAAAGCTTTCGTTGAAAATTATCAGTATGGCTCTTTGCAGGTTTACTCTGAAAAAATGACTATTTAAAAATAGTTTGTATATTTTTTTGTTAATTATAAAGCTATTAACCTTTTTTGGTAAAATCGGAATAAAATTGAACAACACTTGAAATTTCAGTGATTCTCTGAAATGTTCCAAAGCCTCAACATTTGACGGTTCTTGTCTCTTTTGAAAATTTCCTTCTTCAATATGTTCAATGTCTTCATTACTTATCAAGCCATAACTTTTTGCAATATCTATTATTTTGGTTTTAGGATAATAGGTGAGCCAAAAAGTATTAATAACACTGGGCTGTATTTTATTATAATATTTAGCCGCATCAATTTGATCATCAATCGTTTCGCTGGGGAAACCAAAAATATGGTCAATAATTACTGAAATGCCAGCCCCGCGAAGTTTATCAACAACCCAGGCTATTTTATTATTGTCATCTCCTCTATGGCAAATATCTCTTCTGATACGATCATTAACAGATTGAATGCCAATTTGTACAAACTTGCAATGCTCGCTGTTTTTTAATAGATCAATCGAATCCTCATTGAAATACTTGGCAATAGCAAAGCAGCGATAAGGCAATCCGATTTTCTTTTTATATTCGTCTAAAAATTTTATTAGCCACTTATCTTTTGAAACAAAATGGTCGTCATAAAAATAAATCTCTTTAACCTTGTACTTCTTTTTTGCGTTTTCCAATTCTTCAATAACTCTCTCTACACTTCTTCTCCTGAGATATGGACCTTTCTTTTTATACATTTGGCGCAGTAAACTATTACAACAATATGTGCAAAGATATGGACAACCGCGTCCAGTCATAATAAGATACCTGCTTTGGTGATATGGCACTTTTTCATAGAATAAGCTTTTGTCCGGTTGTGGTAAATCATCCAAATTTGAAACAAGGGGTCTAATTTCATTCTTGAAAATTTGGTGGTCAAATTTATAGTAAAGGTTTCTTATCATTGACCATGACTTTTGATCATCTAAATTATTAACTAATTCTAAGAGAGCGTACTCTCCTTCCCCTACTACCACAAAATCAACGAAATCATTCTTAAGAACTCGTTCCGGTACAGCAGTGGGATGAATCCCTCCAAATACGATAGGGATATTTTTATATTTATTTTTAATATCTCTTGCTATTTGGCATGCCCAAATATAGTCATCAGTGACTACAGAAAAAGCAATTAAATCTGGTTTATATTTTTCTATCCTGTCTAATACATTTGGAACAAACCTAAACCTTTTGGCTAAAAATTTAACATTGAATTCTAAATCTGAAAATAATCTAGGATCAATAATCAAGTCTGTTAGATGACCATGTTTTTTTAAAACAGCCGAGAGTATTTGGATACCCAAAGATTCATTCTCAGGGTAAATAAATAAAACTTTTCTCTGATTTTTTGACAGCATAAGATTTTTCATTTTCTTCTAATTCCATGATTCACTTTTGTGCGCGAATCTATTTTATTATATGAGTTCATAGCTTATTGACTATAGCGTAAATGCTGAAAGAGAGTTTTTCTCTATCGTAACTTTTTAATAGCATTTTCAAGACAACAAGGTTTAATGCCAAATATCTTTGTTTCAGAGAATCTTAGCCTCAGGAAAGAATGCCACTGCTTTACATACGAGAGACTCTATACTAAGATTGTCTGCCATTAAACATTTCTTGAAAATGGAGTTTTGATAATGAAAAGAGATTTTCATAAAATTATTGGAATATTAATATTAGCATTAATTCTTTATAAAATAAATATTTCTGATGTAATTGAGCTGTTGTTAAAAACAAATTTAAATTATTTGGTTCCTGTGGTTTTCTTTACGCTCCCCGGCTTTCTTATTAAATCCTGGAGGTGGCGTTACTTACTTAAAATGCAAGGCATAGAATATGACCTTAAAAACGCTTTCTTAGCTTATTTGTCGAGTGGATATATTGGAATTATTACTCCTGGAAAAGTCGGAGAATTTGTTAAGGTGTTTTATCTTAAAGAAGATGAAAAAATTGATACTGGAAAAGCCTTTTCAAGTGTTTTTGCCGATAAATTTCTTGATTTGGGAGTTTTGTTACTATTTGGTTCTATTGGAATATTTTATTTTCCGATAGGGCAGTATGCGGCTTTTCTTATTTTTATACCGCTAATATTTGCCTTTATGCTATTGATCACATTAACAAATGAGCAGATGACTGCCAAACTAGTGTATTTTATTACGTACTGGCCTTTTTTAAAAAAGTATGAAATGCAAATAGAAAGACAATTCAAGCATTTTTTTGATGCTACTGCTGAATTCAAAAGCATAAAACTGCTTGTACCTGTCATTGCTTCTTTTATTGCATATTCAATATTTTTTTATCAATGTCATTTGATGATTATATCCCTGGGAATTCACATTTCATCTTTTAACCTCATTTTTTGTATTTCTATTGCTAATTTAATTTCTCTTATTCCGATTTCAATATCTGGAATTGGAACTCGAGATGCGACCCTAATTATTTTATTTTCATATTTAGGGCTGAGTAAAGAAGCGGCTGTAAGTTTTTCTATTCTGTTTGTTTTTCTTTTATATCTTTCTTTAGGTGTTTTTGGGGGTATTGCGTGGTGGTTGAAACCTTTAAAGAAATGGATGGATTTTAAATAGCAGCTTGGTTATTAAATTTTATTTAATTCAGCTAATCCGGAAGAGAAGTTCTTCGGTTCTTTTTTGTATGATAGTACCTTATTTTGAAAAGCGGGCGTAAAATGAGAATAGCAATTTGTGTTAATGGCAGACCACATGAAGGAGGCATAACCTCATTTATTAATTCGGTCTCCGATGGATTGCGAGAGACAGGCCATCACGTTGACATAGTAACCATTTTCGGAATATCGAAGTATAGATATGTGAAAGAGAAATTTGTCTCAAGAACAGACAAGTTTTTGAAAAAAAATAGCTTCACGACTTTTATCCTATACAATTTAAGTAAAATTATTCTGTTATTGAACTTTGTTATTGCTTATAAGAGAAATAAATATGATATTTTATTTGCAATTGACATGTCTGTTGTAAACGCAACAAAATGCTTTACAAAAATTATAAATATTCCTGTTTTTTTGAATGTTCAGAGCTCAATTGTTCATGATTTGATCAACCAGGGCAAAATTGAAGAAAATAGCTTTGTGGCGAGATATATTGTCTCCGAAGAACGGAGAGCATTTGGAAACGCGAAAGGGATAGTAGCGAATAGTGAATATACTGCCAATTACATAAAAAAAGTAAATCCAAATCACGCACGTTTGACTATCATAAGAAATATTGTTGATAATAAAAAAATTTGCATGGATCTTAATAAAAGAGAGACGGGTAGAATTAAATATAATATTCCTAAAAATAGTTGGGTTGTTCTGTTTGTTGGAAGAATTGTTAATAGGAAAGGCGTCAGATATTTAACTCTTGCATTTAGTGATTTCATTAAAACAGAACCTAATGCAACATTGGTGTTGGTGGGAGAAGGTGAAGATGGAGACGATGAGATAATAGAGGTAAATCGTATCGTTAATGAATTTAAATTAAAACAACGGGTATTTTTTTTGGGATCAATTCCTAATAATAAGGTTAACGAGATATATAGCATAGCAGATATCGCAGTTATTCCGTCAATAACTTATAAAGGACTTGAAGAACCGCTTGGAATCACTGCTCTTGAAGGGATGGCTTCCGGTATTTCAATCATTGCATCCAAAATTGGTGGGTTAAAAGAGATAATTAAGGAAGAATATAATGGTCTTTTGGTTCCTGAAAAGGATTCCAAGGCTATTGTCAAGGCTTTAAAAAAATTGAAAGAAGATTCTTTTCTGAGACAAAAACTAATAACAAACGCTCTAAAAAACATTGAAGAAACTTATACTCCTATTAAAGTTGCAGAAAAAATTATATCCTTTTTCAAATCTGATTGATCTGGCATGATAGGAAGTTTCTTTTGAGAGGTCACTGAGCGCGATGTTCAAAAAAGGCGAATTTGCCTCTGATTGTGAATCTTGAGAGGCGGCGTCTGTCTATGACTTCTTATCCCATAATCAGCTTTTATCGGAAATAGATGACAAATTATATTTTCATATTCAATATGCGTATCAAGCGTCATTTCTGCTGTCAATTAATATTTTTACAAACATGGGGTTTATAACAACTACGACAAAACTTCGGGATGTCATTCGAACGAATCTGCCTTCTGAATTGTTGATATTTTTTCGAATACCAAATTGTATGAAAATCTTCTTTATCTAGATTACCAAAATTATAAATCTCAGCATTGCCAATGCAACAACAAGGGATGACGTAACCCTCCGTATCTACATAAGTTCCTAACCAGGGCCAAGGACATTGATTCTTCTCATCATAAAGTTGGTTGGACAGATGCATTTTTATATTATTTTTTTTAGCTATATCCAGAAACTCATCTTTCAGATGTACTTTGTTATTAAACTTTATTTGATGTTTAAGTGTTTTCGAATTTAAATCATTTTGGCCAAAATTGATAACAAATAATCGGAGGTGAAATTCCTCAACACCTAATTTTGCCATTAACTCAATAGTT
>Ga0208638_1000205_pt1 | contig 49143 bp, 46 predicted proteins | sample ETNtaG_34_FD_185753 | JGI IMG/M metagenome (GOLD analysis project Ga0208638, IMG submission 185753) | Marine microbial and viral communities from oxygen minimum zone, Eastern Pacific Ocean - ETNP201306SV51 (SPAdes) (version 2) | ecosystem: Environmental > Aquatic > Marine > Oceanic ...
TATTGGACAGAGCTTATCCCGGGAATCACTTCGCAGTTATCCTGTCCAAATTTATCTAAAACTGATTTTCCAAAACTGTAAAATAACGGATCTCCGGAAACCAAAAAAATAAGTTTTTTATTTTGTTTATATAATTGACCGGCTTGGTCCAGTATTTCTTTATAGTTGTTGTCAAGAATTAATGTCTTCAGGGAAGCTTTTTTAATAAAGTCATTTATCAAACGTTTTGAACCAATGACCATGTCAGCTTTTTCAATAGCCTCTTTTCCCCTTATTGTTATCAAATCAGGCGCTCCCGGTCCGCACCCGATGATTGTTATTTGCTTGCCCATTTTGTTCCTGTATTTGATAGGGCGACTAATTCTTTGTTCATATTGAAAAGTAACGTTGGGACAGGCAAGTCTGTTTTTAAATAAACCTGGACTTTTTTCTCTATTGTTTCAGCAAGGTCATTAAACAATTTTATTATGTCATTTTTTTGCAGGGTATGAATCATTCCTTCTATTGTGGGAGATTCTTTCAGTTCATTTAAAATGACATTATCAACATTATTTTTAAAAAAACTAACAACTGCTTTGTTAGCTGCGGGTGATTTAGTGTAGTGTGTTTGGAAATGACCTGATAATACTTTTGCTAATTTGCCGGGATGGCCGGCAAGGATAATTGAAAATTTCATTTTAAACGCGTTCTTCAAGGTAAATCCCAGGTAATCTCCGGACTGTACAATTTGATGGTCCTGAAATTTGTCTCTGAAATGTATTTGCATTGCCTTTTCACTTATGTTTCCCGGTGTAATAATGACTTCTTTGAATTCATTTTTTTCACAGAATTTTAATTGTTCTAGAATGGTTTGCTTAAAGGAGGAGTGCGACTTACGCTTCATTATGCCGGTGGTACCGATAATCGATATTCCACCGATAATGCCAAGCCTTGCGTTGGTTGTTTTCTCGGCAATTTCTTCTCCATTAGGAACAGAGATAAGAACATTGACGCCCCTGTCGGTCAGCTCTTTTATTGAAGATAAGATCATTTTTCTTGGGACGGGATTGATGGCTGCCTCTCCCACCGGAAGCTGCAATCCCGGTTTTGTGACGCGTCCGATTCCATCCCCGCCGTCTATAATTATTTGATCATCTTCTCTGAAAGATACCCGCGCAATGATCTCCATATTATTTGTAACATCGGTTTCTTCTATCGACTTTTTTATTACACCGCATTCGGCGCAATTTTTCTTTTGTTTCATATGATTTACTGAAATTTCAGCTTTTTCATTGGCCGGTAACTTTACTTCCACATTTTCTGAATGGCTTTCACCTAACAGGTTTTTCACGGCTGCTTTAGCAGCCGCAGCGGCGTAGGTACCGGTTGTATAGCTGAATTTTTCGTTCATCGTGAGTTATAGTCAAAAAAATTGCCACAAAGGAACGAAGACACTAAGAGGAAAAATCTTAGTGTCTTTGTGCCTAACGCTAAACCGTTGGTTCAATCTTGAAGATTGAACCAGCAAATTGAATTCTATTTTTTTATCTTAACCTTCGGTATTGAATGTTTAACGATCGAGAACTCTGCGTTGGAAAAACTTTGCTAAGAAAGTGATTCCCATTCGGTTTTATCTACCCCAGCCTCTCTTAGAATTTGCTTAAGCAGATTTTTACCGATTTCTTTTTTATGAGGGTTTGGAATTCTTATTCGAAGGTTTTCTTTAACCATAAACTGGTGTTTGCCTCCTGAATAAGGGCCATGAAAATCAAGCTTCTTCATGAAGAAAATAAGGTCTTTCCTTTTTACAGGTCCGAGCGCTGGCATTACGCGACTTCTTTTTGAGGATCGGTATTAAGATTAATATCATCAATAGGCGGGATGTTATGATTTTGCTTGAGACCAAGCAGCACCCATTCCTCTAGAACTTCCTGTAATTCTTCCCGACAGGATTCAAGAGTTTCCGCATTTGCCCAAACGCCTTGAAGTTTATCTATTTTTCCATAATAACCTTCTCCATCAGGCAAAATTTCATAATGAGCTTTGCTCATAGCAGCATTTATATATTTAGTCAGCATTTAGCTCTCAAGTAATTGTTTATTAAAAGATAGTTCAATGGCAACTTCATCATATTAAATATATACGATTAAAAGAAAAACCGCAAGATTGAATTTTATATTTTTATCTTAACGTTCGATGTTTAAAATTATTTTTCTTACTGCCTTTGTGCCTTTGTATCTCTGTGCCTCAAGCTATCGGCTTTAGCCGATAGTAGTTACTTCAATTAAACGCCTCTTTTATTAATGCATTAACGATAGCAGCGGCTACGGCACTTCCGCCTTTTTGTCCACGGTTTGTTATATAAGGAATATCTTTAATTGTTGTGAGGTATGATTTGGATTCTTTCGCGTTAACAAAACCTACCGGAATACCAACTATTAAGGCAGGTTTTAATCCATTATTTTTAATCATGTTTACTAACTCTATTAAAGCGGTAGGAGCGTTCCCTATTGCGACAATATTCCCATCGAGTTTATGTGACAATGATTTCATGCCGGCGGAGGCCTTGGTTATTCCTTCATTATTCGCCAGTTCCTTCACTTCAGGTTCATTTAAGACGCACCTGACGTCATGTCCTAATTTTTTGTTAATCCCGGCCTGTACCATGGTGACGTCTGTATAGACGATCTTTTTTTCCTTAATGGCTTTTAACCCCGCGGAAACAGCTTCACCATGAAAAATCATGCTTGTCAAAAAATCAAAATCTCCTGTAGTATGAATAACCCGTTTAATAATCGGTTTTTGTTCGCTCGGAATTTCATGGCCGTTTAAATTTTTTTCTATAAGTTCCATGCTTTTATCCTCGATTTTACCCGGGGCAACTTTATTTAATTTTAATTGATCAATAACTTCATCGTATAGTTCCTCCTGCACTAAATCAGATATCTTCGGATGCTGTCCTATAGGGTCCAACATTTTAAAGTCTACTTTTTTTTCTAATTTATTGATGATGTTCTTAATGATATCAGGGATATCTTTGGAAAAGTGCATTCCTTTGAACAAAAAGTATGGATACGCGATTAAATGATCCATATCTTTCTTTGCCAATGCCTTTATTCCATCTTCTATCGTAGGGGAGGCCAATTCCATAAAGGCCGGTTCAAACATAGCCGATTGAAAATAATTGCTTAACTCCTTTACCAGGTTTTTCACCTGCTGATTCGCGTGATCTTTTCTGCTGCCATGTGCTACGATTAGAAAACCTTTTTTCATTTAAATTTTCCTTCCTTATTAAAAATGTCTTGAAAACAAAGAGTTCTTATAATATAGTCGATTTCTTTCCAAATCTAAATTAAAAAATCAAATACCATTGCAACCTCAATGAACCTGTTAACATTTAAATCCGGCATTCACCCTGCCTATAAAAAAAACAGTACGGAAGCCTCTGCTATATGCACGGCAAAAATGCCTAAAAAGGTTGTTATACCTCTGCAGCAGCATATTGGTGCGCCAAACAAACCTCTTGTTAAAAAAGGTGATATTGTTAAAACCGGCCAAAAGATCGCGGACAATGAAGCTTTTGTTTCTTCCCCTGTTCATGCCAGTATTTCCGGTAAAGTTAAAGCAGTTGCTCCTTCCCTGCACCCTTCCGGTCAATTGACAACATCTATAACAATAGAATCAGATGAGAAAGACGAACTTTTTGAAAGTAACCCGGGAAAAAGAGAGTTTGCCAATCTTTCTCCTGATGAGATTCGCGGAATATCGAAAGGTGCCGGGATAGTCGGTTTGGGAGGAGCAGCGTTTCCCACGCATGTTAAGCTTAGCCCTCCAAAAGACAAAAAAATAGACGCGGTTATTCTCAATGGGGCTGAATGCGAGCCTTATTTAACGGCAGACCACAGGCTTATGCTGGAACAGCCTGAAAAAGTTGTTTACGGCTTAAAAGCCATCATGAAAGCCCTAAATGTTTCTAAAGGGTACATAGGGATAGAAAACAATAAAAAAGACGCTATTTCGGCGATACAGAGTATGGCCGGTAAAAACGGAGTTCAAATAGAAATTCATGGGCTTCAAGTTAAATATCCCCAGGGCGCGGAAAAAATGCTGATTAAAGCAATTCTTAACAGGGAAGTACCGGCAGGTGGTTTACCAATGGATGTAGGCGTTGTTGTCCAGAATGTTGGTACAACCGTATCTTTAACGGATTCTATCCGGGACCGCAAACCGGTTATAGAACGTGTTGTTACCGTTACCGGCTCCGGAGTTAAAGAACCAAAAAATTTGATGGTGAGAATCGGGACTTTGTTCAGCGATGTGATTGAAGAATGCGGCGGATTAAATGACGGAGCAAGGAAAATCATTATGGGCGGACCTTTGATGGGGCTGGCCCAGCCGGGTCTTGATATCCCGGTTGTTAAGGGAACTTCCGGAATTGTTGTACTCACTGAAGATGAAATAAAAGCTGAAAAAGCCCGAATTTGTATTGGATGCGGAAATTGTGTGGATGTCTGTCCCATGTTTTTGCTTCCTACCAGGATATCTAATTTTTCGAAGTACGATTTAATTGAAAAAGCAGAAGAATTTGGAGTTATGGACTGCATTGAATGCGGCTGCTGCACTTATGTTTGCCCTTCTAAAATCCATCTTGTTCAATGGATAAGATACGGCAAAGGTAAAATTCTTGAAAAGAGGAAGAAAAAAAGCGGTTAACAATTAACAATGATCAATTTTAACCTGAAACCTTAGGGAAACTAAAAAAAAGTAACCACTAATTTCACTAATAATTTCCATTTTTTAATTCGTATAATTCGTGGTTTCATAACTATTTAATTGATAACTATGACTGATATTAAATTTGTAATTTCATCATCACCTCATATACGTAATGATGAAAGCATTCCAAAAATAATGTTCGTTGTTATAGCAGCTCTTCTGCCGGCTGCGTTTCTGAGCATATACCTGTTTGGTATAAAGGCAATTCTGTTGATGGCAACCTGCATCATTGTTTCTATGCTTACGGAATATGCTTTTCAAAAATGTAGAAAAAAAGATATAACATTAAATGATTGGAGCGCTGCTCTTGCCGGTCTGCTTTTAGCTATGACGCTACCCCCGTCTTTTCCATTACTGGGAGCGGCATTGGGATCTGTGGTGGCGATTGGGCTTGGGAAACATATTTTTGGCGGGTTAGGTTTTAATATTTTTAACCCGGCATTAATAGGCAGGGCGTTTTTGCAGGCTGCTTTCCCGGTGATGATTACAACATGGGACGATCCTCTGGCTTGGCAGTCTCCAGCGGTGGCGGACGCTGTTTCTTCAGCTACACCCCTGGCAAAAATGAAATTTGATAATGAATTTGTTCCTGTTCAGGATTTAATGATTGGTATTACCAGTGGTTCATTAGGGGAAACATCTGCAATCGCTTTATTAATAGGAGCTTTTTTTCTATTATACCGGGGATATATTCAATGGAGGATTCCGGTTTCTATATTAACCTCTTCTTTATTATTCGGAGGGATTTTCTGGCTGATAGATTCCACTAAATATCCGGAACCTTTTTTTCACTGGTTTGCGGGTGGCATGGTATTAGGCGCGTTTTATATGGCAACCGATATGGTGACCTGTCCCATTACTCCTAAAGGCTATTGGATTTTCGGGTGCGGTATAGGTATCTTAACAGTTATCATTCGACTGTTTGGTGGGCTGCCTGAAGGTATAATGTATGCGATACTATTTATGAATGCCTTTACACCGATCATCAATAGATATACAAGACCAAAAATATTAGGAGAAGCAAAAAGCTAAATCAATTATCAATATAATTGAATAAATAATATTTACATAAAATCTGACGTCACAAATTAATTGATCATTGTTAACTGTTAATTGATATTGGTATTCTTATGAATAGTAGTGTACTAAAAATGCTGGTTGTTTTAACAACAATAGGCCTCATTTCCGGAGGTTCTCTGGCAGGGGTATATAAAAAATCCTTTCCACTCATAGAAAAACATCGTCTTGAAGCATTAAGGAAAGCGATTTTTGATGTTCTGCCGGATGCAAAGAGTTATAAGGAATTGGAGAAAGACGGATTAAAGGCATACCAGGGGCTGGATGATAAAAATAATCCAGTTGGCATTGCTTTTGAGGCGGAGGGTAATGGCTTTCAGGCAAAAATTGTCATGATGGTTGGTATTGATAGTCAATTTGAAAAACTTCAGGGAATGAAGGTGCTTTATCAAATTGAGACGCCCGGGCTTGGCAATAAAATTGAATTCGATGATTTCCGGAACCAGTTTAAAGGTTTAGAGGTTAAACCTCAAATTGGATACGTTAAAAACAAAAAACCGGATAAGCCTAATGATATACAGGCGATAACCGCGGCCACAATTTCTTCGGTGGCGGTTGTAAAGATTTTGAATAAAAAGATAAAGAAAATGGAGGGAAGCTTTAAAAGTAAAGGTTAAAGACTATGAGTGATTTATATAAACAATTTAAAAAAGGAGTCTGGAAGGACAATGCCGTTTTTGTAATGCTCTTAGGGATGTGTCCTGTCCTTGCGGTCACCGTTTCCGCTATGAACGGGCTGGCAATGGGGTTGGCAACCAGTTTTGTTTTATTAAGTTCCGCTATTTTTGTTTCCACATTGAGACACATTATTCCGCATCAAGTCAGAATAGCTTCTTATATAGTAATTATCGCGACTTTTGTTACTATTGCGGATTATTTTTTAGCGGCCATGTCGCCGGTAATCCATAAAAATTTGGGCCCGTACATTCCATTAATTGTGGTCAATTGTCTTATCCTGGGAAGAGCGGAAGCTTTTTCATCGAAAAACGGCATTGCGGCTTCTATTTCAGACGCACTCGGAATGGGAACGGGATTTACCGGAGCCCTGGTTGTCCTGGGAGGCATCAGGGAAATTCTTGGCAGCGCAAGCCTTTTTGAATTCAAATTGTTTGGGGAGTGGTTTGAACCATGGATTGTTATGCTTCTGCCTGGAGGCGCGTTTATTACTTTAGGATTGCTTATCGGTTTTATAAACTACTTCACAAAAAAGCCGTTTGAAATGGGAATCAGGCTTGGAGAGGATATTGGCTACAGGGAAAAGGGACAATTTGTAACTGCGGATGATGCAATTCAAACGTCAGCACCAGAAAGCAGTCCCGTAGCAACAAAAGAAACTGGAGAGTAGGCAGAGGACAGTTATCAATTAACAACTAACATTTAAAAAAGCAGATACAAAAACAAATCAGGGGAAAAATATGGAAATATTTATGATTTTTATTAGCGCGTCTATCGTAAATAACTTTGTTCTTGCCTACTTTTTAGGTATATGCCCTTTTCTTGGCGTATCGAATAAGGTTGATTCCGCTTTTAGTTTAGGGTTGGCAACAACGTTTGTTATGGTTATTACGGCAGTATTTTCCTGGTTAATAAATCATTATATTTTAATTCTATTCAATGTTCCTTTTTTGGAATACGTGTCATTTATTATAGTCATTGCATCTATGGTCCAGTTAGTAGAGATGTTTGTAAAAAAAACCAGTCCGGTTCTTTACCGGGCATTGGGAATTTTTTTGCCATTGATTACTACTAATTGTGCCATTTTAGGCCTTGCTCTCTTCGCTGTATTAAGAGACTACGGCTTTATAGAGACAATTGTTTTCGGGATAGGCGCCGGAGTCGGTTTTACATTAGCTATTGTAATAATGGCAGGAATCAGGGAAGAATTGGAGATGGCTGATATCCCTTTGCCCTTGCAGGGAGCTGGTATTACCTTAATTGTAGCAGGTTTTCTTGCATTGGCTTTTATGGGGTTTGCAGGTTTAATTTCTGCCTAAAATGTTGAAGCACCACTCAGCAAGCTGAGAGAAACACTCTCGCTAAATACTTTCAAAGGTTTTTTTGACGGAGTGAACAGGTTGTATCTGCATGAAGATTTGAGATTTGAGATTTTATTTTTTTAATCTGCAGTCTGAAATCTGCAATTTAAAATATTTTTCCTTGAGGAATTATTTTTTATGGAAACGAACCTTTACTTACTTGGCCTTTCAAGCATGGGAGGTCTGGGATTATTTTTTGCCGCCCTTTTAGTGTTTGCTGACAAAAAGCTGAGGGTAGAAGTAGATCCAAAAATCATGCTGATAGAAGAAACTTTACCTACAGCTAATTGCGGAGCTTGTGGAGAGCCGGGTTGTCCCGCTTTCGCGGAAGCTGTGGTGAAAGGAACTGCTGAAGTCAATGGATGTACGGTTGGTGGAGAAGAAGTGGCAAATCGAATTGCTTCTATCCTGGGCGTGGAAGCTAAGTCCGTGCAAAAAAAAGTCGCGAAAGTTTTTTGCAGGGGAGGGAATAAAGAAACTGATAAAAAAGCTATCTATTACGGGGTAACAAGCTGCAGTTTAGCCACAAAAGTCGGTGGAGGAGAAAAATCATGCAAGTACAGTTGCCTGGGCTATGGCGAGTGCGTGGATTCCTGCAAATTCAACGCTATGTGGATGAATGCCAATGGATTGCCTGTGGTTGACGAAGACGCGTGCACCTCGTGCAATAAATGCGTTGAAGCGTGTCCGAGGAATTTGATAGAACTGCATTCACCTGGTATTAAGCTCCATGTTTATTGTAAAAACCATGACCCGGGGAAAATTGCAAAAAAAATCTGTAAAGTAGCTTGTATCGGATGCACATTATGCGTGAAGCCTGATCCTGAAAATATAAAAATGGTCGATAGTTTAGCTGTTATAGAATACTCCGATGATTATGTTGGTTTGGAAGAGTGCGCGAAAAAATGCCCGACAAATGCTATTGCTTACAATTTAAACCCTATTCACTGATGTAGAGGTCATTAGTTAAAGCAATTCCCTCCATTGAGATAATTATATACTGTTACGCTATCTTTCCCCTCTTTCCAATGACTAATGACCGGTGACCAATAACCAACAAGCAGACGATGAAGATAATTCAAGGCATACAAAATATCAAAGAATCGATAACTTATCCTGTTCTTACCATTGGAAATTTCGATGGTGTTCATTTAGGGCACCAGACCATTTTTAAAAAAGTGGTTGATAGGGTTAAAGAAGTTGAAGGAACAGGAATTGTCTTCACGTTTGAACCGCATCCAAAAAAAATATTATTTCCTGATAAATACATTGCTTCTTTAACAACTTTTGAAAAAAAACTAGAGCTAATTGAAAAAACAGGAATTGATATAGTAATTTGCGCTGATTTTACCCCTGATTTTGCGGCCCTGAGCCCGCGGGAATTTACTAAAAGCATACTGGTAGAAAAAATATGTGTAAAAGAAGTTTTTGTGGGACATGATTTCAATTTTGGAAAAAAGAGAGAAGGAACTTTCGGCAACATTCAGAAGATGGGAGAAGAGTTTGGTTTTAAAGTAGAGGTGTTGGATGCTGTTAAAATAAATGGCGGTATTGTCAGTAGCTCATTCATTCGCGATCTTATTGCTGACGGACAGGTCAGTAAAGCTGCCCGCTATTTAGGACGACCATACAGTCTGGCAGGAAAAGTTATTGGAGGCTGTGAGGTAGGTTCGTCAATGGGATTTCCAACAGCTAATATAGAAATTCGTGATAAGCTGATTCCGCATACAGGAGTATACGCGGTCCAAATTGTTGTTCAAAAGAAAACATTTAATGGAGTAGCCAATATAGGGTATAATCCTACCTTTAAAAGAAACGTGTTAAGTATTGAAGTACACATTTTTGATTTCACTGAAAATCTCTATGATCAGACGATCAGGCTCTCATTCATAGACAAGATTAGAGATGAAATAGCTTTTTCATCGAGAGAAGAGTTGAAAATACAAATTCAAAAGGACATTAAAACCGCTAAGGAAATCATTGACGGGGAAATAGATTGAAAAAAAAACACCTTTATATCGGACTAATTATTGCTTTCCTAGCGTGTTACTATACTTTCAGGAACGTTTCAATAAAAGAGCTAAGTGATGCCTTATCCTCAATGCATTATATTTATCTGTTACCTGCGCTGCTTTTTTATGTAGCGTTTTATTATATGAGGGCAGTACGATGGAAATATCTGCTTTTATCCGTGAAAGAAGTGCATCACTATAGGCTTTTCTCCCCGGTGATGATTGGATTTATGGCAAATATGCTTCCAGCCAGGCTCGGAGAGTTAATAAGAGCTTTTTTGCTGGGGAAAAGAGAAAATATCTCTTTTTCCTCCTCTTTTGCCACCATTGTAGTAGAGCGAATGTTTGATATGTCTTTTATCCTCCTCATGATAGGCAGCCTCCTTTTTTTACAACCTGAATTGTCGGGCAATAAAAGAGCGTTAGGAGATCCTGCTATGATTGAAAAGATCGTCATGTTTGGATGGATTGGCCTCGCAATTATTGTTTTGTTCGCTTTATTTACTATGCTGTTAATTTACAGGCAAGAACTGGTCATTTCCTGGATTAAATTTATTTGCCGCCCGTTTTCTGAAAGCATGCAAACCAAAGTATTGGATTCCCTAACTGCAGTTACAGAAGCCCTTTATATTTTAAAAGATTTTAAAACGACTTTAATTGTAATTCTTTTATCAGGGGTTTTATGGACTTTCAGCCTTTTAACATACTATCCCTTTTATTATGCCTTTGATCTTCAATATCTTCCTTTTTCATCTTTAATCATTCTCTTTATTTTAATTTGTATTTTCATCACCGTATTTCCTACACCCGGTTTTATCGGTTCGTTTCAAGCGGCCTGTATGGTGGGGTTGCATGATATTTTTGGGGTCCCTGAGGCCACTGCGGCTAGTTATGGAATTGTCACATGGGCTTTTTCAATGGGAGTAACAACTATAGGCGGAATATTTTTTATTATTAAAGATAATATTTCCATGAAAGATTTAAACAAGGCTTACTCGTAGTAAAAATGGCTTTCAGCAGTCAGCCATCAGCAATCAATAAAATGAAAATTTGACAGCGGATAGTCACCAGAAGGTCTTATTTTTTTATGTCAATTCATTCGGCAGATTGAAAAACATGTTTCTGAAAAGTTTTATATGACAAAGGTGAAGTCTAAAGCGCCACCTAAGCTTTCCAGCGGGGTCTACTTTGATAATGCGGCAACTTCTTACCCCAAACCCCCATCAGTTTACGACGCAATTAATTACACTTTACAGCACGTTGGAGCCAACCCCGGACGTGGGGAAAATGCCTTAACCCGATCTGCAAATAAAATTATTTTTGAAGCAAGAGAAACCATAGCCGAATTTTTTAATATCCCGAACAGCAGAAACATTGTTTTTACTTCCAACGGAACGGAAGCGCTTAACCTGGCGCTAAAAGGATTTTTAAAACCTGGCGATCACGTTATTACTTCCGGCATGGAACATAATTCCGTTGTTAGACCCTTAAATTCCTTAAAAAATGATGGCGTGAATGTAACAATTGTCCAATGCGACAAACAAGGGAAGTTAAACCCTGACGATGTTTTTAAAGAAATAAAAGAAAATACCCGCCTAATTGTTATAACTCATGCATCGAATGTAACCGGTACGATTTTGCCTGTAGAGGAAATTGGCGAAATAGCGAAAAAAAAAGGAATCCCCCTCCTGGTTGACGCGGCTCAAACCGCTGGAACAATACCTATAGACATTGTCAGAAACAACATTAACTTGTTAGCATGTCCGGGGCACAAAAGTCTTCTGGGGCCTCAGGGGACCGGCTTTTTATATATTAGTGAGGAGTTGAATCTCAAACCATTAATAGAAGGAGGTACAGGCAGTAATTCGGAATTATCCGAACAGCCCGATTTTTTGCCGGACCGCTTCCAGAGCGGAACACTCAATAGTCCCGGAATAGCTGGTCTCAAAGCAGGAATAGAATTCATCAACAAAAAATCTATTCAAACGATTAAAGAACATGAAGACAAGCTATCGAAAGCTTTTATAAATAAGTTAAAAGAGATCAACCCTGTTTGTATTTATGGACCATTATCCATGAAGGAAAAAACCGCTGTTGTTTCATTTAATATCAATGGGAAAGATTCGGCTGAAATCGCGACTGCCCTTGATGAAAAATATCAAATCATGGTGCGGGTAGGGCTGCATTGCTCTCCGTATGCCCATAAAACTATAGGAACTTTTCCGGATGGAACCGTCAGGGCGAGTTTTAGTATTTTTAACACTATAGAGGAAGTAGACTATTTTATTGATTCATTGAAGAAAATTATAAATTAGTTAGTGGTTAGTAGTTACCCGTGAATTATTGAACTTCTCCGTTGTGGGCTGACCGCTGGAACCTGACCGCTGATATGTCAAAAGCAATAGCCGTTTTCAACTCTAACCATGATGCCCTGCTGGCTGAAAAATTATTAAAGCAAAGACATCTTCGCGTTCGGCCTATCATAAAGCCGCGAAAAATCAGTTCCAGTTGCACTCTTGCATTAGAGTTTGATATGGAACTTTCTCAAAAAGTTACTGAGATATGCCTTTCAAATAAACTCTTGTTGGCAGGAATTTTTCAGAAAAAGGGTGAAGATTGGGTTGAAATGTGAAGGTGCTTAGTAAGCGTCTTCAAAGTGGTCTCGCCGTGGGGAGCTTCAATTTTTTAATGCAGATATGGTCTGCCTTGACAGATTGCCATATATATGGTAATTTTAAATGTGAACTTACTTGGGGATGGGAGAGTGAATTTATGAAACGCAAAACCACTCTTTACCTGGAAGAAGAAGATATCAGGGAGCTAAAAAAAATAGCCCTGGAAAACCAAGCGGAAAATATGACTTCTCTTATTACAAAATCCGTTCGGAACTTTATAAATGAAAAAAATATTAAAAAAAGGAATTTTACCTTATTTAATAAATGTAAAAATTCCGTAAAGAGAAATTATTTTGGCAATGCTGTAAATTTGCAGAAAAAGTTAAGAAGTGAATGGGATGGATAAGTGAATATACTTCTGGATACTAATATTATAATTGACTGGTATACGAACGGACCTTCAGTATCCTACCTGGAAGATAAAGTTAATGAAAGAGGAACAGAACTATCCACCTCCATTATTTGTGCTATTGAGTTTTTATCCAAAGCCAGAGAAAAAGAGCAGAAGTCTTTTTGCTCTTTAATAAACCAGCGGGAAATAACTCTCTACCCTCTAACCGGTCTTGGCTCCGCGAATAATATAGCAGGCATCCGCAAAAAAACAGGCTTAACACTCCCGGATTCCATTATATTGCATACGGCTTCTATAAATAAGTGCTTGCTGATTACCAGGGACAAGGAACTTCATCAGAAAGGCCGCCAAGCCTGTTCTATTAAATTCATACAATAAAGAATTCCGCGGTTCCAGGGCATGCATGATCACCTCTTGACTCCCTCTTTTTATTCCCTTATCTTGAGCATATATGACTAATAATTTATCCACAGAAAATCGAAATCAATACGTTCTCTCCGTTAAAAAGGAGCTTCAGAGAAAAGTTGAGACCATAAAAGACAACTTTTCCAAAAAGCCGACCGGGATAGAGACAGTTCAAGTCTATACCCGGTTAATCGATGAGATAATTGTGTCGATATTTAAAACTTTTAGTGATAATTACTACGAGCAACCGGCGACCAGTGACAAACATTCGGCAGCCGGTGATATTGAGCCTTCTTTAAGCTTAGTCGCAATTGGAGGCTATGGGAGAGGCGAACTGAATATCGGTTCTGATATTGATATTTTATTTTTGTATGATAAAAAAACAGACTCTTTTGTTGATTATATGGCAAGTAATATGCTTTCTTTTCTATGGGATATCGGCCTGGAGATCGGTCACAGCAGCAGGTCTATAAGCGACTGTTTCACCAGCGCAGGTCAGGATATCGAGTCGCTTACCGCTTTAATGGAATCCCGTCCTATTGCAGGCAACAGAAAAATATACTCCAACTTTTCTAAAGCCTTAAGTAAATATCTTGCAAAAAGAGGAGTGAATCGTTTTTTATTTCACAATATTAATAATAGAAAAGCTTCAGACACCAAAAATATCCATTCGATATTTATTTCAGAGCCTGATATCAAAGAGAGCCCGGGTGGGCTACGGGACATGCATTGCGCGCTCTGGGCAACTCGAACCATATTTTCCGCGGGGTCCCTGGAAGAACTTATGTCTAAAAACATTATTGATGCGCACGAATATGATTTATTGAAGAATTCAATAGATCTGATTTTAAAAATTCGCAATGCCCTGCATATATGTTCCGGTAAAAAAAACGATATGCTTGCTCATGAGATGCAAAATAAAGTAACCGAGATGTTAGGCTATGACTCAAGTGAAGAACGATCAGGAGTCGAAGACTTTATGCGAGACTTTTATTCAGCTGCGTACAATATCCATAATTTATCAAATATTTTAATTCATCGCTGTCTGGGATATCCAAAAAAAAACAAATCTATTTATAATTTGTTTCGCCTGAAAGAGCTTGGAAAAGGATTTATACAATATAAAGATGAAATTTCTCTGAAAGAATTTAATGAGACTGTTTTTGTTGAGAACCCGCATCTTCTATTTGATGTTTTTCTCTTCTCTCAGCAGTTTGATTTGAAACTCAGTGAGAACTTAAAAAGGATCATTAGAAAGAATTTACACATGCTCAAAGATGTTGAATGGAACAGCCGCGACTTAAATGAATTTTTTATCAATCTTTTAAGAGCAAAAAACTCCTTTAAAATATTTCGGGCAATGCATGAGGTTGATGTTTTGGGATTGTTTTTACCGGAGTTTAAGAAATGCAAATTTCAAATTCATAATGATTTCTTTCATATGTACACTGTTGACGAGCATTGCTTCCAATCTGTGGAAAAGCTGGAAAATTTATACTGTAGCGCGGAAAAGGAATTAGCTGAAATTGCGTCAGTCTATCAATTCATTGCAAAACCGGAAATCTTAAAGCTTTCTCTTCTTTTACATGATATTGGAAAAGCCGAAGGGCAGGACCATATTCAAACCGGGCTTCTTTACATTGATAAGATTGCTAAGCGACTTGATTTAAAAAAAACCGATTGTGAAATATTAAGATTTTTAATGAAAAATCATCTCTTAATGAACCATGTTGCTCAACGGCGTGATTTGTCTGACAAAAATACTATTTCGGAATTTGCTAATAATTTTAATAATATTGAATTATTAAAAATGCTTTACATACATACCTGTACCGATCTTATGGCTGTTTCCGTGGGAATGTGGACCGAATGGAAAGGGGCCTTATTGTGGGAACTTTACCATAAAACATACGAACATTTAATGGTGGATAATTCTGTAAGTCTGGCCGAAAAGGAGGTTGCGGACAACTGTAAACAGGAAGTTTTATCTAAACTATGCGATGAAAATATTGATAAAGAGCATCTGAATTACTTCCTTAATAATATGCCCATAAAATATTTCGCGTCTCTTAACTCGTATAAAATAATAAAGCATATTAAATTAGTAACTCAATTGGACCAAAAAAATGCAGCTGCAGATTATTTCCAGAACGAAAAATTTGGCTTTTTGGAATTATCAGTATGCACAAGAGGAAAAGTTGGGACGTTAGCCAAAATCACCGGTATATTAAGTGCCAGATCACTTAATATACATAGTGCCCATGTTCACTCCGGGAAAGACGGTCTTGCTATTAACACATTGGATGTTACTCAATCAAAAAATACTCGTTTTGAGAAAACAGAGCTTATTGAAAAAATATCAAATGACTTGGAAGATGTTTTATCCCTTAAAAAAGATGTCTCTGATATTATAAAAAGTAAACGATTGGATATCAGTAGCAAACAAAAAGGAGATAAACTAATTCCAACTATTGTTTCAGTGGATAATGAAGCTTCAGAGCATTATACGGTTATTGAAATTATCTTTCAGGACAAAATTGGTTCGCTTTATCTATTAACAAAAACGTTCTCCGATTTAAGAATTAATATAGTTAACGCGAAAATTTCTACAGAAGGCAAAAGAGGGTTAGATGTCTTTTACGTTGCAGACTTAAAAGGAGCTAAAGTGGTAGATGAAAAAAAAATAGAGACCATCAAATCGTTTTTAGAGAAAAGTCTGGAATAAATCTCGTTGATATCTTCCCGAAATTATGCTAATTATATTTATTCCAATAAAAAAGGTCACCCCCCCCATTGAACGAATTTTTTACACAAAAGTTAGCCTTTGAACATAATCACCACTCAAAAAAACTTTTCGGAGTCAAAGATCAACACTTAATTCTCATCGAAAAAAAATTCGGGGTAAGGGTAACAACCGGAAAAGATTGTATTTTAATCAAAGGGGATGAGGGGAATGTATCGAAAGTATATCGGCTTCTACAAAATCTGCTTGATTTATTGACAAAAGATTTTATTTTTAGAAGCCGGGATTTTAAATTTATTCTCAGCCTGTGGGAAGAAAATGATAATCCGGATATAAAAAAGATATTTTCAGAGCGTATTGAAATAGCTTCTGTAAAAGGATATATAACACCAAGGAGCATAGTTCAGTATGAATACATTTATGCTATAGATAATTTTGATGTTGTTATTGGGATCGGCCCTGCAGGAACGGGGAAAACATACCTGGCTATGGCAAAAGCAGTTTCGGCGTTACAGAAAAAGAAATTTGGTCGGATTGTTCTGGTGAGGCCCGCTGTTGAAGCAGGGGAAAAACTTGGTTATCTGCCCGGAGATATTTTTGAAAAAGTTAACCCATACTTGAGACCTCTTTATGACGCGCTCTACGATATGGTAGGTATGGAGCAGGCACGGCAGATGGTTGAAAACGGCATAGTGGAAATTGCTCCATTAGCCTTTATGAGAGGTAGAACGTTAAATGATTCCTTTATTATTCTGGACGAGGCCCAGAACTCCACTCCGGAACAAATGAAAATGTTTTTGACCAGGTTAGGGTTTAACTCTAAAGTAGTTATCACAGGAGATATTACTCAAATCGATTTGCCAGGTCATCAGAAATCCGGATTGGTCGAAACGCAACATATTCTTAAGGGAATTAAAGACATTGAATTTATTCATTTCAGCGAACGGGATGTTGTAAGAAATGATATTGTAAAAACGGTAATCAAAGCTTATGAAAAATATGAAGAAAAAAAATATTGCTAAAGTCCATTTTGCGAAAAAAAATATCTCAAAAACTCCTCTGAAAGAGGCGGCATTCCCAAATAAAAATTACCTTTCTTTTTTCTTGCAGGGGCTTTTCATTCTTACATTTCTGGTAATCGTCAGTTATGTTCTGGCTCCATCGTTTCCAGCACAATTACGCAGCGTGGTGATCGGCGATATCGCGTCTAAAGACATCAAGGCTACTGAAAACTATCTGGTTGAAGATAAAATTTCAACAAAAAAAAACAGAAGTGAGGCCATCCAGAACTCTTTACACGTTTATGACTACAATCCGAATATAATTACTAAAATTAATAAAAGAATATCATTTGCGTTTTCTATAATACAGAAGCTGTATACGGAACCATATCCGGATATTTATAAGAAATTTAACGAAGTTAATGAATTCTTATCTGTTTCAAACGAAGTACTCTTGGCAGAGGAAAGAGATTCTTTTCGAAAGCTTAAAGATGAAATTGATAAACAATTTTTTTCGATTGAAGGCAATAGTTTTTTTTCGGAAAAAGTTGCTGCGTTTAAAACCGCTATTGAAGTCGACCTATCGGGAAAATCCCTGAAAACCCTGAAATGGCATCACTACAACCCTGAAATAGTTAAACAGATTCAATCTTTATTGAATTCTGTTTTGGTTAGAGGGGTGGTGGGCAGCAAGAAGACTCTAAGTCTAAAAAACAAAAAAGGAATTTTAATCAGGGATATAAACTCTGGCAATGAACATGTTCAAAAAAATCTGTTTGAGATTAAAGATGTCAGGGAAGCGGAGGCTTACCTGGCCCAGGAGATTAAACAGGTAGTCAATAAAGATCATAAAGCGCTTGAGCGGGTGATCCTTCTCATTTGTAAAAAATTTATCCAACCTAACCTGACTTTTAATAGCAGTGAAACAGAACTCAGGAAGAAAGTTGCGGCTGAGGAGGTTAAACCTGTTTTTTCTCAAATAAAAAAAGGGGAAATGATTGTCCGGGAAGGAGAAAAGATTTCACAGGAGCATTTGATCAAGCTAGGCGGCCTTTCATCAAAAAGGAATTTTCGTAGTGCCGCGATATCTACCGCCGGTATTTTTATTTTTGTTTCATTAGCAGGTTTTTTGTTTTGGTCTTACCTGAAAAGATTTAAATCAATTATAGCTGATAAAAAAAGTAATATTATTCTTATGTCTGTAATTCTTTTGTGCAACATGATTATCTGCAAATTATTCATCAGTATTTCTCACGCATTATCAGATTATACTGGCTTAATCGAAACGCAATCCTATTATTATGCCGTGCCCTTTGCGGCAGGGCCAATGTTAGTTGCCATATTATTTGGAGTAGATATCGGTGTCATTTTTTCTATAATAACTTTTATTTTTACCGGGATAATGCTGGGAGGAAACACATATTATACCCTGTTTGCACTAACAGGAAGCTTATGCGTTGTTTTCAGGGAGAGCCAGTATCTGGGACGCTTATCAATTTTAGGGGCAGGATTTTTGATAAGTCTGGTTAATGTGATCACAATAATAACAATACACTTAATCAGCGCGTCTTCTTTTTCTATTCAATTTGTCTCAGATATTGGCTTGGGGTTTATTGGTGGAATTATGGCAGCTACCGTTGTATCTTCTTTATTGCCACTGCTGGAGTATTTTTTTGGTGTTACTTCAGATATGAAATTATTGGAACTTTCCAACCTCAACAATGACCTGCTCCGAGAAATGCTTATCCACGCCCCCGGGACTTACCAGCATAGTATGGTTGTAGGCAGCTTGGCGGAAGAAGCCGCGAAATCAGTAAATGCCAACTATCTCCTTGCCCGCGTAGGTTCTTATTATCACGACATAGGTAAAACAACAAAATCGGAATATTTTATAGAAAACCTTATGGGAGGTATTAATAAACATGACAAGTTAAACCCGAACATGAGTAGCTTAATTATTACATCCCATATTAAGGATGGCGTTGATTTGGCAAAAAAACATAAGTTGCAGCCCGGATTGGTGGATTTCATTTTAGAACATCACGGAACAGACCTCATTCGATATTTTTATAACAAGGCAAAAGGAAATGAAGCTCCGGAACTCCATTCAATCAAAGAAGACCATTTCAGATATCCAGGCCCCAAACCCCAATCCAAGGAGACGGCTATAGTTATGTTAGCCGATTCTGTGGAAGCAGCCTCACGGGCGTTAACTGATCCTACTCCATCGCGTTTACAGGGACTGGTGGAAAAAATTATTAATGAGAAATTTATTGACGGACAATTGGACGAGTGCAATTTAACTTTAAAAGACCTTCATGACATAACAAAATGTTTTGTTCGCATCTTAAACGGAATGTTTCATTCGAGAGTTGATTATCCGGATAAAATTCCTTCTATTGATCTTAAAGATAAAAGGAGTGTCTTTGTTGAAGATACTAATATCGAATCAGCAGAAGAAAGTGAAGTTAAACTGTTCGAGAATAAAAAAAGAAATTTACAAAATATTAGAAGACTTGGATTGCCATAACTCTGAACTCAGCATTCTCTTTACTTCTGATAACCATATCAAAGAGCTCAATAAGACATATCGAAAAAAAAACAGACCAACCGATGTTTTGGCTTTCTCTCAAAATGAGGGAAGCTCTATCGTGATTAATACAAGTATTTTAGGAGACGTTGTGATCTCTGTAGATACGGCAAAGAGACAGGCGGACAAACTTGGACATTCTGTCACAGAAGAAATATTAATACTGTTAATTCATGGAATACTACATCTTTTAGGTTTCGACCATGCAAAATCAAAAAAAGACGCCTTGAAAATGCAATCCAAAGAAAAAGAACTTTTAGCTCTTGTCAGGTGTTAGATTTTAAGTAGCTGGGATTAGATAACTGAGAAAGTACACCCATTACCAATGACCAATAATCATTGACGAACATATGAAAAACGTCTGGGCTCCATGGAGAATAGAATATATCCTCGGTGAAAAACCGGATTATTGTATCTTTTGCCATGCTCTTGATCAAAAAAATGATGCAAAAACATACATCCTGTACCGTGGAAAACATTCGTTTATTATTCTGAATGCCTTTCCATACAATAATGGCCATCTCATGGTTGCCCCTTACCAACATCAGTCATGCCCGACAAAGTTAGATCAAGAAACTGCGTTAGAAATCCACCGCCTGACCCAGGAAAGCATCCGTATTTTGCGATCTGTCTTAAAAGCGGAAGGGTTTAATATAGGTATGAATTTGGGTAAAGTGGCGGGAGCCGGTGTGGAAGACCATGTACACACTCACATTGTCCCACGCTGGAATGGGGACACCAATTTTATGCCTGTTTTAGGCGATACCAAAGTTTTTCCGGAATATCTTAAAGCCAGTTACGATAAACTTCTTCCCAAGTTTGAAGCAATTACAGACTTGGGGTCTTGACATATTATTTATCTGGAGTTACATTATAACAAAAGGAGAGGTTAAGAAAATGGTTACTCCTATTTCAAATAAAGCCCTGTCACAAAACGTTTTACGAAACATTGGCAATGCCAAATCAAAGTTGGCCAGTTCTGTCAGCAGGCTTACTTCGGGAAACCGTATTTTAAAAGCATCCGATGATGCTACCGGTTTGTCTATATCCTCTCGCCTGAATTCGGACATACGCGCTTTGCAAAAGGGTGTGGAGAATATTTCTCAGGGGATTAGTCTGACAAATGTTGCTGAAGGCGGACTGCAAAGTATTTCCAGCATCCTGTCGGAAGCTAAAGCGCTTGCAGTTCAAGCGTCCACAGGGACTTTGAGTGACAACCAGCGATCTGCCATCCAGAATCAATTCAATTCTCTAATGAGTGAGGTGGATAGAATAGTAGATGGAACTGAATTCAACGGAAATAAACTACTGGATGGGACCTTAAGCGAAGACGCGTCGGAATTGAACATTCAGGTCGGTACAGAAAATAACAGTTCTTCAAAAGTTAATCTTAACGTGATTCAAGATGTCGGAACTGAATCTCTTGGGATAAAAGATTTGGATATATCGAGTCAATCTTCCGCCCAGAATGCTATTGGGGGTATAGATAGCGCGATTCAGAATGTCGTTGATGTTCGTGGAAGTATTGGTTCTGTTCAAACGAGGCTCACCAGCGTTGCCGGCACACAAAAAAATGTGATAGAGCAACTTACAAGCGCGTCTTCTGAAATTACGGACGCTGATTTTGCAAAAGAAATCTCTCGCTTGAGGGAAAGCGAAGTTCAATTGAATGCCTCTTTACAGGCATTACAACAGTCCCAGTTTTCGTCAAAAAATATTGGTTCCCTTCTGAACATCAGGACTTAATCCTGGATTTTACACTTTCTGCAATATTTTTTAAAGGAATTTCGTCCTGCTGAGATGTTTTCATGTTTCTCAAAATCAATTTTTCATTTTTTAATTCATTCTCACCGATAATTAAAACAAAATCCGCTCCCGACCGGTCAGCTTTTCGCATTTGACTTTTCAAACTGCCCTGATTGCTGCTCCAATCAGATGGAACAGCAGCCATTCTTAACTCATTTAATAATTGAAATGCCGTCTCCTTTGCCGTGTTTCCCAGAGAGACAATGAACACCTTTGGCTTGAAAGCAAATTTTTCCTGGTCCTGCATCAAAGAAATAATTCTCTCAACTCCCATGGCAAATCCAACAGCAGGAGTTTGAGGTCCTCCGAATTCTTTCACAAGTCCGTCGTAGCGTCCGCCACCCGCGACCGCGTTTTGTGCTCCCAGACCTGAAGCCAAAACTTCAAAAGCTGTTCGGGAATAATAGTCAAGTCCCCTTACGAGTTTAGGATTTATCTTAAAACAAGTTCCAAGTTTGCTGAGAAGATCTTGCACTTGATCAAAATTAGTTTTACAAATATCACAGCGGGATTGGTCTATAGTTGGCGCCTCATTGACAATTTCAATGCATCCTTTGTTTTTACAATCTAAAATTCTTAATGGATTCTTAACATGTCGCTGATTACAATTTTGGCATAAAGCATCCAGCCTTGATTCAAAGAATTTTTGTAATTTATTTTTATAAACAGGTCTGCAATCCGGGCAGCCAATGTTGTTTAAGTTAAGCTCCAGGTTTGACAGGCCAATTCTGTTTAAAAGTTCTAATAAAATAAAAATAACTTCCGCGTCAATAGAGGGATCTTCAGATCCAAATGCCTCAACACCTATTTGATAAAACTGACGGAACCTGCCTGACTGGGGGCGCTCAAAACGAAACATCGGGCCTGAATAGAATAATTTAACCACAGAAGGGGGATTATACATCTGATGTTCCACAAAGGCCCTTACAATAGAAGCAGTTCCTTCAGGGCGGAGAGTTATACTTTCATCACCTTTATCTTTAAAAGTGTACATTTCCTTTTCTACAATATCAGTATCTTCCCCAATGCTGCGGGAAAAGACAGCAGTTTTTTCAAAAACAGGGACCCTGATTTCATAATAGCAAAATGTTTCAAATAGCTCTTTCGCTGTTTTTTCAAGAAAATGCCATTTCCCTATATCCTTAGGGAGGATATCTTTTACACCTTTAATCGCCTGATATTTCATAATTAAAGAATTTTAGACAGGATAACGGGATAAATAAGATGGCAAGCGAAGGGCCCGCCTTTTTACTCCAAAAAATAAATCCAGTCCATACTGTCAAAAAAGTTTCTAAATTGAGTTATTCAAAATACTTTTCCAATAATGGCAGAATCTCACCGGCTTTTCCAAGGTAAGAATCATCTACCATATCGGAAATAGGAGTTTCTTCCGCGTTTATTTCAATCACGAATGCACCGGTATTTTTAGCTATTCCCGGAAGCGATGCCGCGGGTTGTACTACGGCCGATGTTCCTACCACCATCATCAAATCACAGTTTTCTGCCGCTTGATATGACGATTGAATGGCTTCTACAGGAAGTGACTCGCCAAACCAGACTATATGCGGCCTCAGCATTGCCCCGCATTCACAGACCGGCGGGATCTTTTTTAAAGGACTTTCAAGGTTTTCTGTAACTTTCCCTTCTTCTGTACAACGTGTTTTCCAGATATTTCCATGAAGTTCCACATATTTCTTATTGCCCGCTTTTTGATGCAGCCCATCAACATTTTGGGTTATTAATTTAAAGGACGATTTTTTTTGTTCAACCGAGGCTATTACTTTATGGCCGGCGTTAGGATAAAGAGGTTTAATTAAATTTCTTCTCCAGTCATACCATTCCCATACAAGTTTTGGATCGCGCTGAAAAGCAAAAGGGGTAGCCAGTTCTTCAGCCCTGAAATTCCTCCACAACCCTTCCTCTCCTCGAAATGTAGGGACCCCGCTTTCCGCCGATATACCGGCTCCCGTTAGAACAACTACATTATCCGAACTTTCAATGGCTTTTATGGTTTCTTTTGAAATTTTCATTTTTATACGCAAATATATGTATCGTACTCTTATAGAATTGTCAATTGCAGTTTGATTAAAAGGTAAGGGAATAAAGAAAGCAAAGAGAAAGTGGCGAAAAATTAATAATTCGGGAAAGTAAATATCTTTCAGTGAAAAAAAGTAGAAATAGTCTTCTCAGTACTTTATTTCCTGAACGATGATAGCTGACAGCTGAAGTTTAAAGCTTTAACTCAGACAGGGTCTCTTTCACGGCGTCGGCTGAAGCTTTTAAGGCGCGGCTTTCTTCTTCCGAGAGCTTTATCTCAATAATTTCTTCAATTCCATTCGCGCCTAATTTGACAGGGACTCCTACAAAAAGCCCTTCAATGCCATATTCTCCTTCAAGGTAAGCAGCGCAGGGAAGGATTCTCTTTTTATCTTTTATAATCGATTCAGCCATTTGAACAGCTGAAGCTGCGGGAGCATAATAGGCGCTACCTGTTTTCAATAACGCGACAATCTCACCCCCTCCTTTTCTCGTGCGATCTACAATCTTGTCTAGCCGGTCCTTTGGAATCAATTCTTCAATACAAATCCCTGAAACAGTGGAGTAACGCGACAGGGGAACCATAGAATCTCCATGTCCGCCTAAAACCATAGCCTGTGTATCTTCCATGGAGACATTAAGCTCTTTCGCTATAAATGCCCTGAACCGGGTAGAGTCAAGAACTCCGGCCATGCCGATGACGCGGTTTTTTGGAAAACCGCTGACCTGTCTGGCCACGCAGGCCATTATATCTAATGGATTGCTGACTACTATTAAAATAGTGTCAGGGGAATGTTCGATTATCTGTTCAACAACCGACTTTACTATTTTTGCGTTTGTCCCGATCAGATCATCACGGCTCATCCCCGGTTTCCTCGGGATTCCGGCCGTAATTACGACAACATTTGAATTAGCGGTATCTTCATATTTGTTGGTTCCTAAAATTTTTCCGCTGAATTGTTCTACAGGTCCCGATTCTAAAAGATCGAGTCCTTTTCCCTGAGGAATTCCTTCAACTATGTCAACGAGAACCACATCACCCAGTTCTTTATAGGCAGTCAATTGTGCGACTGTAGCCCCAACATGACCGGCCCCGACAACTGTGATTTTATTTTTCATTAGTAGGTACTCCTTTCTCTGATTTCTCAGTGACCTCCACGCAAAAAATAAAACTCACTTTATATCATTCATAAAACGAACAGAGTCATAAGTGAAAGTTATTTTCACTATGCCTGTTGTTTAGCATACCCGAGAGATCCACCAGCTTTTAAAATAGCAATATCCCTTGAGCTTAAAGAATGTGCTACCGGAATGTCAGTACCTTTTGTAATATTTCTTAGTAACAAATTACCATTCAATTGCGAAACATCCAGTTCTAATTCATCTCCCTGGTCCACTTTATCATAATCATTTTCATTCGCGAAGTTTAATGGCAGGATTCCAAAATTGATAAGGTTTGCCAGGTGAATTCTCGCGAAAGATTTTGTCAATACCGCATTTACTCCTAAATACATAGGAGCTAAGGCAGCGTGTTCTCTGCTTGATCCCTGTCCGTAATTGGCGCCTCCCACAACAAATCCGCCACCTGATTCTTTAGCGCGTTTTGGAAAATCAGCGTCAATTGGAGCAAAGACAAATTCAGAAATTGCGGGGACATTGGACCTGAGCGGCAGTATCTTTGCCCCGGCGGGCATGATATGGTCTGTTGTAATGTTATCTTCTACTTTTAGCAGGACTTTTCCGGATATTTTGTCCGATAGTTTATCTTTAATTGGTAAAGGTTGGATATTTGGACCGCGAACGATGTCCACTTTTTTACGGGTCGGAGGTATTATCATATTATCGTTGATATCGAATGTTTTAGGCATTGTAATATTTGGAGATCTATTTCCCAGGGTCCTCGGATCTGTGATTTTCCCTTTAAGTGCGCAGGCCGCTGCCACTTCCGGACTTGCTAAATAGCTCTGGGCACTTTTTGTGCCGCTCCGTCCGAGAAAGTTTCTGTTGAACGTTCTTACAGAAACGGCATTTGTCGACGGCGCCTGCCCCATCCCTATACAGGGGCCGCAGGTGGATTCCATGATTCTTGCTCCTGCCGTTACGAGATCAGAGATAGCGCCGTTTTTCGAAATCATATTGAAAACCTGCTTGGAACCGGGTGAAATAACAAGGCTGACATCGGGATGGACGGTTTTGCCTTTCAGGATTTTAGCAACGGTCATCAGGTCTTTATAAGACGAGTTGGTACAGCTTCCAATGGCAACCTGGTTTACTTTTACACTTTTTAATTCTTTTACTTTACAGACATTATCCGGCAAGTGAGGTTTAGCGATCAGGGGTTCTAAATTGCGAAGGTCTATTTCCACAACTCCATCGTATTCCGCGTTTGTGTCCGCTTCGAGAGCCGCCCAATGTTTTACGCGTTTTTCCGCTGCTAAAAACTGTTTGGTGATTTTGTCGCTGGGAAATACGGATGTAGTCGCTCCTAACTCAGCACCCATGTTTGTTATTGTGGCCCTTTCCGGTACAGACAGATGTTTTACTCCTTCTCCTCCATATTCAAACACTTTCCCAACTCCGCCTTTTACTGTCAGCCGTCTTAACAACTCAAGAATAATATCTTTCGCTGAAACCCAGGGCCTGAGTTTCCCATTTAATTTAACAAGGATGACTTCCGGCATGTTTAAAAAGAAAGGCTGTCCTCCCATGGCAAGAGCTACATCAAGACCGCCCGCGCCCATTGAAAGCATGCCAAGACCTCCCTGAGTGGGAGTATGGCTGTCTGAACCAAGCAATGTTTGTCCGGGTACACCGAATCTCTCAAGATGGACCTGATGGCATATCCCGTTTCCCGGACGGGAAAAATAAATCCCATGTTTTGCAGCGATAGTTTGTAAAAACAGATGATCGTCGGCGTTTTCAAATCCGGTTTGAAGGGTATTGTGGTCTATATAACTTACGGATAGTTTAGTTTTTACGCGCGGAATGCCGAGGGCTTCAAACTGAAGATAAGCCATTGTACCGGTTGCGTCCTGGGTGAGAGTTTGGTCTATCTTGATTGAAACTTTCTCGCCTGCTTTCATTTCTCCGGAGACTAAATGTTTTTTAATGATTTTTTGAGTAATATTTAAACCCATAGCTTGCTTGTCCTTTTCTAAATAGTAGATGAATTATATAATTTATTGATATAAAATGTTTTGGTAGGTTTTTCAAAACAGTAGAATAAAAAAAAATTTTTTTCAAATAATTGAAAGGATTTATTATCATTTGAATGGATATATTTTGTCAAGTACTTTAAAGACAGAAAACCACAAATCTTTCAATGTGGCTTTACCATAGCCAAAAAGAGATGCAAAATCCAAAATTACAAGTAACAAATCCCAAATAAATCTCAAATTACCACGACTACAATAACCAAACAATTTGATTTTGAGATTTATTTGTTATTGCATTTTGAAATTTATTTCTCTTAATTCTATGAAACATTATTTATCTACTATAGTGTTAACTCTATTCCTTGTCCTTCCTTTTGAAAGACCGATCTTAGCCCAGGAGACAAATGTAGAAAAAAATAATCTTAAAGATAAAATCTCCCACCTAACTTTTATCAAAAAAAATATTACCTGGCTCCAAAATGAAATTAAAAGAGTGCAGAAAGACCTGAAAAATGAAATCAGCGACGACCTCAAAAGGGACATACAAAATGATTTGATTAGTCTCAAGCAAAGGTATAGGAAAGCGAAATCAAATTTTTTGGAAACAGCTGCCGGAGTAAGTTTAGAGGCTGCCAGAGACATAGAATCGAAAAAGAGAAATTTAGGGAAAGAGGCCCAGGAACTCATTGCGCCCTTACTGGATACTTTTCACCGGATAAGCGCGCGCCCTCGAATGATTGAAAGTCTGAGATCTGATATAGCCGCATTCAAAGAAAAAATTTCTGTAGTTGAGAAGGCTTTAAAAAGAAGGCTTTAAAAAGTTTTGACTCCATTATGAAATTTGGAGATAGCCTGGAGATTCTGGATGATCTGAAAAAGATAAAGGAGGATACAGAAGGGAGATTACAGGGATTAAAGTTGAATCTTGAGGCTTCTCAAAGGCAGCTTAAACAGGAAACCGTATCAGATAAATCGTTTTTAGAAGCAGCAACAGCAGCAGCACAGGATTTTTTTCGAATTCGTGGCAAGAACCTGATCCTTTCCATAGTAAGTTTTTTTAGCATATGGTGGGTATTGTCAGCTTTGCGAACACGGATTTTTAAATCAGATATTTTCTCAGACCCTTTAGCCTGGGTAAAAAAACCTTTAAAGGCTCTTTATAATCTTATTGCCATATTATTGGCCATTATCGGCACGGTAGTGTGCCTTTATCTATTAAACGACTGGGTACTTCTGACGTTTGTAATATTGTTTTTGTCAGCGGTTGCCTGGACCTCAAGGCAGTGGATACCGAAATTCATGCAGGAGGGAAGAATAATCCTGAACCTGGGAACAGTGAGGGAAAGAGAGCGGATAATCTGGCAGGGTGTACCTTTTCTGGTTCGTGACCTTGGGTTCTACTCCACACTTATAAATGAACAGCTTCAAGGTGGACATATCAAAGTGGCAGCGGCGGAATTTATCGGAATGCACTCTCGTCCGGTAGTGGAAGACGAACCCTGGTTTCCGACAAACCAGGGAGATTGGGTGCTTTTGAGCGATGATACTTATGGAAAAATCCTGATTCAAACACCGGAACAGATAGTGGTTCACGCGGTGCAAACACTTGGTGGAACTCATAAATATTACCCGACTGTGGATTTTCTTGCGCAAAAGCCAAGTAATTTATCCAAAGGATTTTGTTTAGCTCTTGAATTTGGTCTGGATTACGGTGTCCGAACCCGCATTTGTAAAGAAATTCCGGATATATTCTTAAAGGGTATTCAATCACGATTGAGGCATAGAGTTTTAGGTGATGATCCGGATTTTAAAGACCTTAGTGTAGAGTTCCATAGCGCCGGTGAAAGCTCATTAAAGCTATGGGTAAAAGTGGATTGCCCTGGCAGAGTGGCGCATTTATATCTTGATCTCTATAGAGAAATGCAGACCACTCTTGTGGATATCTGCAATGAACATAGTTTCACTATTCCATTTAATCAACTTACAATACATATGCCGGAAAAAAATAAGGATGGGGGCTGAACGACCGGGGATCAGGATAAAGAGAATTTTATGACAACTCAATTCAAAAACTATATCAACGGAAGCTGGGTTGGTGCTTCAAGCGGCAAAACATTTAAAAATATCAACCCAGCGAATACTGACGATATTGTAGGCATTTTCCCTGACTCAAATAAGGAAGATGTAGAAACTGCTGTTAGAGCAGCGGTCTCAGCTTATGACAAATGGCGCTTAACGCCTGCTCCAAAGCGGGGTGAAATTATATCCCGTGCCGGTGAGTTATTGATAGAGCATAAAGATGAGATCGCGAAATTGATGACAAGAGAGATGGGAAAGGTTTTAAAGGAAACGAAAGGGGATATACAGGAAGGGATAGATACCGCAATCTATACGGCAGGGGAGGGGAGAAGGCTTTTTGGAGAAACAACTCCTTCCGAACTGCCCGATAAGTTTTGCATGTCCGTGCGTGTGCCTATCGGAGTGTGTGGCATCATAACACCATGGAATTTTCCAATTGCCATCCCAACCTGGAAGATATTCCCCGCGCTTTTATGCGGAAATACTGTTGTATTTAAACCTGCCCATGATACCCCGGCCTCAGCGGTAAAGTTTGTTGAAATTCTTGAACAGGCAGGGGTTCCAAAAGGAGTAGTAAACCTTGTTCACGGCAGCGGAAAAGATGTTGGGCATTCTATCGTAGAGCATCCGGATATAAATCTGATTTCTTTTACAGGTTCATCTGGTGTAGGAAAAGAAATCGCGTCCCTTGGAGGAGCAGACCTTAAAAGAGTATCTTTAGAGTTGGGCGGGAAAAACGCTCAAATTGTTATGGACGATGCTGATCTTGACCTTGCTGTTGAAGGCGCGCTATGGGGAGCTTTTGGCACAACCGGGCAGAGATGCACTGCCACCAGCAGGCTCATACTCCACAAAAAAATAACGGGGAAATTCATGGATAAATTTGTAAATAGCGCGAAAAGTATTAAAATTGGGAACGGACTTGATCCGGGAACAGAAATGGGTCCTCTTATAAACGCTTCCCAGAGAAAAAGAGTTCATGAATATATTGATATAGGAATAAAAGAAGGAGCGGAACTCATATTAGGAGGATCATTTTATGAAGATGGGGATTGCAAAAAAGGTTTTTTCTACAGTCCAACAATATTCACAAACGTGAAACCGGATATGCGAATTGCCCGGGAAGAAATATTTGGTCCTGTTCTTTCAATAATTGAAGTGGAAAGTTTTGAGGAATCGATTAAGGTTTTAAACAACACCCGGTATGGGTTGTCTTCATCCATCTATACGAATGACGTCAATCGGGCTTTCAAAGCTATAAGAGATATTGAAGCAGGCATAACTTATATTAATGGCCCTACTATTGGCGCCGAGGTTCATCTGCCCTTTGGAGGAATGAAAGACACAGGCAATGGTCACCGGGAAGCGGGAAAAACCGTCCTCGATATCTTCTCTGAATGGAAAGCAGTTTATATAGATTACAGCGGCAAACTGCAAAAAGCACAGATTGATACATAAATAAAAACTTTAGCTCACTTTTTATTATGAAAATTCCTGATATAAAAACAAAAAAACTTCCCGGTCCGAAATCAGCCCGCATCATCAAACAGGATGAACATTATACATCCCCATCCTATACGCGCGATTATCCCTTAGTTGCAAAGCGTGGCAGAGGATTTACTATTGAAGATTACGATGGGAACATTTTTCTTGATTTTACCGCTGGAATTGCTGTTTGCGCCACAGGGCACTGTCATCCGGAGATTGTTAAGGTCATTAAGGACCAGGCGTCCAAACTCATCCATATGTCCGGCACGGATTTTTATTACAAACCTCAGAGCGATTTAGCGAAAAAACTCGCGGAAATAGCGCCGGGCAAATCATCTAAAAAAGTATTTTATACAAATTCAGGCGCGGAATCGGTTGAGGCGGCTTTTAAACTCGCGCGGTACGCGACAGAGCGTCAGCGTATTATTTCTTTCTTAGGGGCCTTTCATGGCAGGACCTTTGGAGCGCTATCTCTTACAGCCAGCAAGGTCAGGCAGATCAAACATTTTGCGCCGCTTGTCCCGGAAGTGCATCATATCCCTTACGGGTACTGCTATCGTTGTCCATACAATCTAAAATATCCATCATGCAAAATATACTGTGTAACTTATATTGAAGAGGAACTTTTTAGGAAAGATATCCCGCCGGAAGAGGTCTGTGCTTTTATTGTGGAGCCGATTCAGGGAGAAGGGGGATATATCGTGCCCCCGCCGGAATATCATCCCATGCTGAAAAAATTGGCAAAAAAATATGGCATTCTTTATATCGCTGATGAAGTGCAGGCCGGTATGGGTAGAACAGGAAAAATGTTTGCCATTGAACACTGGGGTGTGGAGCCGGACATCATATGCCTTGCGAAAGGATTAGCATCGGGACTGCCCTTAGGGGCGATCATTGCAAGATCAAAACTGATGGTTTGGGAAAAAGGGGCCCATGCCAGCACGTTTGGAGGAAATCCAATTTCGTGCAGAGCGTCGATAAAAACAATTGAGCTGCTCCAGAAGAAATACATGAACAACGCCGCTAAAATAGGAACGTACATGATTAACAGGCTGAAAGGCATTCAAGCCAAATCACCGGTTATAGGTGATGTCCGCGGGAAAGGACTTATGGTAGCGGCTGAAATTGTTAAAAATAAAAAAACGAAAACAAAAGCGCCGGAGATAAGGGAAACCATAATTCAGAAGTGCTTTAAAAAAGGGTTGCTCCTTTTAGGTTGTGGCGATACAGCCGTTCGATTCAGCCCATCATTGATCATTACCAAACAAGCGGCAGATAAAGCGCTGGAAATATTCGAAGGGTCGTTGAAAACCATTAAGAAATGATTTTTAATAATTTATTTTCTTCGTGCGCTTCGTGTTCTTCGTGGTAAATTTTATTGTGGTTGCGGCGCCTCGCTGCTTAATAATGTCTAACTAACTTTCCTCAGAATCATGTGGTAAAACTACTTCTAACATTGGATAGCCTGTATTAGTAATTATCGCAGCTTTTTTCTGGGTTTGTATAGTGTGAGTTTCGGCTGCCGGGATTCTTTCGTCGATTTCTAGAGTATCTCCCTTGACGCTATAATATCCTTCTAAATTCGGATCCAGATTTGTGATCGTTGCGCTGTCGATTCCTTCCGGGATATCAAATGTCCCTTCCTCGCCAATTCTCAATTTTCTTATCCTTATAAGCACTTCTAACATAGGACTAGCCAGGTTAGTAACTTTCACAGAACCATGGTGGGTATGGATACGTTGGGTTTCACCCGCCGGGATTTTCCTGCTGGAATTTATTGCAATTCCCTTCATGGAATAAATTCCTTCTGATTCCGGATCCAGGTTTTTGATTGTTAAATCGTCGTGTCCCTGTGGAATGTCATAGAACTCTGTTTCGCCAAGCTTCATCTTTGCCTCCTTTGTTTTTAATATGTTAGAGAAAAATTATCTGATTTAAATCCTTAAAACGGGAATCAATTCTTTAATTCAATATGCCTCATATTGTTTTCCCCCTTTCCGGTAACGCGACAACAAGCTGTCAAACATTTTAAACAAACTGCGAAACCAAAACGGATTCTTCCTCGAATCTAAAAAAATAGTGTAGCACATAAAACTTTCGATTAAAAGCCCGCTGTTTTGATGTTGTTAAAGTTGGGCACGATCCGCTATAATTTAGCTAATTATATGCTGTCATTTGAACTTACAGAAGATCATAAGATAATCCGCGAAACAGTTCGTAAGTTTGCCGAACAAGTGATTGCGCCCGGTATACGCGAGCGAGACGCAAAAGAAGAATTCGATCCAACTCTCCTTCAAAAAATGGCTGATACCGAACTGTTAGGGATATGTTTGCCGCAAAAATATGGCGGCGCAGGTATGGACTATGTTTCTCTCGGCATTGCGTGCGAGGAACTGGAAAGAGTAGACACTGCTGCTCGCGTTATCATGTCCGTTCATGTGGGACTCAACAGTCTTGCCTTGCTGCAATGGGGTACGGAAGAACAGAAAGAAAAATATTTAGCGCGGCAGACAAAAGGAAAACAGGTTGCCGCGTTCGGATTAACAGAGCCGGGGGCAGGATCAGATGTTATCGCTATACAAACAACGGCAAAGAAAGACGGCAAGCATTATATCTTGAACGGTGAAAAGACATGGATTTCCCTTGCGGAGATCGCGGATAATCATTTGATTTTTGCCTATACGGACAAATCAAAAAAACACCATGGAATCAGTGCATTTATAGTTGAAAAAAATTTTGAAGGAGTCACACCCTCAACTTTACACGGCAAATTAGGGGTAAGGGCTGGCAATACTGGTAGTATCGCGTTAAATGATGTAAAAGTTCCTGAAGAAAATATGTTAGGGAAGGAAGGGGAGGGGTTTAAAATTGCAATGTCCGCTCTGGATAACGGAAGATTTACTGTAGCGTCCGGCTCCGTTGGTGTTATCCAGGCGTGTCTTAATGAATCGGTTAAATACGCCAATACAAGAAAAACTTTTGGTAAAAAAATTGGTGAGCATCAACTTGTACAGAGCATGATTGCAAAAATGTCCTCGTCTGCAGACATTGGAAGATTACTCTACTACAAAGCCGGGTGGATGAAGAACCAGGGAATGCGGAATACCCGTGAGACAGCCCTGGCAAAATGGATTAATACCGAAGCGGCCTGGCGCTCGGCAGACGATGCCGTTCAGATACACGGCGCGTATGGATACAGCAATGAATTTCCATTGGAAAGATATCTCAGGAACAGCCGCGGTTCTGTGATTTACGAAGGATCAAAAGAAATTCAGCAAATTATCCAGGCGGAATACGCTTTAGGATACCGTAAAGATAAAGACCTCCGCTGTACTCTCCCAAAATGGCCGTTTGAAGATGATTGAGAAACATGATTTTAATCATGATAACTGCAGTCTTTAAATAGCCATTTCCAAGTTTACACATCATAAACCAAAAGCATTTTTAGCGTGCATTCCAAATTTTTTCTGAACCATAAAACGCGTGATTCTTTTCTTTAAAGAAAATTTAGCATTTTCACTTTCATCTTCTGCGACTAAATAAATTTCATCTATATTCGTTTGCAACTCATGCAACTCTTTTTTCAAGTCTTCAACCCGGTTTTTAGTTTCTCTAATGGAATCAGAAAAATCTCCTAAAGTATTAATTTCGTCCCGGATATAATTTGTGGTATTAAAAAAATCATCCATTTCTATGGAAGATGAATCTACATTTATTTTGCTTACCATATTTTCAACAGCATCAAGAACATGAAGTATTTTCTGCTTTTTCTTCAAACATCGCTCTGTTGCTGTAATACATTTTTTACCGAAGTAATCCAGTTGAAATTCTGCTTTCTTAATTAGCTGTTCAATCTTCTTTTCGGGTGTTTTTGTTGAAAATAATTTATCTGAATGGATGTTTTTGGCACATCCTGAAAAGATAATTGAAATAATGAGCGTTATAATAAACCGGAATAGTGTATTTGTTTTTTCTGTCATCGCATATTCCATTTGAGTTAAAACTCCATCATTATCAAAAAATTAATTTCATGCTTTGGAAACTTTTAACCTTTAATAGAGCAATAATTTTGCCAAAACATTGTTTTTACTCAATAATTAAACCAGAGGCTGAATTTATTGAGATTCTTTAAAATAACCCTAAAAAACAAAAAGAATATCCTATCTACTTATCTTTACGGTCATTTTTTCCGGGATATTTAATGATTTTTATTGCCGAAATATCAGCGAGGTGTCTAATCTTTTTAACGGTGTCTACAATAGTTTTCAGTGGGGCAAGAGGGTGAATGTGAAAGATTAAGAAGGGAGGAAATAAGTTTTTTAGGGAGCTAAAAGTGTTTTTTTAGTTATTTTCTTGCTTCTTCAATCCGCTTTTTAGCGATTTTTTTCGCAACCAAATTAGCGGGTGAATTTTCTTTTTTTGATTTTTTTAATATGTCCAATATAGTGTTATGAATATTTTCCACTTTATCGTGAACATACTCTCTGTTGTAACCTATAACTTCTGAGTAGCAGTTGATCAGTCCGCCCGCGTTTATCACAAAATCCGGCGCGTAGATAATCCCTTTTTCCATTACCATTCTCCCGTGGACGTTTTCTTCAGCAAGCTGATTATTGGCTCCTCCCGCTATAATGGAGCATTTTAATCTGCTTAATGTGTTGTCGTTCACCGTTGCGCCAAGCGCGCATGGCGAATAGATATCCATTTCTGTATCATAAACTTCATCTAAACCTACTGACTTCACATTATATTTTTTAACCACTTCCTTTACTTTTTCTTCATCAATATCGCTTATGAAAACCTTTGCATTTTCTTTAACAAGCCATTCAACGAGGTGCATGCCGACGTATCCCACTCCCTGGACAACAATTACTTTGTTTTCAAGGCTATTTTTCCCGTAACATAGTTTTGCGCATGCCTTCATTCCCATGTAAACACCATGAGCGGTTTTAGAAGAAGGGTCCCCGCCACCCCCTGACGATTCCGGTAAACAGGTAACATGATTCGTTTCCATTTTTATATATTTCATGTCATTTGATGAAGTCCCTACATCTTTGGCAGTTATGTATTTCCCATTGAGACTTTCAATAAACTGCCCAAACCTGCGGAACAATTCCGGTGACTTGTTTTTTATTGAATTATCAATAATCACAGCTTTTCCACCGCCAAGGTTTAATCCTGCGATAGATGCTTTATAAGTCATTGCTTTGGATAACTTTAATGCGTCCCGGGTGCCTTCCAACCCATTTTTATAATGCCACATCCTGACGCCACCGAGGCTCGGACCAAGAACGGTATTGTGAACAGCGATAATTGCCTTTAAACCTGTTTGGTTGTCCTCGCAAAAAACGACCTCTTCATGCTCGTTTTCCGGCATTTTATTTATTATTGAATTCTCAAAAAAAGATCTGTTTTTTTCTTCTCGCATTTCATCCATCCTGAAAAAGTTAAGCTCTATTAATAATTATAATCCCTATTTTAATTTATAGATATGTATAACAAAATTAAAGATGTTACAATTATATTATTATTCTGTAAAAGCTTGTTTCTTTTTAGACACTGTTTAGTTGCAGTTTAGTCGTTTTTTGTTTTTTGCCTTTTACAACGACTTATGCAAGGCTTGGTTTTTCCTTTTACTGCAACTTATGCAAGGCTGAGTTCTTTCTTTTTTAGCCCTTTAGAAGGAGGATTATTATAAATGATTCGACATATTGTGTTTTTTAAATTCAAACCAGAGATAACTGAGGAGCAAAAAAATAAACTCGTGGAAGATCTTAAAACATTAAAGAAAAAAATACCTTTAATACAGCGGCTGGAGGTGGAATTTGATATTGGCAAAAAACCAAATTCATTTGATCTGGCGCTGAATACGGATTTTAAAAGATGGGAAGACGTGGAAAAATACAGTATTCACCCTGATCATGTTACTGTTGTAGAATTCATCAAACAGATTTGTGAGGATGTTTGCAAAGTTGATTATGAGGTTACTGATTAATGATTTCAAACACCTCGCCAGGAAATACCAATGGATGTGCCGAGGATAATCAGTATCAGCAGACGTGGTGATATCCCCGCATTTCATACCCCATGGTTGATAAATAGACTAGGAGATGGATATTGTCATTTTCAGACCCCTTACGGAGGAAAAATTCGAGAGGTTTCCTTAAAACCTGAAGATTGCGATGGCCTGGTATTTTGGACTCGAAATCCTTTTCCTCTGTTTAATTACATTAATGAACTGAAAGATCACGGGTATTGTTTTTATTTCCATTTTACAATTACCGGCTATCCAAATCCTATAGAATCACACACGCCTCCTCTCTTAAAGTCAATCGAACGATTTATAAACCTGTCGGAAAAAATAGGGCCTGAAGCTGTTCACTGGCGATATGATCCTGTTATCCTGAGCAGTCTAACTTCGGAAGCCTTTCACATCGAGAATTTTTCTTTTATAGCGGATAAACTCAAAAGAAGTACAGGGATATGCACTATTTCTTTTATCCAGTTTTATGAAAAATCGAGTGGTAATTTTAAAAAAATCACCGAACAGCATGGAGTCCAGTTTGACAATCCTTCTAAGGAAAAAAAGGTGAAATTGGCAAAAACTTTGAGAGAAACAGCGGCGAAAAATGGAATAAAGCTCAGGAGTTGTTGTGACAATTCTTTATTGTCCGCGGGCATTCCAAAAGGAAGCTGCATTGGTCCTGAATATCTTTCACTTTTAAAAACTGATTCCTCTGATAACTGGAAAAAGAAACCCACAAGAAAAGAGTGTGCCTGTTTCGAATCGGTTGATATAGGGACTTATGAAACCTGTACTTTCGGCTGTTGTTACTGCTATGCCACGCGCAGCAGAGAATCCGCGTTAAAACATCTCAATAATTATGATAAAAGCGACTCCATCCTTGTAAGGCCAAAAAGATTTAACAATAAAAATTTACGATTGACGAATGAAAAAAAATAATTTAGCTTCTTCATTTCTTCGAGATTACTCAAGATTGAAAAATTAAATCATGAAGCCATCTTGAGGTAATCGTGAGGCAAAATCCAGTATTTAAGGTGATCTCTGGATTCCCGCTAAAATCAAAACATTAAAAATATCATCAAAGTTAATACTTCGATTGCCTCATTGATAAATCCAAAATGGTCGCCGGTAATCTTTCCAAATGATTTTAACAATAATTGATAAAAGATGGTTGTAAAAATAGCAATTACAATTAAACCTGTTAAGCCTATAATATCAAATAGATAGATTGAGATTAAGCAAGGCAGGATCGTTGACAGCATGAAATGTTTTTCTTTCATCTCTTTCTGAAATTTGCTCCCCAGCCCGCTATGTTTCATCTGGCTGCTGAAAAAAATTGCCAGCACCATGGTCCACCGGCTTGCCATTGGGAAGATGATTAGAGCGTAGATCTTTAAACTTTGATCGATAAAAGCTATTGAATTATATTTTAATAAAATAAGAAAGATTACCGATATGGCCCCCATCGCTCCTATCCGGCTGTCTTTCATGACCTTCAGTTTTTCTTTCGGGGATTTTACACATCCCAGCCCATCAAATGTATCGGCAAAACCATCGATATGAAGACCCCGGGTAACCAGGGCTAAGAAAGCAACCTGGATAATAGCGGTAATATCAATCGGTAGAAATGGAGAAAGGCAGTATTCCAACCCTGCCAGTCCTATCCCGAGAGTTAGGCCGACTAAAGGGAAGTAGATGGTCGACTCTGCCAACAATTCCTGGCGAAAACTTTTTACTTTTAAAGGAAGTATTGTAAGAAACTGAAAAGCAATAATGATTTTATCCATCAGGTTCCTTTGACTGTTACAGGTTGAAAAAGAGTCATTACGGTATCAGAGAGATGAGTTGTTATCAAGAAAATTGGATATGCCAATTTTTGAAGTTCCCTGCAGCAAGCCGCGACTACGTTCGCTAAAAACTTTCAAAATTTTGATTGGAATTTATTGATATTGCCGTGCCATAATATCAGCGAATTAATGTTCGCTACTTTGTAAAGCAAATTATGGAGAAAAGTTATTATGTCTGAACAAGTCATGACCTGTCCGTATTGTAATAAAGAAATTCCTCTTTCTGAAGCCATTTCCCATGAAATGCGGGAAAAGTTGCAAAAAGAATTTGAGGACCAGTCTAAAAAGAAAGAACAGCAGCTATTTAAAATGGAGCAATCCCTTTTGCTGAAAGAAAAAGAACTCGAAATTTCAAAAAAAACGCTTAATGAACAGGTTGCGGAAAAGGTAAAACTTGAAAAAGAAAAAATAGAAAGGGATGCGAAACAGAATGCGAAAGAATCTGTTAATGTAGAATTAAAAGACCTTCGCGAAGAGATAGAAGAGAAGGAAAAAAGATTACAGGAATCCCAAAAAGCTGAACTGGAACTTAGGAAAAGTAGACGGATACTTGAAGAGGATAAAAAAAACTTTGAGTTGGAAATGACTAGAAAACTTGATGAAGAAAGAAAGAAGATTCAAGATGAAGCCCTGAAGAAGGTTTCTGAGGACCACAGATTCATAGATTTGCAAAAAGAAAAAAAGATAAGTGATTTAAATAAGAAGATTGAAGACTTAAAAAGAACAGTAGAACAGGGGTCGCAGCAAACCCAGGGGGAAGTTTTAGAGCTTGAGATTGAGGACATTTTGAAATCAAACTTTCCCCTGGATCAAATTGAGCCAGTACCAAAAGGCATAAGGGGCGCGGATATCCTGCAAAAAGTTCATAATCAATCAGGCCATTATTCAGGAACAATTATCTGGGAGTCGAAACGCACCAAGGCATGGGGTAACGGCTGGATCGAAAAACTGAAAGATGATCAGAGGGAAGTCAAAGCGGAAATAGCGGTCTTAATGTCAACAAGCATGCCAAAAGAGATAAAAAACTTTGCCCATTTGAAGGGCGTTTGGATTACCGATCATGCTTCAATGGTCGGCCTTGCTACCGCGTTACGGCTTAGTCTTATTCAAGTCGCAAACACTAAAATAGCAGCGGTCGGTAAAAATGAAAAGATGGAAGTATTATACAGCTACCTGTCAGGTACGGAATTTAAACAAAAAATTGAAGCAATTGTTGGAACTTTTTCATCTATGAAGCAGGATTTAGACCAGGAAAAAAGAGCGATGACAAGGATATGGTCGAAAAGAGAAAAGCAAATTGAAAGAGTCGTTCATAACATCAGCGGGATGTATGGAGATATGCAGGGAATAATAGGAGCTTCGTTGCCTCAAATTAAAAGTCTGGAATTAAAAAAATTGTCTGAAGGAGACAATTTGGACCAGGCCGGTGCTAACGACAAACCGGAGGGAGAAGATTAAAAAACCAGAAAAAATAAAAGTATTATTTTTGTGCACGGGAAACTCCTGCAGAAGTCAGATGGCAGAAGGATGGGCGCGGTTTCTGAAGAGTAATGAAATCGAATCCTATTCGGCAGGCATTGAAGCTAATGGCTTAAACCCTGATGCAGTCAAGGTTATGGCCGAAGCGGGTGTTGATATTTCACGCCAGAAATCTACAGAGGTGGATGAACTAAAAGAGGTTCAATTTGACTTCGTTATTACACTTTGTAGCCATGCGAACGAACATTGCCCGCTATTTCCCGGAAAAACAAAAACAGTCCACGTTGGGTTTGATGACCCGCCGAAACTGGCAGCAAATTCTAAAACAGAAGAAGAAGCACTTAACCATTACCGAAAAATACGTGATGAAATCAAAGCTTTTGTCGAGCGACTTCCCGCAGTTTTGCCACGGAATTAGCAAATAAATTAAAAAAAATTAAACTCTTTTCACAGAAAATTCCCGGCGGTCTCACTCTAAACCATACAAGTACAGGGCTTGTATAATAAACATTGTTCCAGTATTATTATATGTTTATTCTGCTAATGCCGAACGGAAGAAAGAACAAGGTTTTGTTTTTAAGAAACACTATATAAACGAAAAATTATGATAAATTTACCGAGAAGAACAAGCATTATCGCGACGATCGGAACGGTCACAGAATCAGCAGAGATGCTGGAAAAATTGATGAAGGCAGGAATGAATATAGCCCGCATCAATATGTCTCACGCGAAACACGATCAGGTACGGAAAGTTGTCACGAATATCCGGGAAACCAGCCAGCGTCGTAACTACGCGGCAGGCATTTTGATGGATGTCCAGGGACCTGCTATCCGCACGGGTGAATTGCAGGAAGCAATGCATCTTAAACCGGGTGAACGAGTTGCTCTAACAGTAAGAGGTGAAACTTCTGACGAACACCGTTCAGTCCATGTGAATTATGATCATCTCGTAGATGATCTAAAGGTCGGAGACACAGTCCTCATAGATAACGGAGAAATCCACTTGAAGGTATATGCAAAACACCGAAACCAGTTGCATTGTGAAGTGATTACGGATGGTGTGCTTGGAAGCCGTCGTCACATTAATCTACCCGGTGTGCGGGTTAATCTACCAGCGCTTACGGACAAGGACCTAAAGGATATTGACCTGGGGATTGATCTGGGTGTGGATTTCTTTGCCATGTCTTTTGTGCGCGAGGCCAGTGACATACTTAAATTAAAAGGAATTCTTGATTATAGAAAAGCTCCGCAAAAAATTATTGCCAAACTCGAAGATCAGCAGGGAATTTCCAATCTTGATGAAATCATTGAAGTCGCGGATGCAGTGATGGTAGCTCGCGGTGATTTAGGTATTGAGTGCCCTTACGAAGAACTGCCAATTATCCAGCGGCGTATGGTGAAAAAATGTATCAGCAAGGGGCGACCGGTTATTGTTGCCACGCATATGCTGGAATCCATGATTGAAAACCCGTCACCAACACGGGCAGAAATTACAGACGTTGCAAACGCGGTTTTTGAACAAGCGGATGCCATTATGCTGTCGGGCGAAACATCGACCGGGAAATATCCCGTGCAGTGTATTGAGTTAATGAATCGTATTGCCCGGAGGACTGAGCGTAGCGGCGGTGCAGGCTATGCGGAATTGGCGGAACTGGACAGCGAACAGGCTAAACTTATGAAAGCAGCCTGTGTTTTGACGGATGAACTTGAGGCCAAAGCCCTGGTGATATTTACCCGGACAGGCAGTACCGCGCGTCACGCGGCATGGTTGCGGCCGGAGAACACCACCATTTATGCTTTTACCAATGATGCTAAATTATATAATCAAATGACCCTTAACTGGGGAACCGACCCTTTCCTCATTCAGTTTGATGAAGATGAGCCATCGAATACTGTAGATGCGGCATTGGAAGTATTGAAAAAATATGGTCGAATAAAACAACGAGAGACAATTGTTCTGGTGACCGAGGTCAGGGTGAAGAACAAAATGGTTGTTACCATCCAGATGAAAGAAGTGGAATAATATTTTGTTTTAATTTTAGAGTTTGCAAACATCAGATCAAAGTTTCGGAGAGAGTATGAAAGGAATAATTTTAGCAGGTGGTTCAGGAACCCGTATGTATCCCATTACCCGTGTTGTTAGCAAACAACTGTTGCCGGTGTATGACAAACCCATGATTTATTATCCCTTGTCAGTCTTGATGCTGGCAGGTATCAAAGATATCCTCATAATTTCCACTCCAGCAGATTTACCTAAATTCCGCGATCTTCTTGGGGACGGTTCTCAATGGGGAATCTCTTTATTCTATGCCGAACAACCCCGTCCCGAAGGGTTGGCTCAGGCATTTATTATTGGAAAATCATTTATAGGTAATAAAAGGGTTGCTCTTGTTCTAGGGGACAATATATTTTATGGACATGGTCTTCCCGAGATTTTTAGTAGATGTGCCAAACTCGAAAAAGGAGGAATTATTTTTGGTTATTTAGTGCGAGACCCCTGCCGGTACGGTGTTGTCAGTTTTGATAAAAACCTCAGTGTGATTGGTCTCGAAGAGAAACCTAAAAATCCAGGGTCAAAATATGCTGTGCCCGGTCTTTATTTTTATGACAATGATGTGGTAAAAATAGCGGAAAATCTTAAACCTTCGGCCCGAGGAGAGTTGGAAATTACGGATGTAAATTTGGAATATCTGCGCAGGGGAGATCTTAAAGTAGAACTTTTAGGACGCGGATTTGCCTGGCTTGATACAGGTACCCATGAGTCTTTACAGCAAGCCGCCAATTATGTGCAAGCGGTCCAAGAGCGGCAGGGCCTGAAGGTTTCGTGTATAGAGGAAATCGCTTTTAAACTCGGCTATATAGACGCAGAACAGCTAAAAAAACTCGCCGCTGAAATGCTGAAAAATGGTTATGGACAATATTTAATGGATTTATTAAATGACGACGAAAAAGGAAAATAAAAAGCAATGACATTAAAACTCATTAATACATCGATACCCGACGTTCTTTTGATTGAGCCGAAAGTGTATGATGATTCCAGAGGTTTTTTTTTAGAAACTTTTCACCAGAAAAAATATACGGAGCTGGGAATTAATAAAACCTTTGTGCAGGACAACTATTCCCACTCAAAGCAGAGAATCCTGAGAGGATTGCATTATCAACTCCATCATCCTCAGGGGAAACTGATTTTTGTGTTGAGAGGAGAAATATTTGACGTAGCAGTTGATATTCGACGAGGTTCTTCCACGTTTGGAAAATGGTTTGGAGCCAACCTCTCAGCAATAAACAAGCGCCAGATATATGTGCCGGATGGGTTTGCCCATGGTTTTTGCGTGTTGAGTGAATCCGCTGATGTCATGTACAAATGCACGGATTTCTATGATGCAGAAGATGAGCATGGAATTTTTTGGTCAGATGAGACGATTGCTATCGACTGGGCTGTTAAAACTCCAGTTCTCTCTGAAAAAGACAGCGAATTTCAAAGGTTTACCGAGATTCCTGAAAAAGATTTTCCAATTTATAGAGGGGCCGACGAGGCTCAAACCCGCAACTCCCGCGAAATATCCCCTTAAAAAAAATTAGTTGTAGTACCTTTTTTTGAGTTTTAGCACATTTTTGCAAAGACCAAAGAAAAGTTTCCCATCGATTTATCATCTTCAAATGTTGCTGATTCCAATCAATTCCTCTCTATTTTAAAAAAGTGGAGCTTGCCATTTCTGCAACCACATGACTGTTTATCATGTTGTCAGAGGTTTAAGCACTCATGTACTGACTAATTTTTCATTGTTTGGATTTAGGACTGATTGACTCTACCCCGAAAAACTGATCCACCCTAAAAATTAGTATTGTGATAAAACATTAACAGAAAGGGGGTAATTTTTATGGGGAATAAGCGTTTTCAAGCAGAACAAATAATCAGGATGCTTTGTGAAGCCGATGTAGAAGTGGCAAAAGGTCAGTCAGTAGCCCATGTTTGTAGAAAGTTGAGAATTTCAGAGCATACTATTTTAACTTTATCCTTGGCAAGGTCATGTCCTACACCTTAATCATTACTTTGCTGTTTTCCAGTATCTTTATTTTTATCATAAAATTCAGGGTAGAGTTCTTTAGTACATTTAATACATATTCCATGACTAAATTGTGCTTCTGAATGAGTTTGTATGTAATCTTCTACTTGTTTCCAGTTGCCTCCATCATCCCTTACATCTTTACAATTGGCACAAATGGGTATCAGACCGCTTAATAGTTTAACTTTATCAAGGGCATCCTGTAATTCTTGGTTAGTTTTTTTTAGTTTCTTTTCTACCTTATATTTGTATAGAGCCATTTCAATATTGCTCTGGAGTTCCCCTTTTTTAAAAGGTTTAAGAATATACCCAAAAGGTTCGGTTAGCTTTGCCCGTTCCAATATTTTCTCATCTGAATGAGCAGTAAGATAGACAACAGGAATATCTAATCTGGCTCTAATTACTCCTGCAGCTTCTATCCCATCCATTTTACCTTCTAACTCAATATCCATTAGCACTAAATCTGGCATGTCTTCTTCTGCCTTTTTAATGGCTTCCTCTCCCGAAGCAACAAATGATGAAACTGCATATTCCAGCTCCTTCAAATGTTTTTGAATCAGCTTGAAGGTGTCTTTTGAGTCCTCTACAACTAAAATTTTTACTTTAGGCATACGATATTTCCAATTTACAATTATCGAAATCTGATGTGGTAATTAGGTTTTACAAGTTTACAGTTACCAGAATTGATTTGCAACAGCTTCATGTTTATCTTCCCATAAGGATTAATGCGTGATGATATAATATTTAGGATTGGTGGGGAAGGTCGTTTAAGTAGAATGGGGTGATGCAAACATTGAGAGAAGGTCACCAAATTCACAATGAGTTATCAGAAAATAAGTTTACTCAGGATACACCTGATTATAATAATCCAGAATTATATCGTTTATTTTTTTGAACTCAAATGGCTTCACAATGTAACCGTTAATACCCAACTTAACGCAATCCATTATGTCTGATTTATCCTTTAAGGATGTTGCCATTATTACAATTGTTCTTTTCTTCTCATCCTTATCCTCTAATTTTTTTGCTTTTACTTCAACCGTACGGATTTTTTTTTATGCTTGATATCCAGTCATTAATGGCATGAGTATATCAAGAATTAGTATATCAGGTTTCCATGAATTGTAGATATCCCAAGCTTCTTCTCCATTATTGACTGTGCGCAATCGGAATGTCTCCGTAGAAAGTCCTTCAGTATAAAGCTTTGTGGTTGAAGAGTCGTCTTCCGCAATAAGTAATTTCAGTTTATCCATATACAATTTCTATATTACCATCTTTATCCTGCTCTTAATAAGAGTTAATCTATAATGATAGCATATTCAGGGTTGGTGGGGAAAGGGATGGCATCGATATTGCTGTTTTAAATAGCAACTTAGTTATTATGTCAAAATGATGGCAAATCAAGTTTAACTTTAGAAGAGGAGAGGTATGAATACAGCTAAAAGGAAGGCTTCTACAATGAAATTAGATAATATGTATAGCGTTCAGGAGATGAGAGAAATCCGTGGAATTATAAGGAGAAAGAAAGCTTCGTCCAAGCAACAAAATCAAACATGGCAAGCTTTTAAAAAGATAATTTTTAATTAAGAAGGGGAAATGGACTATTTAGGTGCTGACCTACCCTCCATCGTTCATTACCCCTTGACACCTCTTTAGGGTTGCAGGCATAAGCCACCTGTAGCCCTTTTTTTATGTGGAAATCTTGTATACTGGAAATGGCAGGAATGTAAAAAATATGATGGCTAAATTCACTTAATTCCTTCCGACGAAAACTACCAGAAATACTATAAAACAATGGATTATACTATAAAACAATGGATTTAAATAAGATAATCGTCGGAAAAATCATTGTAAGCTATTGAATTTAAAGTATAAAAGACTTGAATGTTTATCAAAAAGGAAGTTTTGTTAGCATTTTTGCATCTGCTTTATTTGCTGTTTGTTTCACAGTTATCGATTAATTTTCAATACTTTAAAATAATATTCAAATTTTTGAATCGATTTATAGCTGTAGCGGTCTAAAAGTTGATATTGATTGTTATTATCTAAATTGTAGGAATGGCTTGCTTATCAGCAATTAACTATCTTTTTTGTGGAAGGAGGTGTTTTATTAGTTTTAGGTTAGGTGTTACTCATTTAAATAGGTCATAAATTATCATTATTATAAAAGGAGAATTTTATGTTTTCAGTGACAGAAAATGCAGCGGAACAAATTAAGAAAGTTCAGGTTAATATGAAAGCAGAGGAAAAATGTTTACGTATTTCCGTAGTCAATGGTGGATGCAATGGTAATCAATATCAAATGGATTTTGATACGGACTCTGATGGTGACACCAAAATCAACTCTAACGGTGTGACTATTCTTGTGGATAAGCATTCTGTCCCTTTGATCACTGGAATGAACCTGGACTACGTTGAAAGGCTTGAAGGGAGTACATTTGTTTTTAACAACCCCAACGCAACAGGTGGGTGTGGATGCGGACAATCCTTTAGTACATAGGTCATCTTGCTTTCTTCGAAATAAAGCTATTACAACGGACGCAAGTACAAAATTGGCGTTCCGCAGTAGAAAGTCTATCCGGGGTTATGCCGGGGAATAGCTGGCAATCGGCTATTCTACATCGGTAGATTCCAAGAGTCGGTCTATATCTTTTCTAGAGATATGCCTGAAATATTTATCATTGACCTGTAAAGCGGGACCGTCGTCACAGCAGGCCAGGCAATGGGCAGTAAAAAGGGAATATTTGCCGTCTTTTGAGGTCTCTCCCACTTTTATTTTAAGTTTTTCCTCTATATATTCAACCAGCTCTTCACCACCTCGCAAGGTACATGCCACATTGGTACATATACGAATGAGTTTTTCACCAACCGGTTGAGTCCTGAGCATTACATAATATTCTGCTATATCTTTAATAAATTGGAAGTTCATATCAAGGATTTCACAAAGTTCCCATAACACCTTATCATCAAGATAGCGGTTTTCATCCTGAAGGTAAAACAGGATAGGAAGCAAAGCCGATTGATTGTCCGGATAATACTTTAAAATTTTATTGATTTTTTCTTTTTGGACCGTATTAATTTTAGACATAAATTGTGATTTCGGCAAAGCTGAGCTTAGCTCTGCCATCCCTTGCCGCTTTAAGCTATTTTATTATTAAATTCATCAGGAAACCTTTGTAAAGCGCTTTTAATAGCAGATGATGATATCTGTGGCATAGCACAAATTCCTCCCTCTTTCATGGCTTCAATAGTTTTATGGATTTTACGTAAATTTTCACTTTTCCCCTCTCCTTTTTCAATTTGGAGGAGATGGTAAGTAAGCTCTACCGTTCCTTTTTTACAAATGTCACATTCGTTTTTACAACTTTCATCTCTAAAAAACCTGGCAAGTTTGCGGGTCATTTTTACTATGTCCGCTTGGTCCCCCATGACGATTATGGATCCTGTTCCTAGGGATGACTTAATCTTTTTTAATGAATCGGGATTCATTGTTATATCCAATTCCTTTTCAGCTAAAAAGCCGGAAGACCCGCCTCCCGGGATTACTGCTTTTATTGAATGTCCGTTACAAGGTCCTCCAGCAAACCGGTCGATAATTTCCCGCAAAGTAAAACTCCCTATAGGTATTTCATACACACCCGGCTTTTTTACGTGACCACTGATTGAAAAAAGCATATTCCCCGGGCATTCCCTGCAACCTATAGCGCTAAACTGATCCGCCCCATTATTAATAATGTAAGGGATATTTGAAACAGTCTCTACATTGTTTATTATGGTGGGACATCCATATAACCCTGCTTCAGCCGGATAGGGCGGCTTTTCCCTAGGTGTGGCAGGCCATCCTTCCAGGGAATTAAGAAGCGCGGTTTCTTCGCCGCAAATGTAATTTCCACCCGTTCTAAAAATAATGATTTGCAGATCATAACCAGTATTATTAATATTTTTTCCAAGCAACTTCTTGGTTTTAGCATCCGCAAGGGATTTTTTTAGAATTTTAGTCGCTTCGGCAAATTCTCCTCTCACGCAAATGTAGGCAGTATTAACACCCAGTGCATAAGAGGCAATAGCAACTCCCTCAAGTAATAGATGAGGATTCTTTTCTATAATGAGACGATCTTTAAAAGAGCCCGGTTCCCCTTCTGCGCAGTTACAACAGAAATAAACGGGTTTATTTTTTACTTTTTTGAGAGAACTCCACTTCTCTCCTGTGGAATACCAGCCTCCTCCTCTACCCCTCAAACCCGATGCTTTAATTTCATCAACAACATCTTTTGGCCTATAGCTATCCAGGCATTTTAAAAAACCTTTATAAGCCCCAAGATCAAGGGCGGTTTTAAGTAGCTTTAAATCAGGGAGATCTGTGTTTTTTAAAAGATAAGATTCCATAATGATCAAAAAGAACTATTCATTAATCAATTTTTTTATTATACCAGCTAATAAAAGTTGTGAACTCAAGGAGTGTGATATAAAAGGTAAAGATACGAAAATAAGTGTTTTTAGGGCAGTAAGTTAAAGCGCAGTTTGAGCACATTTAAAGCGTTAATTACTATGCAATTATATTTCACCAAAAAAAGCTAAATATTGAAATAATTGGTTTTAACTCGAAATGATAATGGCGGGGCCGACGGGAGTCGAACCCGCAACTTCCGGCGTGACAGGCCGGTGCTCTAACCAGTTGAACTACGACCCCACCTGTTTTTTTATTCTATAAACCAATAGTAATGAAACTACGAAGTACTCAGAAGATTCCCAGCGCATCCACCTGCAGGAAGTTTCAATGGATGGTAGTATACCACAAAAGTAATCTGCCGCAACTAGAATTGTTTGTAAATAACAAGCACAGCACTTAGAAAAAGCAGAGAAAAAAATGTTTCCTGCTTTCGGCAAAGCTGAACTATATTGCGAATCGGCAACATTGTTTTTTTTAGCAATATTTTATATGAAAAATTAAAACTGATTTAGTGCTCTTATCATCCTTATCTATTTTCCCTGCTTTAGCCTGACGCTAGTTAATTTATTGAACTAATTAATTCATTACCATATACTTAATAACTATGGATAAAGTATTAATACAACAGCTTAATGATATTTTTAAAAGTTTTCCGGAAATCAAATTAGTCTATTTTTTTGGCTCAAAAGCTGCCGGAGATGGGGGAATTCTTAGTGATTATGATTTTGCTTTTTATTTGGATATAGACAAAAAAGACCAAAAAAAAACTTACGAAATCAAAGTCGGCTTACACGATAAAATCAGCCGCTATCTTAAAACTAACAAAGTGGATATCGTTATTATTAATTCTACTCAAAGCCCGGAACTGAAATATAATATTATTAAAAATGGGAAATTAATTTATAAAGAAGAACCTTTTAAGGTTTTAATCGAACCCAAAATTCTTACTGAATATTTTGACTTTCACGAATCTCTTGTAAGACATAAATTAACTAAAGCTTGACCCTCCTGATGACTGATTTAAAAGTTATTGAAAACAAAATAAGTTCCGTTAAAAAATATCT